>ERZ772926.604-NODE-604-length-19392-cov-13.721467_pt1 | contig 19392 bp, 16 predicted proteins | sample MGYA00511136_ERZ772926 | MGnify/ENA primary metagenome ERZ772926 (study PRJEB29015, sample SAMEA2737917) | human oral metagenome | biome: human oral; feature: human-associated habitat; material: dental | place: China | collected 2153 ... | reverse complement strand
ATAGATACAGCGCATCTGTGCAAATCTGGGCGACCTCATTTTATCAGCGCTTCCTTAAACGAGTGCAGTCAACGCAGTAGTCAAACCGAAGACGCAGACTAATTGGCGAACTTTCCTCAACCGAAAATGACCTGATGCACGCCAATCTCCTCGATCAGACCCGCCTCATCCACCGTGAAACTCACGCTTCTCGCCTCATCGAACCAATATACATGCTTTGAACCGCTCACCTCGCCCTTGCCGTACATCGCTTCAACCTCCTCGAAGGCGTCTCCGACGCGAAAGCCCGACGGCGTACGGAAGTCCGTACTCCTGCATTCGATGAAAACGATGGGCGCCTCACCCGGCGGGCGCTTGTCACTCTTCTGCATCTCGCCGCAGAACGTGATGCCAGGGTACTTGTAATATACGAGGCGGAAGAATTCGATTGTTTTTTCCTCCTCGTCGAAGCCGCTGCCCAAAAAATCCTCGGCATATTGAAGCGGCATTCCGACGCCAAACTCGATCACGCCCGCCCCGTCCCCGCCTACGGCGTCACAGAGCAGCCGCCATTCGGAATCGGGCATCGTGTGCGCGCTCGCCGTACTGTCGGCGAAGACAAGAGCGGCGAGCAGCAGCGCAGCGCAGGAAATGGCCTGGAACAGATGTTTCATTTTTCAAGCCCTCCTTTAGGAATCACTTCATACAGGCAAGATGCCGCTCTATCTTCATACATCGCCCGCTACAATAGTAATTTTCGTGATGCGATCTGCATCATCGACGGTGAAACTCACGCTCCGGTAGGACGGAAGCGTATAGATGCGCTCACCCGGGGCATATTTCGACACTTCGCCCTCGCCGTACATCGCCGCGACGTCCGCATAGTTGCCGCCGACGCGAAAGCCTGACGGCGTATGGAAGTACGGGCTTTGGCACTCGATGCTTCTGACCGGGATCTCACCTGTCGGCCGCGAATCGTTCCTGCCGACAGTCGCACCGAATGCGATGTTGCCATACGTATAGCGCACGATGCGGAACTCATAGCAGTCATCCTGCAATTCAAAATCGCTGCCCAAGACAGCCTCGACCTCATCGAGCGACATGCCGCATTGGAATTCGACCGTGATATTCCTGCTCCCTTGTGCACGCGGATAGAGAAGCGCTGCCTCGGAATCGGGCATCGTATGCGCGCTCGCCGCGCCGCCGCCAAAGACAGCGCCTGCAAGCAGCAGGACGCCGCAGAAAAAGATGCGAAACAGTTTTCTCATTTTCCATGCCTCCTTTTTCACATAAGACTTCAAGTAAAATGTTTGCTGCTGGTTTTGTCACTCTATATTATACTGGAGAAACGCCTATTCCCGGTCTGTCAGAAATGACAGGTCGGGAATAAAAAATTTGCTGTCTGGGCTTTTTGGCAAAAAGTGCTGCGATAGGCAGCTCTCGAGGAAGGCCTGCAGGCTCTTCCTGTCTTGAACCATGCCCCAAGAATTGTTATACTTGATACCAAGAGGGATTATCGTGATGGGGAGAGGGGCCGCAGAATGGAGAATATCGCTATCATCGACATGGGGTCGAACAGTATTCGTTTTATCGTCATGCAGATCAACGACAACCATTCCTATTTTCTGCAATACCAGCAAAAGGAGGCGATACGCCTCGGCAAGGGGATGTCGGAGACGGGGCGGCTGAATCCTGAGGGTGTGAAGCGTGCTCTTGAGTGTCTGCATGTCTACAAGCATATGATGGAGGTCATGCAGGTCACGCACTGCATCGCCGTGGCGACGGCAGCCGCGCGCAGTGCGTCGGACGGGCCGGCCTTTATCGAGCGCATCCGGGAGGAAACGGGCATCGAGATCGAGATCATCTCGGGCGAGCGCGAAGCGTATTTCGGCTATCTCGGCGTCGTCAATACCATTGCGGCGAAGGACTATATCCAGTTCGATCTGGGCGGGGCTTCCATCGAGGTGTCGCTTGTGAAGAATCGTGAGATCAAGGAGTCCGTTTCTGTTCCTTTGGGCGCGGTGACGATGACGGACAAGTTCGGCATGCAGGACATCGTGACGCAGGGCGTCCTCGACAAGTGCATAAAGCATGTGGAAAAGAAGTTCCGCGAGATGATTCCCTGGGCGAAGGACAGGCGTCTGCCCGTCATCGGCATCGGCGGCACCGTCCGAAACCTCGCGAAGATGGATCAGTACAAGACGAGCTACCAGCTCGCGCGCATCCACAACTACATCATTCCGCGCGAACGCTTCGAGCCTTGCTATCAGGCCATCATCAAGTCGAGCTGTACGAACCGCAGAAAGTTCGGCGGGCTTTCCACGGAACGCGCCGACATTATCGTCGCAGGTGCGACGATTGCACGCTGCCTCATGGAGTTCAGCGGCGGCAAAGACCTCATCGTTTCGGGCTGCGGCCTCCGAGACGGCGTTTTCTACGAGTATTACGGCAAGAAATACGGCGCAGGCTCGCCCGTCGTCAAGGACGTGCTCAAGGCGAGCGTAGAGAACTACCTGAAGCGCGTGGAGCGGCGCATGGAGCATCTAGGGCGCGTCCACGATCTCGCCCTGAGCCTCTTTGACCAGCTGAGGCGCCTGCACGGTGCACCGAAGCGTTCGCGCGACCTCCTGTCCGTTGCCGCGTGGCTGCACGATGCGGGCAAGATCGTCAACTATTACGAGCACGCGCGAAACTCCGCCTTCATCATCAACAACGCGCCGCTCTACGGCATGACGCAGAAAGAACAGCTCAAGGCGTCCTTCATCGCGGGCTTCCATCACGGCATCAGCAACAAGATCATGCGGTCGTATCGCTACGCCATGATGGTCACGCAGCCCGAGTGGAAGGAGATCCGCAAGCTCGCGACGCTGCTCGCGCTCGCCGAGGCCGCCGATGTGACCTACGAGGGTCTTGTCACAGGGTTCGAGGCGGCGGCAACGTCCGAGGGCGTCGCGCTCTCCGTCATTGCCGCGCCCGATGCCGACACCCGCGCTACGGATTTCGAGATGCAGAGTTTCTGCAAGCAGTTCAAGAAAGAGTTCGGCCGACCTCTCGTCATCGTGTGGCGCAAGTAGGAGCGCGTATCTAATATTAAGGAAGGACCTCCTTAGAAAATTTATTTTTGAGCAGGGAAATGCATTCTTTTAGAGAATTGGGACTGTAGTAGAAAAGTCTTGAGGGAAAACTGTATTGGGAGGGATGTGTCATGCGGAAAAAAATCTTGTTCGTCGTTTGCGTCCTGCTGCTTCTGACCGCAAGCCTGGCGGGGGCGGAAGCAGCGGCGGTCGCGTCGCCGGAAGCGGTGTCTGCGCCGTCTGGCATGGAGACGCGACTGAAGCTCCTCGCAGGGGAATGGCTCAGCCCCAAGGGGACACTTATCTTGGAAGTTGAGGGGCAGAAGATCAACGGCTGTGAGATCACGAAGTACGAAGATCTCGTTGATCGCTCGACCATGGGAACGACGGTCTTCTGGATCTTGGAAGAGGAAGGCGAGCGCATGATGCAGCTCGACTGGTGCATCCAAGGTGACGACAGCGACTACATCTTTCTCGACGGCAGGCTCAAGCTGCACCGCGCCGCTGCGCTGTGAGACGGGTTGCCGTATGAGCTGACACAAATGCTCCCGCACAAGATTTCATTTTGCCTTGTGCGGGGGCGTTTTGCGTGGGGCTGGAAAAGCAATGAAAGTTCCCCGATCCGCCTGCGCCCTTTGGGCTTGACGTCTCAATATGAGAAAAAAGTGTGAAAAAATGCAGAATGCAAGCAGGAATTTTGAGGAAAAAGGAGAACTTGAAAACTAAGGATAATTATGTTTTAATTAAGGGAGACTGACTCAATCAGCAATCCTTGGAGAGCGCCCAGCGCTCTCTTTGAAGAAGTAATTCCTGCATACCCCCGTGGTGGGGCGAAAGAGGAGGCAGTAATGTGGACAAGCGGGAAAGCATGTGGGAGCGTTATCTCCGCAACGGCCTGAGCCGCCGCGACTTCCTGAAAGGGTGCGTCGCGCTGACATCTCTGATGGGGCTTGATACGGGCATGGTCTCGAAGGTCGTTGAGGCGGCGGAGTCGAAGCCTCTGCCGGTCGTGATCTGGATGCACGGTCATGAGTGCACGGGCTGCGACGAGTCGTTCATCCGCTCGGCGGCGCCGATGGCATCCGATCTGGTGCTGAACATGATTGCGCTCGAATACAGCCACGTCCTGAGCGCGGCTTCGGGCGAGCCGTTCGAGGCGCATCTTGAGCAGACGATTGAAAAGTACAAGGGACAGTACATCCTCGCCGTCGAGGGTGCGATTGCGACGAAGGACAACGGCGTCTACTGCATGTCGGGCGGTCATCCGTTCCTCGATACGTTCCGGCGCGTGGCCAAGGATGCGGCGGCGATCATCGCCTACGGCACGTGCGCGACGTCGGGCGGCATCCAGGCGGCTGCGCCGAATCCGACAGGATCGGCGGGCGTCAGCCACTATGTGGGCAACAAGCCGGTCATCAATGTCCCGGGCTGTCCTCCTATCCCCGAGGTCATGACGGGCGTCGTCATGCACGTCGCTCTCTTCGGCTCGGTTCCCGACCTCGATATGGAGAGCCGTCCCAAGCAGTTCTACGGCAACCGCATTCACGATACGTGCTACCGCCGCCCCTTCTTCGATGCGGGCATGTTCGCTGAGCGCTTCGACGACGCGGGTTCGAAGGCGGGCTGGTGTCTTTACAAGCTCGGCTGCAGAGGCCCCGAGACGTACGCTTCGTGCGGCAATCTGCGCTGGTTCCAGGGCATGAGCTACCCGATTCAGTCGGGTGCGCCGTGCATCGGCTGCACGAACGCGAACTTCTGGGACGATGCGCCGTTCTCCGACCGTCTGCCGAAGTACGGGCCTCTGGGCAGCATCGACAAGATCGGCGTCGGACTCGCGGTCGGCACGGCGGCAGGCGTCGTCGTACACGGCGCTCTGAGTCTCGCGCAGCGCGCAAAGGCGGATGCGGCGATCGAGAAGGAAGAGGAGAAGGCGAAGAGAGAGCAGGTGCATAAATGAAACATGTAACGGTCGATCCGGTAACGAGAATCGAAGGGCATCTGCGCGTCGAGGTGCAGGTGGACGAGGCGACGGGCAAGGTCACGGATGCTCTTTCTAGCGGCACGGCGTGGCGTGGCCTCGAACTCGTCATGAACGGGCGCGATCCGCGCGACGCGTGGGCGTACATCCAGCGTATCTGCGGCGTCTGTACGACGGCGCACGCGCTGTGTTCCGTACGCGCCGTCGAGGATGCGCTCGGCATCCGCATCCCGACGAACGCAAACTATATCCGCAATATCATGGCAGGCTGCCTGACGGTGCAGGATCACATCGTGCATTTCTATCATCTGCATGCGCTCGACTGGGTCAGCCCCGTCGAGGCTCTGGCGGCAGACCCGGTCGCGGCGGCGAACCTGCAGCGTGAGATCCTCAAGCTGCGCCTGCCGTTTGCAGGTCCTGCAGGGCTCAATACGGAAGCGTATCCGAAGGACTTCCCGAGTGCGACGCCCGAATACTTCGCGGCATTCAAGCAGAAGATCGAGCAGATCGTCAAGAGCGGACAGCTTGGCATCTTTGCGGCGAACTGGTGGGATCATCCCGACTACAAGATCCTGCCGCCCGAGGTGCATCTCATCGCGGTCGTCCACTATCTTGAGATGCTCGACAAGCACCGTGAGATCATGACGCCGCACGTCGTGTTCGGCGGCAAGAACCCGCACGCGCACTATGTCGTCGGCGGCATGCCGTGCGCGATCTCCCTCGACGACGGCAATGCGCCGATCAACACGGCTCGTCTCGCCATCGTCGACCGCGCCGTGAACCTCACGCGCACGCTCGTCAACGAATATTATCTGCCCGATGTGCTCGCCATCGGCTCGCTCTACGTCAAGGCGGGCAAGGTGGACGGCGGCGGCCTCGCCAAGAATTGCGTCATGGCGTTCGGCCAGTTCCCCGATCAGAGCTACACGGGCACGCGAAACGGCGACTTCATGCGCCAGCTCTTGATCCGCTCGAACGGCGTCGTCGAGAACTTCGGCGCAGGCCTTGCTGCGGCGACCTTCACGGAGGTCAAGGCGGAGGATCTGTCCGATCCCGTCGCCTTCACCGAGGGCGTCGATCATTCGTGGTACGAGTACGAGGGCGCGGAGAGCGATCTGCATCCGTGGGCAGGACAGACGAAGCCGAAGTACACGGCGCCGAAGGTCGGCACGCAGACGAACTGGCAGGAGCTCAACGAGAAGGGCAAGTACTCGTGGCTCAAGACGCCAAAATGGCGCGGCAAGCTCGCCGAGGTCGGTCCTCTGGCGCGCTACATCATCATCTACGTCAAGGCGAAGAAGGGCCTCCTGCCCGATCCGACGTGGGCGGAGCAGCTCATGCTCAACCAGATGGATGCGGTGTCGAAGGCGATCGGTCTCGCGCCCGAGGTCTGGCTGCCGACGATGGTCGGCCGCACGGCGGCTCGTGCGCTCGACGCGCAGCTCAACGCCGAGATCGAGAAGTACTACTTCGACAAGCTCATCGCGAACATCAAGGGCGGCGACCTCGCCGTCGCAACATCGGATAAGTGGGATCCCGTGACGTGGCCGAAGGAAGCGAAGGGCGTTGGCCTTTACGACGCGCCGCGCGGCGCGCTCTCGCACTGGGTCGTCATCAAGAACGGCAAGATCGCGAACTATCAGTGCGTCGTGCCGACGACGTGGAACGCCTGCCCGCGCGATGATGCGGCAGGACACGGCGCTTACGAGATGGCGATGATGGACACGCGCGTCGCCGTGCCCGACAAGCCGCTCGAAATCGTGCGCGTCATCCGCTCGTTCGATCCGTGCATGGCCTGCTCCACGCACGTCTACAACGCGAACGGCGACACGCTCAAGATCATGACGACCGATCCCTATGCAGGACTGCAGGTGGAAGAATAGAACGATCACGCATCGTGGAAAGGAGAAACTGCCGCGAGCGGGGCGTTCATCGCGCGTTTCGCGGCAGCAGGGACATGTGATATGAGAGAAGTCAAACGCAGGATCTACTACGTTTTCAGTCCTTGGCTCAGGATCTTTCACTGGATCATGGTCGTCTGCATCTCGGTCCTCTTTGCGACGGGATTGATGATCACCGAGCCTTGGCTCATTTACTCCGTCGAGCCGACGTTCAGCGGCATGACGACGGACAACATCCGAAACATCCATTTCATCGCGGCTTTCACCTTCATGGCGGCCTTCCTCCTGAGGATTTACGGCTTCTATGTGAACCGCGGCGACCGTCTCTTCCCGCGCTTCTGGGAAGGGCTTTTCTGGCGGGCGATCGGCGACGTCATCCTGCATTACATCTTTGTGCGCTACGAGCACAAGTCGTACCTCCGGAACCCGATCGCGCGCATGTCGTACACGCTGCTCTACGTGCTCGTCGCCGTCGAGGTCTTGACGGGCTTTGCGATGTACGGCGCGAACGAGCCGGAAAGCGTGTCTTTCATGCTCTTCGGCTGGGTCATCACGTTCTTGGGCAACGAGTTCATGGTGCACCTCGTGCACCACTACGTCGCCTGGTTCATCATCCTCTTCGCCATCGGCCATCTCTACATGGTCATCCGCGCGGAGTTCATGGAGGGCGAGAGCGAAGTGTCGAGCATGTTCTCCGGCAGGAAAATCCTGACGCACGAGCCGCTCGACGCTTACCAGCTCAGCCACCCCGAGGAAGAGCACAAGGGCAGGGCGAGCTGAGGAAGGAAGAGGTTCAAGCTTATGTGTAAAGAATGCGGCTGCGGCGCGGCGAACGGCAATACGCGCCTGCAGTTCAATGTCAAAGGCTATACGGAGGAGTCGGCGAAGGGCGCGGAAAAGGCGCTTTTGGGTCTTGCGGGCGTGCTCTACGTGCACATCCACGCGCACGACGGCGAGACGACGGTCGACTACGATCCGGCGAAGACAAAACTCACGGAGATTCTTGGCATTTTTGAGGAGCGAGGCCTTTCGGCTGCGCTCTGAGTCGGGCGGTGCGCTTTTGCCGCATCGTTTCAACAGGGAAAGATGGCGCCCCCTTTCGGCAAGCCGCCGGAGGGGGCGCTTTTCGCATAGGAGGAAGTTCGGTGCATGAAATGGCGATCGCCGAGGGCATTTTGGACATCGCGCTCAAGGCGATGGAGGAAAACGAGGCGAAGCGCGTCGCACGCGTGAAGCTGCTCGTCGGTGAAATGGCGGGCGTGGAATGCGAGTCACTGCTCTTTTGCTTCGAGGCTCTGACAAGAGGCACGGCGGCAGACGGCGCGGCTCTCGACATCGAGCGCGTGCCGCTCGTCGGACGCTGTGCGGCTTGCGGCAAGGAGCAGCATGTCGAGCGATACAGCTTCTTGTGCCCTTCGTGCAGGAACGGCGCACTTGAAATCATCTCGGGACGCGAACTCAAGGTGGAATCTTTGGAGGTGGACTAAGAAAATGGAAGTCAAGGTCATGAAGAACGTTCTGGCGATGAATGATGAAGCAGCAGCAGAAAATGCGGCGCTTTTTCAGCGGAAGGGGATCTTCGTGCTCAATCTCATGGGATCGCCGGGCGCGGGCAAGACGACGCTCCTGGAGCGCACGTTGGAAGCATTGAAGGATGAGATGCGTCTTGCCGTCATCGAAGGCGATCTCTTCACATCGAAGGACGCCGAGCGCATCGATCGCCTCGGCGTGCCCGTCGTGCAGATCAACACGAGCGGCGGCTGTCATCTCGACGCGCCGATGGTCAAGAGTGCGCTCTCGTCCATCGACCTCGACTCGCTCGACATGCTCATCATCGAGAATGTCGGCAACCTCGTCTGCCCGGCGGAATTCGAGCTGGGGCAGGACAAGAAGGCGGTCGTGCTGTCGATCACGGAGGGGGACGACAAGCCATTGAAGTACCCGCTGATGTTCAAGGAGGCCGACGCGGCGCTCCTCAACAAAGTCGACCTCCTGCCTTACACGGACTTCGATCTGGGGAGCGCGACGGACGACATCCGGACGCTTCATCCGGGCATCGAGGTCATGGCGATCGCGTGCCGCACGGGCGAGGGGCTTCCCGCATGGCTCTCGTGGCTTCGGAAGAATGTGCGTGAGAAAAAGGAGGCGGCTCGATGAGTGAAGCGTTCTTGGGCGTATCGCCCGAAGAGATCGAGCGTGCGAGAAAAGAGCTTGAGGCGACGCCCGCCGTGACGGTTCTCGGCATCGGCAACGTCATCCTGCAGGACGAGGGCTTCGGCGTGCGCGCCGCCGAACTCCTGCGCGAGAAGTACGACTTCCCGCCTGCCGTGCAGATCATCGACGGCGGCACGCTCGGCGCGGAGCTTCTGGGCGTCATCACGGGCACGGAGCACCTGCTCGTGCTCGATTCCGTCAACGGCGGCAAGGAGGCGGGCACGCTCTTTCACTTTGAGAATGAGGGAATCTCGGCGCATTTCCAGGACAAGCTGTCGGTGCACGAGGTCGGCATTCAGGACGTGCTTGCGACGCTTTCCGTGACGGGACGCGCGATTCCCGACGTCGTCGTGCTTGGCGCACAGCCCTACGCCGTCGGTGCTGGCGTCGCGCTCAGCCCGCAGATGGAGGCGCTTCTGCCCGAGATCGAGCGCCGAGCCATCGACGTGCTCTCGCGCTGGGGCGTCGAGGTGCGGGCGAAGGGCACTTCTCGCGAGGTCGCCTTCACGCGCGTCGCCGAGGCGAAGCATGAGAAGGCGGGCGCTTCGTGCGGCTTCGTCGCAGAGGACGAGGCCGATGCGCCGCTCGATGTGCCGATGAAGCAGGCGGGCGAGGCGATGCGCACGGCGCGGCAGACTTTGCCGCATGAACTTCTGACGAAGGGAGGCGAAGGCTGATGTGTCTTGCTGTACCGGCGAAGGTGCTCGATATTGCGGGCAGCGTCGCGCGTGTCTCCGTCAACGGCGTAGAGCGCGAGGCGAGCCTCATGCTGCTGCCTGAGGCGAAGCTCGGCGACTACGTGCTCGTACATGCGGGCTTTGCCATGCAGATCGTTGAGGAAAAAGACGCCGAAGAAACGTACGCGCTGCTCGCCGAGATGAAGGGTGCGCCGCGCACGGTGATGTAGGAAGCGGGGAAATGCCTTGAAGAAACTCACGCCGCAAGAAGAAAAGGAAGCGGCAAGGGCGCTCCTTGCTGACATCGAGCGCCTTGCCGCGGGCAGGCATCTTCGCTATATGGAGGTCTGCGGCACGCACACGGTCGCCATCTTCCGCGCGGGACTTCGCCAGATTCTGCCCGAGAACATCGAGCTTGTGTCCGGCCCCGGCTGTCCCGTGTGCGTGACGAGCGACGCCTACATGGACAAGGCGATCGCCTGCGCGAAGATGGAGGACGTCATCGTCGCGACGTTCGGCGACATGCTCAAGGTGCCGGGCAGCCGTGAAAGCCTCTCAGATGCGCGTGCGGCGGGCGCGGACATCCGCGTCGTCTACTCGCCGCTCGACGCGCTTGTTGCCTCGCGGGAGAATCCCGAAAAGACGGTCGTCTTCCTCGGCGTCGGCTTTGAGACGACAGCGCCGACCGAGGCGGCGGCGGTGCTCTCGGCAAAGGAGGAGGGACTGAAGAACTTCTGCGTCCTGTCGGCGCAGAAACTCGTGCCGCCTGCCGTGAAGCTCCTCTTGGCTGACCCCGATGTGCATGTCGACGGCTTCCTGCTGCCCGGGCACGCGTGCGTCGTCACGGGCACGCGCCCCTACGCCTTTCTCGCCGATGAGGCGCATAAGCCCGGCGTTGTCGCGGGCTTCACGCCGCTCGCCATCCTACGTGCCGTCTGGCGGCTCGTGCGGCAGACGGCGGCGAATGAAGCCCGCATCGAGAACGAGTACGGCTCCGTCGTGCGCGAAGAGGGCAACCCCGCCGCGCTCGCCATCCTCGCGCGCGTCTACGAGGAGACGGCGGACGAGTGGCGCGGCCTCGGCGTCATCGAGCGCTCGGGGCTTCGCATGCGCGAGGAGTTCGCCGCGTTCGATGCCGACATGCGCCTGCCCGTCGAAGTTGAGCGCGTGGAGAAGAAGACGGCGTGCCGCTGCGGCGAGGTTTTGCGCGGCGCGGTGCGCCCGACGGACTGCACGCTCTTCGCGAAGGCATGCGTGCCGACGCACGCCGTAGGGCCGTGCATGGTGTCGGTCGAGGGCGTGTGCGCCGCCTGGTACAAGTACGGCCGAGGGAGGTTTCACTTTGGAAAATGAGAAGATCACGCTCGCGCACGGCGCGGGCGGCAGCCTGAGCCAGGCGCTGATGGAGAGCGTCATCCTGCCTGCCTTCGGCAATGAGTTCCTGCAGAAAATGCACGACGGCGCGGCGCTCGACCTCGGCGGCAAGACCGCCTTTACGACGGATTCCTTCGTCGTCGCGCCGCGCTTCTTCCCCGGCGGCGACATCGGCAAGCTCGCCGTCTGCGGCACGGTCAACGACCTCGCGATGACGGGCGCTGTGCCGCGCTACATCTCGTGCGCCTTGATTTTGGAAGAAGGCTTGCCCATCGAGGAGCTCAGGCGCATTCTGCACTCGATGAAGGAGGCTGCGGCAGAAGCGAAGGTTGCCATCGTCACGGGCGACACGAAGGTCGTCGGCAAGGGTGCGGCGGACGGCATCTACATCAACACGGCGGGACTCGGCGAGATCGAACGCGCGATGGAGCCGCAGAAGGTCAAGGCGGGCATGGACGTCATTCTCTCGGGCACGCTCGGCGACCATGCGGCGACCGTCATGGCGGAGCGTCACGGCATCGAGATCCCCGCGACGCTTCATAGCGACTGTGCGCCCTTGGGCGATCTCGCCGCCCTCATGCGCCGCGCCGCGCCCTCGATCGCCTGCATGAGAGATCCGACGAGAGGCGGCGCGGCGGCGGTCTTGAACGAGATCGCATGTGCGGCACAAGTCGGCGTCATCCTGGACGAGGAGGCGCTTCCCGTGCGCGAAGAGGTCGAGGGCATCGCCGCATTTCTCGGCTTCGATCCGCTGGAATTGGCGAACGAGGGCAAGGCGATCGCCTTCTGCGCGCCCGAGGAAACGGCGGCGCTTCTCGCCGCCATGCGCGAGCATCCTTACGGCAGGAATGCTTGCTGCATCGGCCGCACGACGGCGGAGGAGCCTGGCATCGTCGCACTCAAGACGGCGCTTGGCGGCCTGCGCATCGTCGACATGCCGCTCGGCAATCTCGTGCCGCGCATCTGCTAGGGCGGCTGCGGCTCAGACCCGCGCGTCCGCTGTGCGGCGGAGACGCGCGATGCGGTCGAGGATTTTTACGAGAAGCGGTGCAGCCAAGAGCGTGAAGACCATGCCGGGAAGAGCCGCCGCGACGAGCGCCCATGCGCCCTTGCCGACGACGAAACTCAGCGTGATGCGGGCGGTGAAGGTGCCGAGCGGCCCTGCGAGCGCCACCGTCCAATAATGGCGGCCGAAAAGTACGAAGACGAGCCCGACGACGAGACGGAACTGCATGGCGATGGCGACATTGAAGAGGTTCTGCGTGCCGAGCAGGAGGCCGACGAGACTCGACAGGACGCCCGCCAGAATGTAGCGCTTGAAGCCGAAGACGGCGCAGATCGCGACGGCCAGCGGGGCGGAGAGCTGAAATTCCAGCCCTGGGGCCAGGCTCGGCAGCTTGATGGCTCCCGTGACGGTGATCAGGGCGGCGAGCAAGGCGATTTCGGTCACGTCGGAGGTGGAAACGGCAAGTTTTTTCATGGGAAATGCTCCTTTTTTTACGGAATCACGGGTGAGTCGAACAGCTGTATCGCACCTGTGATTCCTTTTTATTGTTTCAGCGTACACGTTTTGTGCAGCATTGTCAACTGTAAAATAAATAAAGTTGACAATAAGATAAACAAGGTCTATCCTATAGGAAGATTTCTGATAAAAGGAGTGTTTCTGCATGGCGCTTTACAGTCTGAAAATGCGGGCGGAAAAGAGCGCGGGAAAGCGCGAGCACGTGTCGGGCGCGGAGAAAATCTTGCCGGAGGAGGAACTGCCGGAACATTTGGCGGCGCTTCTTTCGCGCGCCCTGCACCACGCCAAGGGCAGGGCAGATTTCGTGAACTTCAAGGTGGAGTCGATCGCGCCCGAGGCGGTGGAGCATCTGCCCGCGCTTCCCGTCTCGACGGTCGAGGTTGAGACGCCTGCCGAGGGGCGGCGCGTGATTATCGATGCCTTGGAAAAACTTGGCTTGAAGAACGGCGAAGCGATCCTCGCGAAGTTTTCCGAGACGTATGGGATGCGCGGCGCGATGCTGCTCGATGCGGACACGCTCGAACGCTTGGAGCCGGACGCCGAACGCGGCCTGCGTGCGACGTACATGGATGCCGAACGTACTGCAAAAGGGGCGTCTGACTGCAAAAACCACTTCGCCGAAGCCGTCGTCCTCGCGACGAAGGTCGTCCATGCGCCGCACATCGTCGCGGAGATCTGCGTGTCCGACGATCCCGACTATGTGACGGGCTATGTGGCGGCGCAGTCTTTCGGCTATTGCCGCATCACGAAGCTCAAGGAGGCAGGCTCGCCCGACGGCGGACGCATTTTCCTCTATCGCGGTTCGCGCGACGGCGTCGCCGAGACGATTCGCTATCTGGAAAAGCAATGCGTGCTCGTGCAAGGCGTGCCGGACAGCCCGGCGGGAGGCGCGCATCGTGAGAATATGGCAGAAAGGCTCGCCGCGCAGCTGGCGGCGAAAAAAGAGCGCCATCTATGCCGCGAGATGCACGAGATCGACTCGGCGCAGGCCGCACACGTCACGGTCGGCGGTGTTGAAAAGCTGCTTCTGGCGTCGAACAATTACCTTGGACTCGTCGATCATCCGCGCCTCAAGCGGGCGGCGCAGGAGGCCGTCGAGCGCTACGGCTGCGGCTCCGGCGGTTCGCGGCTGACGACGGGCACGCTTCCTCTGCACACGAAGCTGGAAGAGGAACTGGCGGCGTTCAAGGGGACGGAGGCGGCGCTCCTCTTCGATACGGGCTACATGGCGAATGTCGGCATCCTTTCCGCGCTTGGTCAGAAAAGCGCAGTTTTTTTCAGCGATGAACTCAACCATGCGAGCATCATCGACGGCTGCCGCTTGAGCCGCTCCAAGACCGTCGTCTATCGCCACAGCGACATGAAGGATTTGGAGGAGAAGCTCGCCGCCCATGCCGATTGTTCGGGCGTCATCGTCTCCGATGCGGTGTTCAGCATGGACGGCGACATCGCCGATCTGCCGCGCATCTTGGAGCTTGCGCGAAAGTACCATGTCTGGAGCATGGTGGACGAAGCGCACTCGACCGGCGTGATCGGCGGGACGGGGCGCGGTATATGCGAGCATTTTCACTTAAGGGAGAAGCCCGACGTCCTGATGGGGACGCTGTCGAAGGCTTTGGCGAGCGAGGGCGGCTACGTCTGCGGCAGTCGACTCTTGATCGACTATTTGAAGAATACAGCCCGCAGTTTCATCTTCTCGACGAGCCAATCGCCCGCCAATCTCGCCGCCGCATCCGCGGCGCTGCAGCTCCTGCAGGAAGAGCCAGAGCGCGTCGCTCGCCTGCAGGAAAATGTCCGTGTGTTCTGCGCGGCGCTTGCCGAGAATGGCGTTGAAGCCCGGAGCGAGACGGCGATTGTGCCCCTCATCATCGGCGAGGAGTCCCTGGCAGTGAAAATAGCGAAGGATTTGGAGCGGCAGGGCATCCTCGTATCCGCCATCCGCTACCCGACAGTGGCGAAGGGGGCGGCTCGCCTGCGCGTCGCCTTGGCTGCGACGCACACGGAGGAGGAGCTGAAAAGCGCGGCGGCGCACATCGCCGCATGTATAGAGAGTTTTCATGGAACGGCGTAACTTCGCAAAGTAACTTCCGCTGATGTAAGTCTGTGGGATTTACTCTAAGAAAGCCGATAGGAGTACGGGCAAGAAGCATTGGAATTTACGATGTCACTTCATTTACCCGCTGTAATTTCCCTGTAACTTGCGATTGACAAGCCGCATGGGAAATGGTATACTCATCCTTGTTGCGCAGCCTTGTTTGCAGGCTGACGAAAACTTCATATCGACTGCGGCTTGCCGCAGGCAGATTCAAGCATTGGAGAGTTGTCCGAGTGGTTGAAGGAGCACGCCTGGAAAGCGTGTATACGGGGAAACCTGTATCGAGAGTTCGAATCTCTCACTCTCCGCCAGTGATGAAGGTAGGCGTTGTCCCGTTTCGGGGATGACGCCTTTTCTGTGTCTTGGAGCGGCCGCTTTGCCATCGGCAACACGACGACGGGCAACACCGTGAACGTCCGCGCGAACGCCGCAGCCGTCACAGGCGGCAGATCCATGGGCGCGGCGTCGAATAACATTGAACCTCGGCAATGTCACGGTCGCCTCCGCACGCGCAGGCCGCGCCAAGAGTGACTATAGCCTGCACGGCGAGAATGCCGGATATGACGGCTCGAATGCTTACTGCGGCCTCCACCTCGGCATTGGCAAGACTTTCGCCCTGTCGGAAAGCTCCTCCCTCGACGCCTATGTGCGTTATTTCTGGTCGCACCAGGACGGTATATCGGTGAAACTGCGCGGCTCGGGCGACGCCTACGACTTCGTTGACATCGACTCGCATCGCCTGCGTCTCGGCTTCCGCTACAGCAAAAAGGACAAGAACACGGGCGAATGCTATGCGGGACTGGCATGGGAGCATGAATTCGGCGGCGAGGCGAGCGCGAGCGTCGGCACATCCAAGGCGACGACAGCGACTACATCTTCCTCGACGGCAAGTTTAAACTGCATCCTGACGGTGCTTTGTAGGGCAGGACGTACGGCAGCAAAAAAACAGGAGCACAGACCTCGAGGGGTCTGTGCTCCTGTTTTTTTGCTTGCTTCTTTGAAGCTGCTTGCTTTCAGCGGGGGCTTAGAAGCGGTAGGTGACCTGCGCCCGTGCATAGTTGCCGAGAGAGAAGTTCTCAGGCCCGTACAGCGTGTCGCGTTTGCCGATGCCCTTTGCATCGAACGTGTAGAACAGCTCGACGAGAAGATTCTTCATAGGTACATAGCCTGCACCGATGCTGAAGCTTCGGATGCCGTCAAGATAGCGGTCGGGCAGGTAGTTCGTGCCGTTGCCGCCGAAGAAAGAGCCGTGATCGAAGCGCTTATAGTCGGCAAAGACATTCCAGCTGCCCTTGACGTCCATGTCGCTTCTGCCTATATCGAAGCGCACCGTCCAAAAATGCGGCGTGCCGCCGTCCGCATGACCGTTGATGTTGAAGCGATCCGTTCCCGAGACGTGTTCGTAGATGGTATGACCGTTCATATGGCGAGCGAAGTCCGTGCGATTCTGGCCGTAATCGACAGAGATGGCCGCGTTGGCACCGATCTTCCAGCGTGCACCGATGCCGATGACGCTCGCGAGCTTGTCGTATGTATACGTGTCATTGCCATGTCCGTTGGCGTGGAGCGCCTGGAACGTCTTATTGCTGGTCGAGCCGAGATACCAGAGGGAGAGGCCGAGATTCGGTGTGAGTGCGTGCTTCGCCTGTACGAAGAAGGCCTTTTCGATGGGCGGAATGCGGTCGCTTTCCAGAACCGTTCCCTCCGCGCGGATCGGCGTGCCCGTGTATTTTGCGAGGGCATCGCGGGGTAGGGCGCTTGCATATTCCGTCCAGTACAGCCGCTTGCCGAGGGAATTGAAGTATGACGTGATAGTTTTCGGGTAGTAGTATGTTCCCGGGAGCGCATCGTCTGTCGTTTCGCTGACGAAGTTGTCGTTGAACAGCGCGTTGTAAACGTCGTTCTCGGATGTCGTGAGCGTGATATTCGTCGCGCCGGTGCCGGCGTTCGCCTTGGCGATGTTTTCATACATCGTCATGACCTTCGCCTTGTTTGTAGCCCACCATTTCTGCAATGCCGCAGAGCCATCACCGTCGAGGACACTTGGGTAGTCCGCCATCGTCATATAGAAGTTTTCTTTATCTTCCGGATGATCGAATCCCCAGACAAGTGTTTCAAAGGAGCCAATCGTTCCTGTCTGAAGCGTGTTGCTCGAATCGAGGTATTGATAATTGACAGTTCCAGGCGCGTTCATCTGCATGCGTTCGGTCTCGTCCTGCTCATTCTTTCGCAGTAGATCGCTGCCGTATGCGGCGGTCGCGATGTCGTACATCCGCTTCACGATGGCCGCCTGCTCCGCGACGCTTGCACCGCGTGCCTTTGCTGCCGTCAGCTGCTGATAGAAGTTCATCTTGTCGTTCGCATCTGCGACGGGCGCAGGGGTATCGAACGTACTTCCGAAGAGGGAACGATTCAGACCGATGAATTCGGCGATGGTCGGTGGGCGGTAGAAGACCGCGTGCGTCGCATGGGTGTAGGCTGAGTCAGATATGCCTGTGCTGTGCTCGAATGTGCCGTAGCCGAGGTGCACCTGTGTGCGGTCGTTCGTCCATGCGGCACGGATGCCGTCGAAATCCTTGCCGAAATAATATCCCGTGACCCCCATGCGTTCCTGCAGACGCCCGAGGGAGATGTCGAAATTCCCTTCGTGATAGGTAACATCTAGGGTACCGATGCGCAGATTGTTGAGACCATGCGATTCGGGATTGGTCGTCCTTGTTTCCGTGCCATCCTTGCCCGATGCGGAGGCGAGCAAGGCAACGTTCAGATGATCGCTGAGCCGCGCGTTGACACCGAGACGCAGACGCTGAGCGAATCCGTGCTCCTTGGGGTCATTCATGTTCTTTTCAGCGGAGCCGACTGACGAATCAGACGTCATCTTGACGGGCGGGCGATTCGAGCCGCCGTGGGAATCCCACTCGAAGCGATAGTCACCGATGAGGTCCACACCCAGCGGCTTTTTGGTGTCGAAGGAATGATCAAAAAGCGCATCGGTCGAGTTTTTGACGGAAGTTCCACTCGACTGCGAGAGAAATTCCTTTGCCGAATCGGCTTCCTGTACGGCGAGAGCAGCCTTTTCCTCCTCTGTGAGGGGCGGTTTTGGCTTGGTGTTGCTGTCCGGACCGAAGGCGAAGTTGGCACCGAGACGATAGACGCGTGCTTGTGTCGCGCGATCATCGTCACGATGGTTGAAGATGTTATCGATGCCGATGTACGCCATCGCGTCCTCGCCAAACTTCTTTTGGAGCATGAGATTCCAGATGCCGAAGGTCTTGCGCTGGTAGCGCCGGGCTCCAGGGGTTGCATACTGATTCTCGAAGATGTAGCCTCCCCTCATATCGCTGTCCATCTTCATGTAGTTCGCACCGCCCGTAACAGAGTTGCTGTCGAGCATGTGGATATAATAGTCCCCCCAAAGGGACGCACGAAAGCCGCTGGCAGGATTCTCATAATCGATGCCGATATCAATCTTATGCTTGGGCTTATCAAGAAGTTGACGCGGCATATTCGGATCGCTCTTGTTAATTGCATGGAGGTAAGTGTAGCCGAATTTTCCAGACCAATGCTTGTCGAACTTTTGTTTCACTTCCAGTTCCAGACCTGTGATCTCCGCCTTGCCGATATTTTTGAAGCTGTAGAGCATATCGGGGGGGTAACCGAGTTTTTCCGCGGTTTTAAGATTCGGATGAAAGTCGATATTATAGCCCGTGTAGTAAGTGGTCATGTAGTCACGAATCGAGTTGTAGAAGAGGTTCGCCCGCATCGTGGTCTTCTTTGTCTCTCCTTCGATACCGATGTCGAAGTTAACGGACTTCTCGGGCTTCAGGTTCGGATTGCCAGTCCAATACCAACCAAGGCGTGCACGATCTTGGTCGACGGGGCTGCCTCCGTACATCTCCCAGTTGTAGTACAGCTCGCCCATGCCCGGCTCGGAGTAGCCCGTACCGATGTTGGACTTGAAGCGAAGGTGGGGGTTGCCATTGATGTTGTGCGTGATGCCGAAGTTTGCCGTCACATGCGTGCCGAAAAGGCTGCTGTGGTCGAGACGTACGATGGGCGAGAAGATGGTGTTGTTATTCATCATCCATGTATCACCGATGGTGATGTGATATTTATTGATGGTTGCCTCGCCGACAATGACCTGATTCTTTAGGGATTCCTGGATTTCTTTGAAGAGCTTGCCGTTGAGCGTGTAGTTAAAGATCTTGTTGGGATCGCTGTAGTAGGACAGCCCGTCGAAATCGCGATTCCAGCCGATGAGATGGTCCGTATTCTCGGATCCAACCCTACTGTTAAAGGCATCGTAGCGTGCTCTAGCGCCGTCGGCGTCGATCGCGTCCAGCGTCGAATAGAAGTTTTTCGCGCCGTCGTTGGAGTATTTCAGATAATCCTCGTAGGTGAATTCGGGTTTGTAGGAGTTCGAATCGCCGCTCACATAGCCGTAAAGTTCGTTGTCCACATCCCAGCGCAGGCCGCGCTCAGCGTCGGGCAGAAGCTTGTGCGCATGGATGAAGGAGGCGACGTCGCCCTTTTTCAGCCCGTAATCCTTGGCGTCGCGCTGTACGACGAGCAGGCTCT
>ERZ772926.600-NODE-600-length-19477-cov-5.618628_pt1 | contig 19477 bp, 13 predicted proteins | sample MGYA00511136_ERZ772926 | MGnify/ENA primary metagenome ERZ772926 (study PRJEB29015, sample SAMEA2737917) | human oral metagenome | biome: human oral; feature: human-associated habitat; material: dental | place: China | collected 2153 ... | reverse complement strand
CGATTTATTGACATTTGAAACTGCAAAAACTTTCGGTGTATTTGATGGAACTACTAAGGTAGTAGAAAAACCAACTCCAATATTCCCGCGTTTTGATAAGGAAGTGGAAGTTGAATATATCAAAGAGCAAATGTCTCCTAAAGCATTGGCTAACTTAGAAACTGAAGATAAAGTAGAAGAGGGTACTTATGTGGAGTTGGCGGAAGAAATAACAATAGATAAATTCTTCGAAACTTCTTTAAGAGTGGCACAAGTACTAGAATGTGAAAAAGTTAAGAAAAGCTCAAAATTACTTAAATTCAAATTGGATTTAGGAAATCATCAAAGACAAATTGTTTCAGGTATTGCAAAATATTATAAACCAGAAGATTTAATAGGGAAAAAAGTAGCGGTAGTTGCTAACTTAAAACCTGTTAAACTTTGTGGGGAACTAAGTGAAGGTATGATACTTTCAGCAGAAAAAGATGGTATTTTACGTGTTGTAGAAATTAACGTTGATATACCTAATGGGGCAGAAATAAGATAAAAAAAGCTGTTCAAGTAAATTCACTTGAACAGCTTTTGATATACTCTATGTAAAAGGAGTTGATTAATTTACTGTAATCAACTCCTTTTTACTATTATCTATTTCTTTGTGTTGTATTTTGTGTAGTACTATTTCTTTGACTATTTGAACTATTCTTATCTTCTTTATTTATGTTTTTAGAATTTGCAGATTCTCGATTAACTTCTGTTAAACGAACAGGATTAACAGGAATGAATGAACCGTCTGTGATATGGTAGATTAATCTATTATTTTTTGATATGCCATAACCACTAATATTAAGAACAGCTCCATTACTCATTGTTACTCTTACATCATTAATTTCTTGGTCTTTATAGACATTTTGTGATGCTAAGAATTTAATAGCAACTTGACGTGATACAAAATTAGAGAAATTATCATTTTTCTTATCGACGCTAACGAATTTCTCATTAGCAGTAACAAATTGTCCAGCATGATCTCCTGATGAAATACGATACATCATATAACCAGCTGGTGAAACTAATTTATCAACGGTAAACTTAGTTCCAGCTTCGATAACATCTCCAGTATCTGACCAATTTGCAGATTTAAACGTATGTAGTTTCTTATTAACTGTAATTTCACGGTTAACATCAAATGAATAAGAGACAAATGTTCCAGCTAGCTTCGCTGTTATTTCTTCGTCTTGAGCTTCTGAATCAATTCTAGCCGCATTAGCTTTTTCTTGAGCTTCTAAAATTTTTGCTTTTTCTTCAGCTTCTTTTTGTTTTTTCATTTCATCGGTTGTATCTACAGCAGTAGTTTGAAGATCATCAAAACTAACATAATGCTCTTTAGCAGACGAAATAAACTTAAGCATAATTAAGAAACATAGAGATAATAGTATTGCTAGTATAAATGAAGTAGCTATTTTTACTTTAATATTTTTAGAGGTTTTTCTTATACCGTTATAGTCTTTAACATCTTTTCTAAAAATATATTTAAGTGTAAATGCTTTGATTCCTACAAATGCAGCAATAAATATGTTTTCCAATTTATTTTTGTGATTTTTAACTTTAAAGACAGTTTCGTCTTCATTTACAACTTCTTTTCTAATACTATAAATTTCTTTTTTGAAGCCATCTATTTTGTGTTCGAGTTCAAGATTTTTTTGAATTCTTTCAATTAATTTCTTCTCAGCTGCAATATCTTTTTGGAGTATTTGCTTTTGAGTAAGGAGGGTACTTAGACGCTTTTCCTCTAGAAGTATTTCGTCTTTTTCAGCCTTTCTATTTTTTAATTTATTTATAGAAAGTGCTTTTTCACCAATTTTATCTTCCAAAGCTATTAAAGAAGTTTCAAGGGCAAGAAGATTATTTTCGTGTTCTTTCTTCTCGTTTTCTTTCTCGAGAAATTCTATTTTTTTCAAATCTTCAGCTAGTTTAAATTCTTTGTCTTTCTTTTGGAATAATTTTCTTCTTTCTTCAGCTTGTTCTTTTTCAATACGTTCACGTTCTAGACGCTCTTCTTCACGTTTACGAGCTTTTTCTTCCTCGATACGTTGTCGTTCAAGTTCTTTTTCACGAGCGACACGTTCACGTTCTAGGCGTTCTTCTTCACGTTTACGAGCTTTTTCCTCTTCAATGCGCTGACGTTCAAGCTCTTTTTCGCGAGCAATACGCTCACGTTCTAAGCGTTCTTCCTCGCGTTTACGAGCTTTTTCTTCTTCGATACGTTGTCGTTCAAGCTCTTTTTCATGAGCAATACGTTCACGTTCTAAACGTTCTTCTTCTCGTTTGCGAGCTTTTTCCTCTTCAATGCGCTGACGTTCAAGCTCTTTTTCACGAGCAATACGTTCAGCTTCTAGTCGCTCCTGCTCTGCTCGTTGGGCCATATTTTTTTTATGTTCTTCTTCTATACGTTTTTGCTCTTTTTCGAATTTTTTTCTCGCACTTTCTAGTTTAAATGCGCGTTCTTTTGCTTCCTTTTCTTTTCTCTTTAATTCTTCCTCTAAAACAATATCATCAGCTTGAGTTATATTTTCATCATCAGTTGTTTGCTTCTCATTTTTGAAGTTCAAAATTTTTACTTGTTGTTTTAGACGGTTAAAAAAAGATACGTTCTTTGCTTGTGAGTCTGTGTTAGATGAATTATCATTATTTAACTTATCTTTTTCTTCTTTTGTCATTCTTACAATCCTTTCATATAACTCTAATATTAACATTATACCACAAAACTATATCATAACTACATAAAAAACAACTAAAATAGTTGAAAAAACTTTGAAGTCTAATTGAAATATGTTATCATTAAGATATATATTTTTGGAAAAAGATTTTTTAGTAAATTTATAGAGGTAATAATACATGGAAAAGAAAATTAGTTTTAAAGGTACAGCAGTAACAATAGAGGATAAATTAAATATAGGGGATATTTTCCCAAATTTTTCTGCTGTAAAAAAAGATTTATCAGATTTTAAACTAGATGAATATAAGGGGAATATCGTGGTAATAAACACATTTCCATCAATCGATACAGGAGTATGTGCTTTGCAAACTATAAGATTTAATAAAGAAGTAAGTGGTTTTAAGGATGTTGTGGCTGTAACAGTTTCAAAGGACTTACCGTTTGCTTTAGGGCGTTTTTGTGCTGCTGAAGGAATAGAAAATGTAATAACTGTTTCAGATTATAAATATAGAGATATTGAATACTATAGTGGATTATTAATTCAAGAGCTTGGGTTGCTTACTCGTGCTGTTTTTATTGTTGATGCAGATGGAATTATACGATATAAAGAAGTGCTAGAAGAAGTAGGAAGTGAACCTAATTATGAAGCAGCATTATCAGAAATAAAAAAATTACAAGAGAGGTAGTAGATGACAGAGTTAAAATATATAAACAAGGAACAGAACAAAAATCTTCAAATAAAAGATTTAATAACACTAGGGCTATATACTATACTTTTAGTTCTTTTAATGGGTGTAGGAGTAGGTTTAGGGACGCTATTTACTTCGGTTGTTTTTGGAGGAAAAGTTTATTTTGCAACATATACATCAGTTGCTGCCGCATTAGTTTGCGGAAGTGCGTATAGCTTAATCTTTAATAAAATAAATAAAAATATGGCTATATTCATTATGATAGCTATAATTGCATTATTTATGGGGATTTCAGGACATTCAATAGTCGGTTCAATAACATTGGTTATAGCGGCTATGCTAGCAGAATTTTTCTATAGAAAGGGAAATGAGTATTTTTCGTATTTATGCTTTAATCTAGGAAATATCGGTATTATTTTACCAATGTTTTTCATGAAAGAAAGTTACATAAAGCACCTTCAAGGAAGAAATTATTCACAAGAAAAAATAGATTTGGTGATGGGAAGTACGTATATTAATACATTTGTATTTATCGTTATCTTTACTGTGCTAGCATCATTTGTTGGAATATACTTAGGACGTAAGTTGTATTTTAAAAACTTTAATAAAGCAGGATTATAATAATGATAAAATTAGACATAAGAGTTAAGATATTAATATTAGTTATAGCTAATATTCTTATGTTCAGAATGATGAGTTTAAATTTACATTTAATAGTTGCAGTAGTATTTACACTATATTTGGGAGCGACTTCTAATATTAGAAGAATGATGAATTTCTTTTTAATGTATATGTTTTTTACTATTTATGAAATGTATTTTTCTCACACGATTACTGTTAAAGTAATTGATAGTTTTTTATTGCTAACAACACTAATGTATAAAACATTATATTTTCCACTTTGTGCAGGAATAGGACTAGTTAGCAGTTCAAAAGTATCAGAACTAATTTGTTTTTTAAGAAAATTGAGACTACCTAAGAAGGTAATTATCGTCTTAGCTGTCTTATATAGATTTTTCCCCGTTTTAATGACGGATTATAGACTTATTAGGAATTCATTGCGAATGAAAGGAATTGGAGTAAGTAGAGGGTACTACTTGCTCCATCCATTTAAATTTTTTGAGTATATTTTTGTGCCGTACGTTATTACTAGTACAAATATAGCAAATGAACTTTCGGTATCGTGCTTATGTCGAGGTTTGGATAATGAAGAAATACCAACTTCGTACATAAAGTTAAAATTTAGAACACAAGATTATATTTTAATGGTATTAGCAATTATAGGATTTAGTTATATTATGTTTATGAGGTGATAAATTGATTACATTTAAAAATTTTAATTATAAATATATTGAATCAGAAAAATTAAATATAGAAAATTTATCACTTCATATAAAAAAAGGGGAGTGTATTCTTTTTACAGGACCTAGTGGATGTGGTAAGACAACAATACTAAGAGTATTAAATGGTCTTGCGCCAGAATTTTTTGATGGAGGATATAACGGAGAGTTAAAAGTTGCTCATTTGAAAATAGGTGATAAGTTAAAAGAATTTTCTAAAATAGTAGGAAGTGTCTTTCAAAATCCGAAAAATCAATTTTTTAATTTAGATTCAACAAGTGAATTAGCCTTTAGTATGGAAAACTATGGTTATCCAAGAGAGGATATTACTAAAAGAATTAAAGAGGTAAGTGTTGAGTTTTCTGCAGAACATTTACTAGAACGTGATATTTTGGAGCTTAGTGGTGGAGAAAAACAAAAGCTTGCCTTTATGGCTAGCATAATGTTAGATGCAGATATCTATGTACTTGATGAAATAACTAGTAACCTAGATTTAAAAGCAATAAAACTTATATCCGAAATTATAGAAAGTCTAAAAAAACAAGGTAAAACTATTGTTGTGGCAGAACATAGAATTTATTACCTTAGAGATTTGATTGATCGTATGTACATAATTAAAGATGGTCAACTAATTCACGAAGTGAGCAAAGAACAGTTAGCTGATTTTGATGGTAGAGCTTGTAGGACTAGAGAAATAGACTTAAAAAAAGTTGAATTAGGAGAAAAAATAACTAGAGTACATAAAGATAATTACCTTCAAATAAAGAATCTGGAATATGAGGTAAATAATAGAACTGTAAAAATAGAAAATCATACTTTTTCAACTTCAAAAATATATGCGATAATAGGAGATAACGGTTGTGGGAAAACTACCTTTGCCAATGCTTTAACGGGATTGTCTAAGATAAAACAGGATATAACTTTAAATGGGAAAAACTTATCTAAAAAAGATTTGTTAAAAAATACGTTCCAAGTTATGCAAGATGTTAACTATCAATTATTTACTAATTCAGTTGAAAAGGAAATTCGGCTAGGAAGTAAAAATTTAGAATTATTTGATACAGTTGTAGATAAACTAAATATTAGAAAATTTCTAAATAGGCATCCTAATACACTTAGTGGTGGAGAAAAACAACGTGTAGCTATAGCTTCTGCGTTACTTTCTAACAAAAAAATATTAATCTTTGACGAACCTACAAGTGGCTTGGACTATATTAATATGATAGAATTAAGTAAATTGATAGAAGAGATAGCTAAAGATGATGTTATAATTTTTGTAATTACTCATGATTATGAATTTTTATGCACTATAGCTGATGAAGTACTACATTTTGGTGCAGAAGGTATTAAAGAACGCATTGAAGTAGATGGTGATACAAAAGAAAAAATATTAGATATAATGAGCTGATGTTATTTTAATATCAGTTCATTAGTGTTATAGACAGATTTAATTGATAATTTGTTAATAGAGAATTAATTTTTCTCTTATTAGAAATATAGAAGTTAGATAAATTACACAAGATAGTTTGTTATTATGAAATATGAAAATAACTTCACCAAATAATTTGTCTAATGGCTGTTAACATGATAAAATAAATGAGTTGTATAAATATTGAAGATAGGAGGGAATATATGTCTTACGCCTCGGATATGAAAAAAGAATTAACTATGATAGAAATAACAAGAGATAGAGAATTTTTATCAGAGTTGTCAGCACTTATAAAGATGAATGGGATGTTAAACATAGCGAATGGTAGATTAAGTCTTAGTTTTCAAACAGAAAATGCTTCAATAGCGCGTCGTATGTATTCATTAATAAAATTTTTCTATAATGTGCACATAAATATTTCAGTTAGAAAAAAATTGAAGTTAAAAAAAAATAACGTTTATATTTGTCGTTTGGATCAAAATGTAAAAGAAATATTAACGGAATTATATATTTTGGATGATAATTATACTATGAGAATTGATATAGCGGACGAATTAATAAATAGTGAGGAAAAGAAAAGAGCATATTTGCGTGGGGCATTTTTAGCTGGTGGCTCGGTAAATAATCCTCGTACGTCCAGCTATCATATGGAAATATTCTCTCACTACAAAGAACATAATAAAGAATTAAATGATTTACTTAACTCATTTAATTTGAATTCTAGAACTCTTGAAAGAAAAAAAGGTTTTATAGTATATATAAAAGAATCGGAAAAGATAGCTGAATTTATTAATCTTGTTGGAGCATATCAAGCCTTATTCCAATTTGAAGATGAGAGAATAGTCCGTGATATAAACAACTCTGTTAACAGAATGCAAAATTGTGATATGGCCAATATGAACAAAACAGTTAATGCATCAGCAAAACAGGTTGAGGATATTAATGTTATAGAAGAACGCTTAGGATTAGATAATATTGATGACAAACTTCGAATAGTAGCGGAAGCTAGGTTGAAATATCCAGAATATCCTCTAAAAGAAATTGCTGAAATGATAGAAGATGGGAAATTATCTAAATCTGGGCTTAATCATAGGTTTAGAAAAATAGCTAAAATAGCAAAAGAATTAAGAGATGGTACTTACCAAGCGAAATAAAGGAGAAAGAACATGAGCAAATGGGATGAGCAAATTTTAGTAGTAAATAGAAAAGATTTATTTAATGATGAAGAGAATCATTTTTATGGTTTTTTACCAAAAGAAGATGAAAAGGTAAAAAAAATAGTTGATACGTTTGTGGCGTATGAAGTAAAACGCCGTGGAGATATGGAAGAAGATCCAAGCTATAAACAATTAATAGGATATGCGTTATTAAAAGACTCTAAAACAAAAGAAGTTTTAGTTTATAGACGCCTTGCAGGTGGCGGAGAAGCGCGACTTCATGGTAAAGCATCAGTTGGTATTGGTGGACACATGAATGAAGAAGTAGGAAAATCTATTTATGAAATGTTAAAAATTAATGCGGCTCGAGAGCTTAATGAAGAAGTAGGAGTATCAGAGGAGTATGCGTTAGAAAATCTTCATTTTATTGGTTTAATTAATGATGATAAAACAGAAGTAGGTCAAGTTCATATAGGAGTAGTTTATGAATGTGAAGTTGATAAAGATAAAGTAGAAGTAAAAGAAGATGATACATTAGTTATAAAATGGGAAACAAGAGAAGAAGCGCAAAGAGAAGATAATTATGAAAGTTGGTCAGAATTTTTAAAACCAGTTATGTAATTCTTGGTAAATCTATAACTTGTTAAATTTTCTAACGTAATATTGTAAGATTAGAAAGAATATTGTAATATATAAATATGAAAAAATAGAACCTCGATTTGAGAAGAACTTATTATAAGTTCTATAATAATCAAATCGAAGTTTTATTTTATTAAAGGAAAGATTGTGAGAAAATTTAACAAAGAAAGGATGATTACATGTTTAATATTAAAATGGACATGATACAAACAGTAGGTCTCGCTGTTGTTATTTTAATAATTGGTAGATTTTTAAGAACGAGAGTAAAAATATTTGAGACTTATTGTATCCCATCACCTGTAATTGGAGGATTTTTATTCGCAATACTTAATTTAGTACTAAGACAAACTAATTTAGTTATATTTGAGTTTGATAATACACTACAAAGTTTCTTTATGACGTTGTTTTTTACAAGTATAGGTTTTAATGCGAGTTGGAGATTACTAAAGGTTGGTGGGAGAAAAGTAGTTTTATTCTTATTATCTGCAATTATGTTAGTAGTACTACAAAATATAGTAGCGGTTAGTATAGGGTATGCTACTGGAATTAATCCACTTATAGCATTACTTACGGGTTCAACAGCTATGACAGGAGGACATGGGACGGCGGCAGCTATGGCACCTATTGTAGAAGAGATGGGGCATTCAGGAGCAAAAAGTGTAGCAATAGCAGCAGCAACTTTTGGACTTATAGCAGGATCAAGTTTAGGAGGTCCGCTTGCGAATAGATTAATTAGAAGGAAAAATCTAGAAGTGAAAGCTGAAGTAATAGAGGAAAAACATAAAAACGATGAATTTTTATTTAATAATAGTATTAAAAAACTAGATGGAGAAAATTTTGCAAAAGCATTTTTTATAATTTTACTAGCGATGTTTATAGGAAGTTACCTATCTATTTATATAAATCAGTTCCTAAAGTTTCCAAGTTATATAGGACCAATGCTTATAGCGGCTGTATTTAGAAATATTTCGGATGCAACTACTAAAGTTGACCTTCATTATGAAGAAATTCACGTCCTTGAAAGTGTCTCTTTAAATTTGTTTTTAGGAATGGCAATGATAAGTTTACGCCTTTGGGAGTTAGCTAGTCTTGCAGGTCAATTGACATTGTTATTATTAGCTCAGGCGTTACTTGCTTATGTGTTTATTTATTTTATAACATTTAGAGTAATGGGAAGTAATTATGACTCGGCTGTGCTTTCAGCTGGACATGTAGGATTTGGACTAGGTGCGACGCCAAATGGTATTGCGAATATGCAAAGTGTAACAGATAAATATAAATATTCTCATATTGCATTTTTCGTTATGCCGATAGTAGGTGCATTGTTTATTGATTTCTTTAATGTAGCTATAATTAGTGGATTTTTATCATTTTTAGCAAGATAATAAAAAATAAGAGTTTGATAGTTAATATCAGACTCTTATTTTTTATATTTAATTAGTCTCTTTCGATTTTTTCAAGACCACGCATATATGGACGAAGCACTTCTGGTATAGTAATAGAGCCATCTTCATTTTGATAGTTTTCTATTATAGCTGCTAAACAGCGTCCAACAGCAAGCCCAGAACCGTTTAGTGTGTGAATAAATTCAACTTTTCCTGTATCTTCACGTTTGAAGCGCATATTAGCACGGCGAGCTTGGAAATCAGTACAGTTAGAACAAGAACTAATTTCTTTATATGCATCGTAACTTGGTAACCAAACTTCAATATCATAAGTTTTTGCACTACAGAATCCAGTATCACCTGAACATAATGTAATAACACGATATGGAAGATTTAACTTTTTAAGAATATTTTCAGCGTGACCGGTCATAATCTCTAATTGTTCATAAGAATTTTCAGGTTTAGCAAAACGAACCATTTCTACTTTGTTAAATTGGTGTAGACGGATTAGTCCACGGGTATCACGTCCTGCACTTCCTGCCTCAGATCTAAAGCAGATACTAAATGCAGTTACTCCTTTTGGAAGCATGTCTTCACTTAAAATTTCGTTGTTGTAGTAGTTTGTTAATGGTACTTCAGCAGTAGGAATAAGTGTTAATCCTTCTGATTCTACAGTATAAACATCCTCTACAAACTTAGGAAATTGTCCAGTACCAAATAATGCTGTTTTGTTAACAAGTTGAGGAACCATATATTCTTCATAACCATGTTCTATAACATGAGTATCTATCATAAAGTTAATTAAAGCACGTTCTAGTAGAGCACCAGCTTTTTTATAGAATACAAATCTGCTTCCTGATATTTTAGCAGCTCGTTCAAAATCTGCAATATCTAATTCCTCTACTAAATCCCAGTGGGCTTTTGGTTCAAAATCAAACTCACGAACTTTTCCTATACGACGAACTTCAATGTTTTCATCTTCTGTTTCTCCAAAAGGAGTTTCATCAGATATTAAGTTAGGAATACGAATGATTTTTTCGTTAATTTCTTCAGAAATTTGTTTAACTTCGATGTCACGTGTTGTTATTTCATCAGATACTTTTTTCATATCGTTGATAACATCAGTAGCATCTTCACGTTTACGTTTTAATACTGCAATTTCTTCACTACGTTTGTTGCGAATAGCTTTTAAGTCTTCTACCTCAACAAGAAGACTACGACGTTTTTTATCCAGATCGATTAGTAGATCAACAACATCAGTATCAAGATTTCTTGCTGCCAATTTTTCTTTTACCATTTCAGGATTTGCTCTAAATAGTTTAATATCTAACATAATATATTTCTCCTTTATTTATTATAATATAGTATGGATGGTTAAAATAAAAAAGTCCCTTACGTTTAAACAAAACGTAAGGGACGACTAATTATCGTGGTTCCACCCAAATTCAATCCTTAGGATTCTTAAAAGATTAATTTGATATAAGTTATAGTAGAATTTTAAAATGAACTTTAGATGTTTGCACCAACCACACCTTCTCTGAAAAATTCTTAGATTAAAACATGTCTATAATCAAATTTAATATTTATTTAAGTCAATTGTACTTTATCTTTAAGTATTTTGTCAAGATGTTTAACCAATATTACTTATTTTTTTTCAAAAAATCTTGAGCCTGTTTGATTCGAAGAGCTGTAAGATTTTTCTTATAAATATAATGCTTATGGTCTCCGTGATTAATGACAAAACCATCAGTAGTTTCTTCTAGTACATCGTTAGGATTAAAGCTGAATTTATTATCATCATCTTTATGCTTATCTGTTAGAGTTTCTCCTGAATTGGCTTCTTTTTCTTCAATTTTTTTATCTGAAGATATAATATTATTTTTTTCTATATTAGTATTATTTGTTGCCTTTTCAGCAGCGTTACTATTATTTTTTATAACACTATTTTCTGAATTTTTATTTTTAATTTTTGTTGTTAGTTCTTTTGAGTTGTTAATTTTTGAAAATTCTAAAGTAGGTAAGAAATCCTCTAATTCTTTTATAAAGCTTTTTGCAGAATCTAGAATGGACATTTCATCATCGTTATTATATTTTCTACTTAATTTTGTATAGTTTTCTCCGTATTTAACTTCTTGAACATTATTGTGTTGAAGTTGATAATAAAGTTTGTTTTTAGCATTTATAAGTCTTGCAATGAGTTCATTGGTACGAGATTCAATGATTTTTGCTTCACTTAGGTAAGAATATTCTATTAAATAAGCAAGCTCTTCTCTAAGGTCATTATCGATTTTATTGCTATTTATATTTTCTAAGAAGTACTTAGTATAACTTAAAATTGTAGGGCCAGTTTGCAGGTCAAATTTTTCTAATTCATTTAGCATATGTTCTATCTTTGTGAATGCATCAGTATTATGTTCTGCGGATGCTGCATTCAATTCTTCAATTAAACTTTCTTTGTCATATCCTAAGTGTTCAATATTTGCATTTTTCACTCGATTAAGTAACGTATTATATTGTTTAATAAATTTCTCATCTTTTTTATCAGTGTCAGAAGAATTTACATGAATATATTTTTTATCAAAACTATCTAACATAGCCAAATAACCAGCAGTCGAGTTAGTAGGTAGTTCTTCAATACTATTCTTTAGTTGATATAATGCGCGATTAATACGATTAACCTGTTTTTTATCTTTATTTAGTTGGTTGTTATCAGCGATTAGAGAATTAATTCTATTAATAACTGTATTTTTATCAAATTCTCCTTTAATATATGTTCCTATGATATTAGGAATTTTATTTTTTAAATAAGCTTCTGCTCCACCAGATTTTGTTTTCACATAATGATTATGAGAACCATGTGGAATAATGAATTTATCTCCGTCTATTTGAATTTTATCAGGGGCAATACCAGTACGCTCTGATAATGCTAGTAACTCTTGTTCAAAATCTAATTCTTTATCTCCTGTTACTTCTGGAATTCTGAATTTACTTCTTGGAATCAAATAAGGATGTATATGAGTTGGATCATATTCTTGGGTTGGTTCGTTAAAAATAAAGAAGTCTTTTGTAACTTTTATTGCTTTTTTAGGAACTCCATAGACATCGGCAATATACTCAATTTGTTTTTCTATTTCATCATTTAAAAGATTAGAATCATCACCAATATGAATTTCATCTAAAAAGACGGTATGAGTGTGATCTCCGTGTGGATAAGTAAGAGCTATCCCTTTAGTCGTTTCAATGACTTTAATTTTAGATTTATCAATATTTAATATTTTTGATAGATAGTCTATTTTATCTTGAACGTCTTTAGTTATTTTAGTTGATTTTTCAGGAGATGTAGTATTGCTATGTGAGTTACTATGATTATTAGATGAAGTATATTTATTTATTAAATACTCCCATTTAGTACCGCGTAGACTATCAAACGAAATAATATGATTATGGCTACCATGTTTAACAATAAAACCAAAACTATTATGACCTATAATATCACTTTCTCCTTTAAAAATATAACCATCGCTAGTGGCGTGAGTTATACCAGCTGTATTGCTAGGTGTTTCATTATTTATACCTGCTTGTTTTATAGAATTTAATTGAGCAGCACTTAAATCAGATTTTTTAATAAAGTGATAATGATCTCCGTGACGAACCACATAACCGTCAGCAGTTTCTTTAACAATGTCTTTTGGATTGAATTGATAATTATCCTCATGAGTTGAAGTTTTCTCATGATGATGACTATGAGAAGAAGCTGAAATAGTTTTAGCAGTTTCTTCGTCCACGATATTACTTTGCTTAACACCTTCTTTAGGGTAGTAATAATATTTTCCGTTGACTTTTATAATATAACCTTGAGCTACTTCGTATTGGATATCTTCGTCTTTTAATTTATAGTTTTTATCATTATAAACAAGTTTGTCTAAAAATTTAGCGTTATACGGAACAAGACCTTTTTCATAATGGCTATGATCACCATGTAGAGTTACATAACCATCTTCTGTAATTTCTGTAACAACTATATCACTTACCTTATCAGCGTAAGCGATGTGTTTAGATTGTTTACTTTGAACAAGGCTAGAGGAAGTAGAATCAGTATTTTTTCCAAATTCATAACCAGCGTAGCCAATTCCAGCAAGTGCAAGAATACTGCAGGGAATTATAAGTGCAGTTTTTCTATTTTTATTCATATAAAAAGTTCTCCTTAATTTCTATTTTTCAAAATGATTACGATTTATTCTAACATAATATTAGAAGTTTGTAAATAGAAATAATTACGATTTATAAAATAATATTTATTTACTCTTAATGCATACATGTTATCAAAATATTAAAGAATATTTTATTTTTTACTATTTTATATATAGAGTTAATACGATTTTTAATACTAAAAAAATATTAAATATTTTTTATTAATTTATATACAAAAACTTGACAATATATATATATATATATATAATGGTTATGATAAGCTTTGCACGCTTTACTTAAAAAGGAGGTTATTTTATGAATTTTAAAAAATATTATAAATTTTCTATGAGAAAGAAAAATAAAAATTTTCTTTCGGTTGCAGTTGCTAGTTTTGTAGTTTTAGGAACTACGATGGGTGGTCAAGTTGGATATGCTAATGATCAAGAAAAAAATAATGCAGAGAATACAGTCACAAAAGAAGACAACGCTGTAACATCTAAATTAGACGCATTAGCTGAGTCAAAAGAAAATAATTCTACACAAGAAATCCCAAAAGAATTATTAAAATCTGGCAAGAATGTAGCTTTAAATCAAGCTCCAAGTCAGATTTCTAATTTTACTGCTACAATAAAAACTCGTGATGGTAAAGTTCTAACTGCAGATAGTATAGAACAACTTACAGGTCAAAATGCAAAACTAGAAGAGGTTCGCATGCGTTTTACAATTACTCAAGATGGTACATTGGTTAATGGAACGAAACTTCGTATTCCTGTTGAACTTGCAAATGTTATTTACGAGCATGGTACTCATGTGGCTAATTTAAGTTCTGGCACAGTAGAGCCAGTACAAGGTGTAGGTAATATTGGTTTTGATTCAACTAGAGATAACTTTGCATACATATTAACATTAAATCAAGAATTTGTTGACAGTGTGCCAAATGGAACACAAAAAACTGTAGAAATTGTTCAACGTGCAGCTGATTATGGTTTTTTTGCTCCAAAATCAAGTTATTCAGATATGATTTTAACAATTAATGGTTCAAAGTTTACATTTAAACCAGAAAGAAGACAATTTGATAAAGCAGTTGGAGATTTTCATGTTTATAATTCAGCTATTAGTCCAAGTGCAAATACTATAAATATCACTACTGCTACATCAGATTTTAATTATTACAATAATATGCTTGAAAGTGATGGCCAAAATCCAGGAGAAACTGGCATTCCAGATGGTGATATCATTACAATTCACAATGTAAAAGCTAATCCTGGTTCAAAGATAGTTGATGTTCTTATTCCAAATCTAAAAAGATTTACGTCAACACTAACACTTAGTGAGGATGGTCGTTATTATGTCAAAGGAGATACAGGCTCTTCTGTTCAAATAGCTAGTGATTCCCCACATAAGAGCATAACTCTACCAGCAAATGCTACTAAGGAAGATATTTTTAGAGCGTTAAAACAAGCTGGAAAGAATTCATCAGTAATAATTAAAAAAGCTGAAGATGAATATATAGTGGCTATTAATTTAGGAAAAATGAAAGGCCCAGAAGCCACTACTTATCATGATTTCTGGTCAAGTGATGATTATGCTACTAAAGGCGATGAATTTCAAGAAATTAACAGAACTGAAGAAGTAAATAAAAGAGTTGATAAAACTCTAAAAAATATGAATGCTATTCAGTCAACAGGTTTATCAGCAAAAATTGTATTTGCTGACTCTTCTATTAATAATAGTATTTCTACAGATTCTCATAGTTATTCTTACTCTGTTAATGATAATGGTGTTGGAACGGAACTTTCAAATCAACCTCTAAGTGCTCAAACTACACCATCAAATGCTAGAGCTACAGGACAACAAAAGATTACAGTTCACCATTTAGATACTGAAGGTAATGAGCTTGCTACTCAAGATTATGCTTATGGTTATCCAGCAGGTTCACCAATAGCTCCAGCATCACCTAATTTTAATGCTGCAGTTAAAACAATTCCAGGATATAAATTATTGACGACAGCTCCAACTAATCCAATAACTACAGTAAATGGAACTCAGTTGACAACAGCTAAATCAATACCTTTTGCTAATGATGATCAAGTATTTTACTATGTTTATACAGCAAATACTCAAAAAGTTACTTATACTGTAATTGATGAAACTGAACAAAAAACTTTAGAAGATAAAAAGCCATTGGTATCAGGACCATCTAATAGCAAATTGCCAAATGATGCTCAAGCAAAATATCAAGATATTATTGATGGTTATATGGATAAATATGAGTTAGTTGGTAGCGATGTACTTCCAGCTAAGTTTGATAGTAACGATAATGTTGATCAAAATGTTGTGATTCGTCTTCGCCATAAACAAGAGTCAGTTGTTGAAAATAAAACTGTGACTCAAACTATTCAATATGTTTATGCAGATGGTAGTGAAGCAGCTCCAACTAAAGTAGCGAAACTTGATTTCACAAGAAGTAATAGTAAAGATTTAGTTACTGGTCAGATAGTAGCTAATGGGAACTGGGCGCCTGCTACAAATAGTTTTTCAGAAGTAGCATCACCAAATATTGCTGGATTCACACCAGATAAGGCTAAAATTGATGCTGTAGCTAATGTAACTGCTGATAGTAATGATATCAATGAGAAAGTTATATATACTGCTAAACCAAAACAAAAAGTTCTTTACACAGTTATAGATGATACAGAACAAAAAACATTACGTGATAAAGAAAAATTGGTAGAAGGTGATTCAGATACTGATTTACCAGCATCGGCAACAGCGGATTATAATAATGTTGTTGAATTTTATAAATCAAAAGGATACGAATTAGTATCACAAGAAGCATTGCCTAATAAATTTGACGTAGATGCTTCAGTAGATCAAGTTGTTACTATCCATTTAAAACATGGAACTGAAAGCAAAGAAGAAACTAAGAAAGTAAGCTTAACAGTTAATTATCACGGAGCTGGTGATAAAACACCACCAAATCATGTGGAAGAAGCAGTATGGACTCGTACGGTTACTAAAGATAAAATAACAGGTGAAATTATAGATAATGGTACTTGGGTTTCAGATAAATCTAAGTACGCAGAGGTTACATCTCCTGTAATTGAAGGATATACAGCAGACATTTTAGTTGTTGCAGCAGAAACAGTAACTCAAGATAATATTGTTAAAGATGTTAATTATACTGCTAAACCTCAAAAACCAAGTAATCCAGAAACACCAGGAAATCCCGATCCAAAAACACCTGAAAATCCATCTGGTAACAAAGATAAGCAAAAAGCTTTACCAGCTACAGGTTTAAATAATACTAATAATATGACAGTATTAGGATTATTATCACTTATTGCGGCATTTGGAATAAGAAGCATTAGAAAAAAAGACTAATAAGTTATAAATAGTTTGATTTATAAAAATATAATGGTGCATATAATAAATCGGTGATATGAGAAAATATCCTGATAAAAAAATGCTAAGTAGCTTTTAGTTACTTAGCATTTTTATTTCATTCTATCGGATGTGTATATTCTTAATTCTTCAAAATAAATAATTTAGATATATTAAAACGAGTAGCTCAAAATATATAATAAGCTCTTCTGTTTATATCAAAGCGTTCTAATAAATCAAGATTCACGTTTTGGTACTATCTTTATAATATTGTGACATTATAGCCTTAAATTAGTAGAATAATAAAAGGAATATTGAAGTTTAAAGAATAATAGGATATAATTTTAATTGTAAATATATTTTCATGAAAAATGATTTAAAGACATATTTTGTCCAAGTAATCTTGTAAAATATATGTAATTCAAATATAAGTTAATAATAAAATAAAAATCTATTTTTAAATATTTTCAATAAATGTCTGATATATATTGAAATAAAAGGTGATTTTATGATAAATATTAGATTTTAATTATTTGATTAATAATTAAAAATTAAAAATGAGGTGAGAAAATGGAAGGAAAGAAAATAAGAATAATAGTAGGTAATAGTGCTTATAAAGAAAATGGTGGTTTTGGATATTCAGCACTTATGGTTAAGGGTTTGAAAGACGAAAACTTAAAAAAAATATATGAAGGAATTCCAGAAATAGCATTTATCCCAGATTTGAACTCAACAGAGGAATATTCATATTTAGAAGTGCCCGCATTTAGAAGGGTATGTTTCTTATTACTGGGAAATAATTTAGAAATATTAAATAATTCACCAGAAGAAATAGCAAAGGAATTTATGTCCAATAATATATATTTTGTGAATGCTTCTGAAAATAATGTATCAAAATTAATAGAAAATATTAAAGGAGTTAATAATGAAAAAGGAGTTAATGAAAAAGAAGATTATGAAATATATATTTTATATACAGGAGATGAAGCAATAGAATTTTCAAAGAAACCACTCAAAATAATACAAAAGTGTAAAATACAAAAGTATAAAATAATACATCCTGCAGCTAGAGGAAAAGTTATGGAAGTTATGCAAGAATGTTGGATAAACTTTAGTTATAAAGAAGAGAGATATAGTAAAAGTGAGGATATTTTAAAAAAATTTAGAATCTAAATAAAAAAAGATAGAAAAAAATAAAAGATTAACTTTTAAACAGTGGTGTATTAGAGAACTTGTTGAAAGTTATTGCAAAAAAGATAAATGAAGAGATTATATTGTGAAAAAATATAGAAAATATTTAATAAAAAAATCTTACCCATATTATGTCCAACCTCCTTACTATAATTAATTTAGTAAGGAGGTTTTTTACTATGAAAAATAATAATTTAAGAAAACTAACCATAATTGAAAAAGTATTACTTAAGAATGATTATGAATTTTGTAAGAAGAAGTATGACTCAAAATGGTCTCGATTTAGAAATAAAATTCATATTTTGTTTACAGGTAGAAGATTAACTGTTTTAGAGAGAATTAATTATTCTCTAACTGCTAGCTTTTTCACTGATATAGGTTTTAAAGCTAATTATCTCGATCTCAGTGGTTCAATAAAACCCATATACAAATTTTTTGGTATAACAAAAATATATTATAAAGATATTATACATATTCATCTCAATGGAAAAACTTGTATAATTCAATATAAAGAAAAGGGACAAGAAAAAAAGTGTAAGTTCTTTTCATCATACGAAGTTTATAGATTATTTGCTAAAATTTTTTACTTATATAAGCAAGAAGAGGCTAAGATTGCCTCTAGTAAATTTTTGTAATCTATGAGATAATATTGTTGTTAATTTATGAAATTAAAAGAAAAATTTGCTCTTAAGGAGGTTTTCATGAAAAAGGCAACAATAGCAAAAATTTCGGCAGTAGCAGTCTTTTTAATCGCCTGTGCTATTGGTTATTACTTCATGTTCGGTGGAGGTAGTGACAAAAAAGTTAAGGAAGAGTATCAAAAATATGTTGATATGATTAATATAAATCATAATTTTGATGTTGGGAGCAAAGGTCTGGATAAGATGACAACAGACACCGCTAATAAATTAATTCCAACTATAAAATCAGATATAAAAGCAGCTAAAGAATTAAAAAATACATCTATTAGCCTAGAAGATAAAAAGGTTGATGATGCGAAAGAAAGTTTGGATAGAGCGGAAAAAATAGATACAGCAAAAACATTTGCTGATGCCGAGAAATGGCTACGTAGTGATATCGAAAATTATAAAAAAGCTGAAGATGAAATTAATAATTTAAAACAAGATTCTAATTTCAGTAAAAATATTAATCAAATTTTAGAAAAATATAAATTTAACTATAATTCTTTAGAGCAAGCGCTAAAAGAACTTGGGAACAGGATTCAAGAAAAAGCTGATGAGAAAGCTAAAAAAGAAAAAGAAAGTGCTGAAAGAGCCGCAGAAGAAGCTAAAAAGAAAAAATCAGATGTTGAGTTAGGTGGACCTAATCCAGATCTATTAAATGATAGCAATTCATTACCAGCTAATGCTCAAGGAATAG
>ERZ772926.590-NODE-590-length-19648-cov-3.442352_pt1 | contig 19648 bp, 19 predicted proteins | sample MGYA00511136_ERZ772926 | MGnify/ENA primary metagenome ERZ772926 (study PRJEB29015, sample SAMEA2737917) | human oral metagenome | biome: human oral; feature: human-associated habitat; material: dental | place: China | collected 2153 ... | reverse complement strand
ACCGTGCAGACCGTGCAGGTAACGTACAAGCTATCATTGGTAAAGTTTCATTTGACGCTGATAAGTTGGTTGAAAACTTCAAAGCATTCCACGATGTGATTGCAAAAGCTAAACCAGCTACAGTAAAAGGAACTTACATAACAAATCTTACTATCACCACTACTCAAGGTGTAGGTATTAAGGTTGATGTCAACTCACTTTAATTTAGAATCTAAAACTCTATCTTCGGATGGAGTTTTTCTTTTGCTAAAATCAAAAGCGTTGGATTGATGAATTCATCGCTTTTTTATGCTTTGGATTTTTTGGCGAATACATATGTGAAATAGTAAATAAAAACCGGTAATGTTATATTTTCTTACATATTTTTATAAAAACTATTGCATGAATTTTTGTAAAATTGTATAATATAAAATAATTATTCCTAGTGGGAGGTTTCTCATGCTAACATATAAATCTATATTATATCAAGATAAGCGAGAATATAGCTATATTGATCTCGAAAAAGCTGCATTAGATATGGGTGGAGACTTAGACAATCTTCCTTATTCTATTCGCATATTATTAGAAAGTCTTTTGCGAAAAGAAGATGGCGATGTTGTAAGAAAACATCACATAGAGAATCTAATACACTATCAAGCTGTTAAACCGAGAGGTGAAGTGCCCTTTAAACCAAGTCGTGTTATTTTACAGGATTTTACGGGAGTACCAGTTGTTGTTGACTTGGCAAGTATGCGCGATGCAGTTGTAACAAATGGGGGAGATCCAGAACTTATCAATCCTGAAATTCCTGTGGATTTAGTCATTGACCATAGTGTGCAAGTTGATTGTTATGGCTGTGAGACTGCTTTGGAAGAAAATATAACAAAAGAATTTTCACGTAATAATGAGCGGTATGAATTTTTGAAATGGGCTGAGCAATCTTTTGATAATTATCGTGCAGTTCCACCAGCAACTGGGATTATTCACCAAGTTAATATTGAATTCCTTAGTGATGTTGTTATTGAAAAAGACGGCATGCTTTATCCAGATTCAATGTTTGGAACAGACAGTCATACAACAATGATCAATGGAATAGGGGTTCTTGGCTGGGGAGTTGGAGGGATTGAAGCAGAAGCTGCTATGTTGGGAGAAGCTTCTTATTTTCCAGTTCCAGAAGTGATTGGTGTACGCTTAGTTGGGAAATTGCCTAAGATTGCAACGGCAACAGACTTAGCTTTAAAAGTAACGCAACGATTACGACAAGAAAATGTAGTTGGAAAATTTGTAGAATACTTTGGGGAAGGACTAGCAACACTTAGTTTGGCAGACCGCGCAACAGTTGCAAATATGGCGCCAGAATATGGAGCAACCTGCGGTTACTTTCCTATTGATGAAGAGACCCTTCGTTATATGCGATTAACAAATCGGAAAGAAGAACATATTGCGTTAACGAGGCTCTATGCTCAAAAGAATCATCTATTTTATGATGAAAAAGTGGAGCCAATTTATTCAAAAATTGTTGAGATTGATTTGTCCACCATTGTTCCAAGTATTTCTGGTCCCAAACGGCCACAGGATTTAATTGAATTGACAAATGCTAAGCAAGAATTTCAAGCGAGTCTTATCCGAGAAGCTGGTGTTCGAGGTTTTGGTTTGCCAAGAGAGGAATTGAGGAAGACAGCGACGGTATTGTTTGATGATTATGAAGAAGAGATTAAAACGGGTCATGTCGCTATTGCAGCAATTACTAGTTGTACCAATACCTCCAACCCATATGTCTTAATGGCGGCAGGCTTAGTAGCTAAACATGCTGTGGAAAAAGGATTGCGTGTTTCAAAGACAGTCAAAACATCACTTGCACCAGGCAGTAAGGTTGTTACGGCCTATTTGAAGGAGAGTGGTCTCCAAGTCTATCTGGACAAATTAGGTTTTAATGTTGTTGGATATGGCTGCACCACTTGCATTGGCAATTCTGGAAATTTGTTACCAGAAGTGGCAAAAGCAATTACGGATACGGATTTACTTGCTAGTGCTGTCCTATCAGGTAATCGGAATTTTGAAGGACGAATCAATCCTTTGGTTAAAGCAAATTTTTTAGCTAGTCCGCCACTGGTGGTCGCTTATGCTTTAGCTGGGAATACAAATATTGATTTAACAAGTGAACCGCTTGGATATGATAGGAATGGACTACCTGTTTACTTCATGGATCTTATGCCAAATCATGATTTGGTAGCAGACTATGTACAAAAATACGTTACCAGTAGTTTGTTTAAAAAAGAGTATGAGCATGTTTTTACTGATAGTGAAAAATGGAATCAAATTCCAACAACAAAGTCGAAAATCTATCACTGGAATCAAGCCTCTACTTATATACAAAATCCTCCTTACTTTGATGGCTTGGAAGATGATACAAACATTCAACCGTTGAAAAATCTAGCTGTTTTAGCAAAATTTGGAGATACGATTACGACAGATCATATTTCTCCAGCAGGAAATATTGCTAGAAATAGTCCAGCAGCATCATATCTAGAGGAACATGGTGTAAGCTATCAAGACTTTAATTCTTATGGTAGTCGTCGTGGGAATCATGAAGTAATGATGAGAGGCACCTTTGCCAATATTCGGATAAAAAATGAACTAGCAGCTGGAAAACTTGGTGGTTATACAAAATATAAGGGTGAATTGATACCGATTTATGAAGCTGCTATGTGTTATAAGAAAGAAAAAGTGGATACGATTATTTTGGCAGGTCGCGATTATGGTATGGGTTCTAGTCGTGATTGGGCAGCTAAAGGAGCAAATCTTTTGGGTGTTAAAGTGGTTTTAGCTGAAAGTTTTGAAAGAATTCATCGTTCCAATTTAGTCATGATGGGCATTCTTCCTCTTCAATATTTGGACGGCGAAAATGCTCAAAATCTTGGATTAACTGGAAAAGAAACGTTTGATATTCAATTGCCGAAAGAGCCACAGGTAGGACAAGTCATAACGGTTATTGCAAAAGAAGGCGATCGAATTGCACGATTTAAAGCACGTCTTCGTTTTGATGCAGACGCGGATATTCGTTATTATGAAAATGGGGGAATTTTACCAATGGTGGTTAGAAAGAAATTGCAAGAGGTAAAACAATGACACAAAGCAATGGTTTAAAAGATACGATTGCCTGTGAGACTCGTATCAGTCAGATTATAGATGATACTCTTTCTTATGCAGGCTATAATATTTCCGAATTGATGGAGAATAATGCAAGTTTTGAAGAAGTTATTTACCTACTTTGGAATTTGCATTTACCAACTCAGATTGAATTGAAACATTTTGTGAACGATTTACGTGCCAACTATGCCATTAGTGATGCGGTGGAACAATGTATTCTCATCCAGTCGCGCAAGCATCTGCATCCAATGAGTGTATTACGTTCTACAGTTAGTCTTTTAGGAGTCTATAATATCCATGCTGAAGAGACGTCTCTAGAAGCAACTTATGAACAAAGTATTCAATTGATGGCTAAGATTCCAACGATTATTGCAACATTTACAAGGTTGAGATCGGGGCAAACTCCGATTGAACCGAGAAAAGATTTAGGATTTGCAGCGAACTTTTTATATATGTTAAATGGGCAGGAACCATCAGAATTAGAAATTCGAGCTTTCAATCGTGCTTTGGTTCTTCATGCAGATCACGAGTTAAATGCTTCCACTTTTGCAGCGCGGGTCTGTGCTTCCACTTTAACCGATATTTATTCTTGTGTGACGGCGGCAATCGGCGCTTTAAAAGGGTCACTTCATGGAGGAGCCAATGAATGCGTCTTTGACATGTTAAAGGAAATTAAAGCAGAGGGTGATACGAATGCATATTTGGATCGAAAATTAGCTTCACATGAAAAAATCATGGGCTTTGGTCATCGTGTTTATAAAACACAGGATCCTCGTGAAAAATATTTGCGAGAAATGGCAGAGGAATTGACAAAGGGAACAGAAAAAGAAATTTGGTACCAGATTTCAGAAGAAATCGAACGTTATATGAAGCACACCAAGCATTTAATACCGAATGTAGATTTTTACTCAGCAACGGTTTATCATGTTTTAGGTATTGACAGTAGTATCTATACATTGATTTTTGCAATGAGTCGGATGTCTGGCTGGATTGCCCACATTCAAGAACAGCGCAAAAATAATAAGTTGATTAGACCTCGCTCTCATTATGTTGGCGCTCAAAATTTACATTATATTCCTATTGGGAGGAGATAAAATGGCAGAAAGAATTCGTCTTGTGAATAAAAAGTTGCTCGTTCCTGATAATCCCATTATCCCTTATATCGAAGGTGATGGAATTGGGCATGACATTTGGAAAAATGCACAGCTTATCTTGGATAAAGCGGTGGAGATAGCTTATGGAAGCAGTAGAAAGATTTTTTGGAAAGAGATATTGGCGGGAGAAAAAGCCTTTCGTTTGACAGGAGAATGGTTGCCAGAAGAGACTTTAACGACAATTCAGCATCATTTAGTTGCAATTAAAGGTCCTCTTACAACTCCTGTTGGTGGTGGCATTCGTTCTTTAAATGTTGCCTTGCGTCAAGAACTAGATCTCTACGCTTGTGTACGTCCCGTACGGTATTTTGCAGGCGTTCCTAGCCCACTACGACATCCTGAAAAGACGGATATGACAATTTTTCGTGAAAATACCGAAGATATTTACGCAGGAATCGAATGGGAAAGTGAGTCTGATGAGGCTCAAAAAGTGATACAATTTTTGCAAGAGAAAATGGGAATTGATAAAATTCGTTTTCCGAAGACGAGTGCTATTGGCATTAAACCAATTTCACGCCAAGGAAGTGAACGGTTGATTCGTGCAGCGATTCATTATGCTCTATCTGCTAATGTAAAAAACGTAACTCTGGTTCATAAAGGGAATATCCAAAAATTTACAGAAGGTGGTTTCAGAAAATGGGGCTATGAGCTTGCAGAGAAGGAGTTTGCAAAGGAATTAGCAGCCGGGAAATTGATTGTGACAGATGTGATTGCAGATAATTTTTTACAACAAATTCTATTAAATCCTGAAAAATTTCAAGTAGTAGCTTTGACAAATTTGAATGGTGATTATGTTAGTGATGCGTTGGCTGCTCAAGTCGGTGGCATTGGTATTGCTCCTGGAGCTAATATCAATTATGAAACAGGTCATGCTATTTTTGAAGCAACGCATGGAACGGCTCCTGACATTGCAGATCAAAATAAAGCAAATCCTTGTTCACTTTTGTTGTCTGCCTGCATGATGTTTGATTACATTGGATGGTCCGAAGCTGCGCAAGTTATTATAAAAGCAATTGAAAAAGCGTTAGCACTTCAAAAGATGACAGATGATTTTGCTAGTCAGATAGAAGGTGTCCCTGCGCTTTCAACGAGTGATTTCACTCAGGTTTTATTAGATTTTTTAGCTTAGGTTCTGATTTTTACATATGAAACAAACGGCAAAGAAGCTGAGACAAAAGTTTCTGATTTCAATATTCGTTGCATAATGAATGAACGACACCATAGCTGGTTGCTCAAATAGCATAGCAAACTATCTTCTCCCTTTTATCGAAATTTTTATTTTTTAAAGAATTTGACTATATAAAAATCTCAAAATATGGTAAAATAGTACAGATAAAATAAGGAGAATAAAAATGGTAGCCCCGAAATATAAACGTATTTTAATCAAATTATCAGGTGAAGCTCTTGCTGGTGAGAAAGGGATTGGAATTAACATTTCAACCGTTCAAAAAATAGCAGAGGAAATCAAGGAAGTACATGATTTGGGTATTGAAATTGCCCTTGTTATCGGCGGTGGGAATCTCTGGCGTGGAGAGCCTGCGGCAGAAGCAGGAATGGATCGTGTGCAGGCTGATTACACAGGAATGTTAGGAACAGTCATGAATGCCTTGGTCATGGCGGATTCACTTCAACAAGTGGGTGTGGATACGCGAGTACAAACAGCGATTGCGATGCAGCAAGTAGCAGAACCTTATATTCGTGGACGCGCTCTGCGACACTTGGAAAAAGGACGTATCGTTATTTTCGGTGCTGGAGTTGGTTCTCCCTACTTTTCAACAGATACAACAGCTGCCCTTCGCGCGGCTGAGATTGAAGCTGATGCGATTCTGATGGCAAAAAATGGTGTAGACGGCGTTTATAACGCTGATCCGAAGAAAGATAAGACTGCGGTGAAATTTGATGAATTAACCCACCGTGACGTGATTAACAAAGGTCTTCGTATCATGGATTCAACGGCTTCAACTCTTTCAATGGATAATGACATTGACCTTGTTGTCTTTAATATGAACGAACCTGGTAATATCAAACGCGTTGTCTTTGGTGAGCAAATCGGAACAACCGTTTCAAATAATGTAGAAAAAGAAGAGGAATGATTTATGGCAAATGCAATTGTAGAAAAAGCGAAAGAAAGAATGACACAGTCACACCAAAGTTTGGCGCGTGAATTTGGCAGCATTCGTGCTGGTCGTGCGAACGCCAGCCTTTTGGATAGGATTTCAGTTGAGTACTACGGAGTGGAAACTCCGCTCAATCAAATCGCGTCTATCACGATTCCTGAAGCGCGTGTTCTTTTGGTGACGCCATTTGACAAATCTTCTATCAAAGATATTGAGCGCGCACTCAACGCTTCTGATCTTGGCATCACCCCTGCAAGCGATGGTACGGTTATTCGTTTGGTCATTCCAGCTTTGACAGAAGAAACTCGTCGTGATCTTGCTAAGGAAGTGAAGAAAGTCGGCGAAAATGCTAAAATTGCTATTCGTAATATTCGCCGTGACGCTATGGATGAAGCTAAAAAGCAAGAAAAAGCAAAAGAAATTACTGAAGATGAATTGAAGACACTTGAAAAAGATATTCAAAAAGTGACAGATGAGGCTGTTAAGCATATTGATGATATGACTGCCAGCAAGGAAAAAGAATTGATTGAAGTGTAAGCTTTTCTCTGTATGTAGTAAAAAATAGAAAGCAAAGAGGGGGGACGAAATCAGTCGTTTCCTAGAAACTTGATTTCGTCCCACTTCCGCAAAGTTGAGTAGGGCTGTAAAAGTTGATTGATTAACGAGTTAGAGCCCACTCAGCAGTGATTGATTAGGCACTAAAGTGCCAAATAATTGTGCATGGGAAACTCTAATTGACTAAAGTCAACATAGTTTCTCCAAATCACTGCGTCTTAGAATGATAACTATATAAACAAAGGAAGCTGAACACTTTTGTTCCAGCTTCTTCTTTTGAAGTAGGAAGAAAGTTTCATATCCGCTTCGAACGATAGAAAGATAAAAAATGAATACAAATCTTGCAACATTTATAACAGGTCTTGTAACCGATGAAAATGATCGTTTTTACTTTGTCCAAAAAGACGGGCAGACGTATGCTTTAGCTAAAAAAGAGGGGGAGCATCAGCTGGGCGAATCGGTCAAGGGCTTTGCTTACAGCGACATGAAGCAGAAACTTCGCTTGACGACTCTCGAAGTCACAGCAACTCAGACGACTTTTGGCTGGGGAGCAGTGACGGATGTTCGTAAGGACTTAGGTGTTTTTGTTGATACAGGACTTCCAGATAAGCAAATTGTAGTGTCTCTCGACATTTTGCCAGAAATAAAAGAACTTTGGCCTAAAAAAGGCGACCGCCTCTATATTCGTTTGGATGTAGACAAAAAAGACCGCATTTGGGGGCTTTTGGCCTACCAAGAAGATTTCCAGGAATTAGCTCGTCCAGCCTATAATAACATGCAAAATCAAAATTGGCCGGCTATTGTTTATCGTTTGAAGTTATCTGGAACCTTTGTCTATCTGCCTGAAAATAACATGCTGGGCTTTATCCATCCCAGCGAGCGCTATGCTGAGCCGCGTCTGGGCCAGGTATTGGATGTGCGTGTCATTGGTTTTCGTGAGGTGGATAGGACTTTGAACCTTTCGCTCAAACCACGCTCTTTTGAAATGCTGGAAAATGATGCTCAGATGATCCTGACTTATCTGGAGACTAACGGTGGCTTCATGACCTTGAATGATAAGTCAGCTCCAGAGGATATTAAGGCGACTTTCGGCATTTCCAAGGGACAGTTTAAAAAAGCCCTGGGTGGCCTCATGAAAGCTGGTAAGATTAAACAGAACGCGACTGGGACGGAGTTGATTTGAGATACCAATTTGCTTTGCTTTCGAGATTTTTGGTAAAATAAAAAATATGAATCAAATAAACCTCATAAAAGGAGGCCGTTGTGTTAGCAATTGAAGAGATTAAAACAGTAAATCTGACAAATTTACCTAATCTGACAATTTTGACTGGTGATGATACAGGGCAATTTGAATTGATGAAATCACAATTTTTACGTCAAATTCAATACGATGCTGCAGATTTAAATATGACTTACTTTGATATGAAAGAAGCCGTTTATCCAGATGTGGAGATTGATCTAGTGAGTTTGCCCTTCTTTTCTGAAGAGAAGATCGTCATTTTGGATCATTTTTTGGATGTGACAACAGCTAAAAAATGCTATTTGACGGATGATGAGCTAAAATCTTTTGAGCAATATTTGGAAAATCCTGCAGATACGACAAAATTAGTCATTTTTGCAGAAGGGAAGTTAGACAGTAAACGGCGAATTGTAAAATTGCTCAAGCGAGATGGTAAAATTTTTGAAGCAAGTGAGCCAAAAGAGCAGGAGCTGCGGGCATACTTTAGTAAGTTGGCTCAGGAACAAGGATTAGAATTTAGTTCACCAGTTTTCGAGGAATTGTTTGTCAAATCCGGCTTTGATTTTAGTGAAATTAGTAAAAACTTAGCTTTTTTAAAGGATTATAAAAAAGATGGCATCATTACAAGCGATGACATTGCTGAAGCAATTCCAAAAACTTTACAGGATAATATTTTTGATCTTACCCAGATGATTTTGCATCAAAAGGTAGATGCGGCAAGAAGCCTGGTGCGAGACTTGACATTGCAAGGTGAAGATGAAATCAAGCTGATTGCGATTATGTTGGGCCAGTTTCGGATATTTACGCAAGTTAAAATCCTCTTTGAAAATGGACGTAACGAAAGTCAGATTGTAGCAGACTTGTCCAGTTATTTGGGACGAAAGGTAAATCCTTTTCAAATCAAATATGCCTTACGTGATGTGCGATCTTTACAGCTTGATTTTCTAAAAAAAGTACTTGCTTGCTTGATTGAAACAGATTACCAAATCAAGTCTGGAGTTTATGAGAAAAGTTACTTATTTGACTTGGCTTTGTTAAAGATTGCTACCCACAACTTATAAGCAAATAAGTTGAAAATTTTGTAGCTCTACGTTATCATTTTCATATAAACTGAAAAAGGGGAACAAACCAATGGCAATTATTTTACCTGATCTACCTTATGCTTACGACGCTTTGGAACCGTATATTGACGAAGAAACGATGCACTTGCATCATGACAAACACCACAATACTTATGTCAATAATGTAAATGCAGCTCTGGCAAAACACCCTGAAATCGGTGAGGATTTGGAGCAACTTTTGTCAGATGTGGCAACTATTCCAGCGGATATTCGTCAAGCTGTTATCAATAACGGTGGTGGTCATCTCAACCATGCTCTTTTCTGGGAATTGATGACACCAGAAAAGACAGAGCCATCAGCAGCATTAGCAGCAGACCTTGAAGCAACATTTGGTTCATTTGATGACTTCAAAGCAGCATTTACAACAGCTGCGGCAAGTCGCTTTGGTTCAGGTTGGGCTTGGCTGGTGGTCAATAATGATGGTAAATTAGAAGTGACTTCAACTGCTAATCAAGACACACCAATCTCTGAAGGGAAAGCACCAATTTTAGGAATTGATGTTTGGGAACATGCTTATTATGTGAAGTACCGCAATGTTCGTCCAGATTACATCAAAGCATTCTTCTCAGTCATCAACTGGAATAAGGTTAATGAATTGTACGCAGCAGCAAAATAAGGTGTGCAATGAGATAGAAAAAACGAATCTGATTAGGTTCGTTTTTTTCTGTTATAGTAAAATTACCTATAAATTCCTTCCAAATAAAACCAGATTTGTTGTTTGAGGAATTTCAGAGAATGATCATTGGTTCGATCAATGACACCGAAAACAAGATAGTGATTTCTAAACAGCAGTTCATAATCAATATGTTCTCCAATAAGGACAATTTTCCCTCTTTTATCATATTTTCGGATTGTTTCAATTCTTTTGGTGGCATCTTTAAATGAGAAAAATTTGGATTGTACCACAAAATAAGTAGTTGGACGAAAAGTTCTTTGTGCAGAATGCGTCAATTGCAGCTTTATTTTAAATAATTGATGGATCGTGCGAAGATAGAGAGCGATAAAATATAGCGACATAGAGCTAATAAACGAAAAAGGTTGAATTTGAATCATTATGTTTCCTCCTGACTTATATCCTACCAGATCAAATGAAAGATAACTGAGCAAATCCTGAACGGTATTTTTTGAACCATTCAGGACCTTATAGCTACCATTTGGGATTTTTACAATGCTTTTCAGAAATATTTTGAGATAATCAGAGTATAAAAAGGAAAGGAATTCTTCTGTGTACATGTTCATTTTAGAAAAAATATTTCATATTTCAAATACTGCATTATTACGATTAGAAAAATTTCAAAATTGGGAAAATAGCAATGCCCCAGCACTGTTTATTCTTTTTTTATCACTCAGCTATTTATTTATCCATTCTATTCCCATATTAAGTATTCTACTAACCAGCTTTGCTTTTAGTATGATGATAAGTTATGTTTTAATAGATGTTTATCTCAAATTACGTGTCTACTATTACCTACGTAAAAAATAATCCGAGTTTATTTTAGAAAGGAAATCATTGTTGTGAATGTTAAGAAAACATTTGTTCCTCAAATAGATGCAAGAGATTGCGGTGTCGCTGCGCTTGCTTCCATTGCAAAATACTATGGTTCAGACTACTCTCTTGCACATCTGAGAGAACTTGCTAAGACAAGTAAAGAAGGGACAACGGCTCTTGGAATTGTTCAAGCAGCGCAAGAAATAGGTTTTGAGACACGACCGATTCAAGGGGATATGTCTTTGTTTGATATGGAAGCTATTCCCTATCCTTTTATCGTTCATGTTCAGAAAAAAGGTAAACTCCCACATTATTATGTTATCTATAAAAATACGAAAAAAGGTCTGCTAGTTGGAGATCCTGATCCAAGTGTAAAAATAACCAAGATCTCAAAAGAAACATTTGCAACAGAATGGACTGGTGTTGCTATTTTTTTAGCACCAGAACCTAGCTATAAACCACATAAGGATAAGAAAAATGGTTTGATAAGCTTAATTCCTCTTATTTTTAAACAGAAAATGCTGGTCACCTATATTGTTTTAGCTAGTTTGCTTGTGACACTCATTAACATTGTTAGTTCTTATTATCTGCAAGGGATTTTGGATGAATACATTCCAAATCAGATGAAATCAACTCTTGGAATCGTTTCAATTGGGCTTATCATTACTTACATCTTGCAGCAAATGATGAGTTTTTCCAGAGATTACTTATTGATTGTACTTAGTCAGCGGCTGACCATCGATGTGATTTTATCATATATTCGACACATTTTTGAATTACCGATGTCTTTTTTTGCTACGAGACGCACTGGAGAAATTATTTCTCGTTTTACAGATGCTAATTCCATTATTGATGCTCTCGCTTCTACAATACTTTCACTCTTTCTTGACCTTTTTATTTTGATAATGGTAGGAGGGGTACTATTATTACAGAATACCAACCTTTTCTTCCTCACTCTGCTTGCTATTCCTATCTATACAGTGATTATTTTTGCTTTTATAAAGCCTTTTGAAAAAATGAATCATGACGTTATGCAAAGTAATTCCATGGTAAATTCTGCTATTATCGAAGATATTAATGGCATTGAAACGATTAAATCTTTAACCAGCGAAGAAACTCGTTACCAAAAGATAGACAGCGAATTTGTAAATTATTTAGATAAATCTTTTACGCTTAGTAAATATTCCATTATGCAGACAGCTCTCAAACAAGGAGCACAATTTATTTTGAATGTTGTTATTCTATGGGTTGGAGCATCTCTGGCTATGTCTCAAAAAATTTCGATTGGACAGCTGATTACTTTTAATGCACTCCTTTCGTATTTTACAAGTCCACTTGAAAGTATCATCAATCTGCAAACTAAGCTGCAGTCGGCTAAGGTTGCTAACAAGCGGTTGAATGAAGTTTATCTGGTAGAATCCGAATTCAAAACCAAACAAGTCATTACAGAGAAAAATTTCTTGGCTGGTGACATTACTTTTCATGATGTTTCTTATAAATATGGCTTCGGACGAGATACGTTATCGGATATTAACTTAACAATAAAAACAGGAGATAAGGTGAGCTTAGTCGGCATCAGTGGTTCGGGAAAGACAACACTTGCCAAAATGATGGTTCATTTTTATGAGCCTTATAAAGGGCAAATCCGTCTTAATGGAAATGATCTTAAAATGATTGATAAGAAGACGCTTCGTCAATATATCAATTATTTACCACAACAAGCCTATATTTTTAGTGGTTCCATCTTAGCAAATCTTACATTAGGGACGAATCAAATATTTTCTCAAGAAGAGATTATTCGCGCTTGTGAAATTGCAGAAATTCGTTCGGATATTGAACAAATGCCTATGGGATATCAAACAGAATTGTCCGATGGAGCTGGTCTATCAGGTGGACAAAAGCAAAGAATTGCTCTAGCACGCGCCCTCTTAACAAAGTCACCAATTCTTATTCTTGATGAGGCAACGAGCGGATTGGATGTTTTAACTGAGAAAAAGGTCATTGACAATCTGATGGGCTTAAAAGACAAAACGATTATTTTTGTTGCTCATCGTCTCAGCATTTCAAAGCGGACAAATCAAGTGATTGTTCTTGATAAAGGACAGATTATTGAAACTGGTTCCCACACTAAATTGATGGAAAGAAAAGGTTTTTATCATCATTTATTTAGCAAATAAGGAGTGAATTATGAATCCCAATCTGTTTAAAAGTGCAGAATTTTATCATCGAAGATACCATAACTTTGCGACCGTTCTTATTCTTCCTTTGGTATTGTTCGTTCTATTTCTGGTTCTTTTTTCTTTTATCGGTCAAAAGGAAGTGACTATCAAATCTATCGGTGAAATTACACCAACGAAAGTCATTGCTATGATCCAATCAAGCAGCAATAATACGATTTTGATTAACCATTTAGCCGAAAATAAGGCAGTCGTAAAAGGAGAGTTGTTGATTCAATATGCAAAAAATATGGAAGTCTCTCAACAAACAGCTATTAAAACTCAACTTGCAACTTATCAACGACAAAAAGTTGGCATAGAAACACTCAAATCGAGTTTGCATCAAGGGATAAATCTTTTTTCGGGTGAAGATGAATTTGGCTATGCTAATACTTTTAACAATTTTATCAAGCAATCGCAGGATCTATCATTAGGAATTTCAAAAAGCAATATCGAAGTCAGTAAACAAGCTTCTTTGGCTCATAACACAATTGCTGCGATTGATCAGCAAATCAATGATTTAACAAAACAGATAAATGATTATCGTGAACTGCATCAGGTCATCTCGGAGAATGCTTCACATTTACCAAAGAGTAATCCACATCAGACAACATTCAACATGTATAAGAAACAGTATCAAGCTAATCCAGATACTTCCCTCACAAATCAGTATTTGTCTCAAATTGATACCAATATATCCAATTTAAACTCTTCCATTGCGAATCTAAAGATTCAAAAAGCTGGTACTGGAACTGCGGCGACTTATGACAATAGTCTTTCTACGAAAATCGAAGTACTCCGCACACAATTTATCCAAACGGCTGACCAACAGTTAGCAACCCTTATGACCCAAATCACTGATTTACAGAATCAATTGAATCAAGCAAATGTCCAGCTTCAAAACAATAGATTAGTCGCTCCCGAAACAGGTGTTCTGCATATTAGTGAAAAGTTAAAAGGGAACAACTTATTACCTAAAGGAACTGAAATTGCCCAAATCTATCCAGATATCACCAAAACAAACGAAGTCCTTATCGCTTATTATGTGCCTTCGACCTATATGACCAATTTAAAAAAAGGACAAACCACTCGTCTAACTTTAGAAAAAATTGGAAAGCAGTCCATCACCATTATCGGAAATATCAATAAAATTGATACTTCCGCTACTGAAACAAAACAAGGAAACCTTTTTAAAGTAACTGCCAAGGCTAAAATTTCTAAGTCCAATGGACAAGTGATCAAGTATGGTCTACAAGGAAGAGTAACTATTGTCATTGCGAAAAAATCATTCTTTGATTACTACAAAGACAAACTGTTGAACAATGTCGAATGACCGTTTAGGACGAAATCACTACCGTTTAAGATTTAACGATTCATTATTCAACAGTTGGATTATAATAAATATATCAAAAAGGAGGTTCCTATTATGGACAAAAAAACAAACATTGGATCATTTTCATACACTTACAAGTCAAGAACTCGAACAAGTCGTCGGTGGCGGCTGGTTGGAAGACTTATTTAGTCCTTATTTAAAAAAGTATAAATTAGGCAAACTTGGACAACCTGATTTAGGATAACATAAAAACCATTACTGTACTTGATATTACAGCAATGGTTTTCTTTAATTCAGATGAATCTCAAGGACATGCTGGAAACGATAATTTTGACTAGCGCTAGTAAGAGAAACATTTGGGTACCTATCCAGAATTGCTAAGACATTTGATAATCCAATTCCTCGCCCAGCTCCTTTAGAACTAACTCCTGCATCAAAAATACGGGACATGTCTATATGTTCCTCTTTTATAGTATTTTCAATGGAGAATACCTGCTTGTTTTCTGACAAAACATAAGCAATCGTCATAGTTGGAGCAGCAGCTTCAATAGCATTATCACACAAAATGGAGACAATGGTGATAAAGTCAACTAATTCCATTCCTTGCGGGTAAATATCTTCTGGAACCTCCAATGAAACGGCTACATTATGCTCTTGAGCTTGTGCAAATTTAGCAGCTAGCAGGCTCTTTAAAGCTTCATTTTTGATATGGACTAACCGTCCGATATCATACTTGGGATTGCGAAAGCGCTTATTGGAATCTTTCAAAACAGAATGATATACATTCTTTACAATACTTAGATTATTTTGTTCAATTCCTAATTTTAAGGTCATTAAAATATTTTCGTAATCATGCCGAAAATTCCGAACTTCTGTGTACAGTTCTTCAATGTGATGACTGTAGTTTTCCATATTTTTTAACTGTAAATCTTTTTGAAGCATTAAATCATTTTGGATTCTCTCTCGTAAATGACGGTCTAAATAATTGGCAACACTCACAAAAAGGATAAGATAAAGAACTACTAAACTTTCTCTAAAATTTAGTGTCTGTAAGTTATTCTCATTTTCTAAATAAGATAGAACTTGAACAATAAGATGATAAATAATCATGCTGATATTTACAAAGATGATAATTTTCTTATCGTTGTGATTAATTTTTTGAGATTTTAATGTCTTAAAATTATATTGAATTAATCGCAAAAAAAGTAATACTATCAGCGTCGCCATAATTGAGGTGACAATCGGACCAAAAAAACTTTTATTGAGTCTTTCTACACTAAAACTAAATAAAGGAGATATGAAAAAAATAATCAAGCGTTGAATTAAATTCCATAGTGTGATTGGAAAAAGTCCGTAAAAAATTTTTAATGTTTTGTTGTAAGATTTTCCAACAATCCAAGAAAAAATTAAAAAATAAGTTGGACCTATCAGATAAGAAAATAAACTATTTGGAATAAAAGAAAAAATTATACTATAAAGTAAATTGGTTAGAATTGCTATCAGATATGTTCTAGTTGTTAATTTTTGTCCACTAATGTAGGAAAACAGAAACAACAATAAAAACATGTCTATGATAATCAATGATAATTGCACCATAATATCATTCCCTCCGGTGCAGGGCTGCAATGGCTTCTGTTAACCCTTTTATTTTTGATCTAGAAACAAGACAAGTAGCACCATTCTGGAAGTGAAGGATATGATTTACTTTATCCACTTGATGGACATTAGCTGGATTAACAACAAAGGAGCGATGACATTGGTAGAACCGTTTTTCTTTTTTTAAAATATCTAAAAGATTAGCAGTAAATTCCGTACGTCCTCTATGTGTGTAAAGAACTAAGCGGTGAGGACGAGAGGAAGTTTCAATATAAAGAATATCTTTAAATGGCACTTGTATTTGTGTATGAGGTGTTTCAAAGAGAAGAGCATCGTCTGCCAGCCCTTTACCTGTTAGGCTTTCAGTATGTAGCAGTGCAGTTTCGATCCGTTTTTTAAAAGTTTCTTTTGATAACGATTTGTCAAGATAATCAAGGGCGCCGACTTGCAGCTTAAACGCTGCCGGCATCAATTCAGAGTGACTGGTTACAAAGACAATGATGGCATAAGGATCTATCTCGCGTATCTTTTTAGCAACGTCTAAGCCCTTTTCTTCCTCGGTTTTGATTTCAATGTCTAAAAAGAAAATCTGATGGCTTCCTTTCTCAGATATGGCTTCTAGTAATTGTTTAGGTTTTCCAAAAACTTCAAAATGGTGATATTGAAGACGATGTTTTTCGATAATTTTTTCAACAATAGTTTCCATATAATATTGTTGAGTAAGATCATCTTCTAAAATAAAAATATTCATTTTCATAATGTTCCCGATTGATAAAATATGTAAGAATTATGTGTAATTCTAGTATTCATTATATAAAAAGGATTGGAAGTTCACAAGAACAAAATATAAAAATATTCGATAGATTCAAAAAATAAACAAACTGATAACACTTTATAGCTATCAGCTTGTTTTTGCTTACTAAAAAAAGAAATGAAAATAAATCCAATTATAAATGATATACCAGATAGAGGCTATGAAAGTATATAAATTCCACAATACATGAAAGAGCATCTGAAGTCGGATGTTTTGACTATAACGGTAAAATAGAGATAATGCCAATCCACTTAAAAAGTAAAAACTGAGATTGACCCAGTCTCTCTGAAGTAAGATCATGTGTCCTAACGTAAATAGACTAGCAGAAAGCAAGACGTCTAAATAATAGTTTGAATTGGTAAAGAACCGAGACATGACATATCCTTGATAAAAAAGTTCTTCTATAATTGGACTCATCAATACCGTTATGAGAATACTACAAATATCAAAAATTTTTCCTCCACTCCAGATACCAACCTTACTGTAAAGTTTGGTATTCATAGTCGTTCGCGCCATATATTGCACCAAGTCTTTCCTTATGTCTGCCAATAAGAAAAAGATGAACAGTAAAGCAAGAAAAGCTGCGATATCACGTTTATGGATTTTCTTCCTTTTAAAAATAGAGGATAAATCTGCTCGTTTCAAGAGATAAAGGATGAAGAACAGCATCAATATCTCTTGAATTAATATCATAACACCAACTGCTGTCAAATTCCACTGAAACAAAATAGCAATATGAAGGGCTAAAGTTTCTGGAAGACCTGCCAGTAAAATAGTAAAAAGTATTATAAAAATGAGTGAAAATGCTAATTTCTTCATCGTATCTCCTATTTTGAAGTAACCTTATATTCTTATTCTACAAAATTTTTATAAAAGATTTCATTGAAATCCCAAATGATAGCGTTGGTGTCCTAAATGGTTAAAAATACGATTCAGGATGTCAGAAGTACCATTCAGGATTTATAAATTTATAAAATATGTTATATGCTATACTAAATTTGTCAGGTTGCAACAGGACAAAAATATGAAAATAAAAAGGAGGTATTCATCATGAATACAAAATCACTCGAAAAATTTGAAGTACTGAACTCTGAAATGCTGGCAAGTGTTGAAGGGGGGAAAATAGGAGCTGGGGAAGCAGCACAGGCATTGGCTGTTTGCACAGTAGCAGGTGGAACGATAGGTAGTGTTTTTCCTGGAGTTGGAACTGCTGTAGGTGCTATTTTAGGGGCACAGTATTGTACAGGAGCTTGGGCAATTATTCGAGCTCATTAAGGAGGTTAAAAAGGAACAAATATGAAGAATACACAGAGAGTAATAATAACAATGCTGATATCTATTATATTAATTACTATAGTAGGAATGTATTTTAAGATTAGAGCGATTAACATACTAAAGCTTAGTCTTTCTAGTTTGGTATTAGAAATATTAATTCATTATTTTGCATACAAACAGAATAGACCTCAAATTACTTTATCAAAAACTTTTGATTTATACAAAAAGTTTGTTAAAAAAACATTACCGATGTCTATTGTTATAATTACATTTGTTGGTTATAAAATTTTCTTCTCAGATATTCCTAATATTTTGTCCTTTTTCTATTGTCATATTATTGTTGTATTTTATACCGTTGGTTATATTTTGTGTTTAAATAATAATATATTAAAAAATGAAAGAGAGTGAGAATTTTATGTTAAATCTAAAAGGTGAAGTTGTAAATGAGCTATCAGATGTTCAGCTTTCTGAAATTAGTGGTGGAGGAAAAAGTGGTGCAAATACCTTTTTAGTTGGTGCTGCAGGAGCAGCAGAAGGTGTAATGTTTTGTGCCCAAGCTGGAGTCTTTGTACCTCCTGCTGTTTATGTAGCGTGTGCAGGAGCTGGAGCTATAGCAGGTATAGTGTTTCCTCATTAATTTTACAAATGAGAATAACTTTAAAAAGGTGATTTCTTTGGACTTGATTTTGTTATCCATATTCCCTTTTCTCAATAATCATTAGGGTAAAAACTGACACAAATTCATGTTAGATTAGAGATTGATTGTACCTTATAATAAAAGTAGGAAATTTTGTATTAAGATATTAAATTGCTATTTAAAAAATAAATTTTATTGGTATGAAGAGTATGATATTTATAATAAAAAGAGGTATTCATAATAAATATAAAATCACTCGAAAAATTTGACGTATTAAACTCTAAAATACTAGCACGTATTAAAGGATGGACATAATGACCTATTTAAAAAAATTACAATTATGCATTTTGTGTGGCTTGATAGGAGCTTTGCTGTTAGATTATTACTCACATGATTTGAAGCAGCTTTATGCGATTATTGTAACTTATGCAGTGAGTTCAGTCTATATTTTTATCTGTATAAAAATATTGAAACTTAATAATAAAGTTACTTTGATATCTGCTATTACTTTGTCAGCTATAGTGATGCTTATTTGTCTACATGTTTTACCCCAGTTTACTATGTAACAAATTGAGTTTTATGTAATATTTTATAAAAAAATAGGCACGGTTTTTCAGAAAAAAGGTTCTAAGTGATTCGTTATTTAGAACCTTTGGTTTTTTGGTAGACTATTTTAAGATTTATACCATTCAAGATTTGGACGGCTACAAAGATAAAAATGTTATATCAAGTTTATTAGATTGAAATAGAACAAAGTGAGCTAAAAAATAGGTATTATGATGAATATAAAAATATTAGAAAAATTTGAAGTGTTGAATTCTGAAATTCTTGCAAATTTGGTAGAGCTAGTTATTAGGGAAACAATTTATTTGTTAAGGAGGTTAAAAGGGGATAAATATGAAGAATACACAGAGAGCAATAATAACAATGCTGATATCTATTATATTAATTACTATAGTAGGAATGTATTTT
>ERZ772926.587-NODE-587-length-19729-cov-3.704788_pt1 | contig 19729 bp, 20 predicted proteins | sample MGYA00511136_ERZ772926 | MGnify/ENA primary metagenome ERZ772926 (study PRJEB29015, sample SAMEA2737917) | human oral metagenome | biome: human oral; feature: human-associated habitat; material: dental | place: China | collected 2153 ... | reverse complement strand
ACGACCTTGCCAAGGTCGGGGTCGCGAGTTCGAGCCTCGTTTGCCGCTCTTTTTTAGAGAAACATACATAGCAATTTCTTTATGAATTTATATTTGCGATATTTCGATAATGAAGTATTAGTGCATAATGTTGAGGAAGCTTTGGATTTCTTAAGTTCTATTCCCGACATTCAGCTTACTCCTGATTTGGAAGATGATATTCGGAATTATGCTTCCAACGATGTGTTCTATCCAAAACGTTATAAGGTTCGTCCTCGTGTTTATTTCATAGTTATTAAGACAGAAGCTGCGACTATGATGGATTTCAAGCAGAAGAAGGCTCTTCGCCCTGTTGTTGATGGAATTGTTCGTAAGGATAATCCAGCTATTATGCATCTTAATGAGGAACGTGAAGGGTGGTATGAAGGCGAACTTGATTTTAAGCGTGTGGTTTTGATTCCTGCCTCAGGTAAGCATGAATATCGTGATACTCATTTTGTAGCACAGTGTAAGGCGGTATCAGGATGGGATTGTTATAATCGTATCGTTGAATATTTGAAGGATAGGGTAGATAATAGAAGTCAGTTCCCTTCAGCTAAAGGTAAGAATTTTAAATTTAGATATTTAGGTATGTGGAAGTAATTTCACATGCCTTTGTGTTGTTATTTTCTTATGAATAAAGTAATGTTGATTGGTAATGTTGGTCGTGAGCCAAATATAAAGTACTATGAGGCTGACCAATGTGTCGCCTCGTTTACGTTGGCTACAACGGAGCGTGGATATACGCTTCCCAATGGTACAACTGTACCCGATCATACTGATTGGCATAATATTGTTCTGTTTAAAGCCTTGGCTAAGTATGCTGAGAAATATATTCATAAAGGAGATAAACTTTATATTGAGGGACGTGTACGTTATCGTACTTATGATGATAAGAAAGGTGTGCAACGTCATATTACAGAGATTTATGGCGATAACCTTGAATGGCTTTCTGCTTCCCGTAAAATCGAGAGTGTATCTGGAGCGAAAGTAGAAGATGGTTCGACTGAAGCTGCAGATAAATCTAATTTACCTTTTTAATGGATAGTTTTTTAGTAGATTTTTCTTCTTATGTAAGCGTTAATCCGATAGAAGTCAGTGTTATCATTGCGTTTCTATTGGCGGTCTCCCTACTATTTTTGTCAGCGTTTGCAAGTGCTTCGGAGATAGCTTTTTTTAGTCTTTCTCCAACAGATATAGAGTCACTTGATCCAGATAAAAATGCTTCAGACAAACTTATCCAACAGCTAAAAGATGATAGTGAACGTACTTTGGCAACAATTCTTATAACGAATAACCTTGTCAACGTTGCTATTATCATGCTGTGTAATTATATTTTTTCCAGCTTATTTACATTTGGTGAAGAATGGTTGCAGTTTATTTGTGTTACTATTCTTTTGACATTTCTTCTTTTACTCTTTGGTGAGATTATTCCGAAGGTTTATAGTAGAAGAAACCCATTATCATTCTGTAGAAATGCTGTTAAGGGTATTGTTTTTTTTCGTAGATTATTTTGGCCTATTGAAACTATACTATTGAAAAGCGGTGCTTTTGCGGAGAAAGTGGTTCAAAAGGAATCCCGTCAGTTATCTGTTGATGACCTTGAGCAGGCTTTGGAACTGACGGATAAGAATGATATTAAAGATGAGCAGGGAATGCTCCAAGGTATTATCCGTTTTGGTGACGAAACGGCAAAAGAAGTGATGACCTCTCGTCAAGACATTGTAGACTTAGATATCAGTTGCTCGTATGAAGATGTTCTGAAGTGCATAGTTGATAATAATTATTCTCGAATACCTGTTTATCAAGATAATCAAGATAATATTCGTGGTGTACTTTATATTAAAGATCTTTTGCCTCATCTGTCGAAACCAACAAGTTTTAGATGGCAGAGCTTGATTCGTCCACCTTACTTTGTTCCAGAGACAAAGAAGATTGATGACCTTTTACGTGATTTCCAAGAAAATAAAGTTCATATAGCTATTGTCGTTGATGAGTTTGGCGGTACGAGTGGTATTGTTACTTTAGAGGACATTCTTGAAGAAATTGTCGGAGAGATTAATGACGAGTTTGATGAAGAAGAGCGTAACTATACAAAGTTAGGTTCTAATATCTACATATTTGAGGGTAAAACTCTCTTAAAAGACTTCTCTAAGATTCTTAATCTCCCAGATGATGAGTTTGATGAGATAGAAGGCGATGCTGATTCTGTAGCAGGTTTACTATTAGAAATCAAGGGAGATTTCCCTGCAGTACATGAGATGCTGGACTATAAGAACTATAAGTTTGAAGTCTTAGCTATTGAAGAGCGTCGTATTAGTAAAGTTAAAGTTATTGTTTGTGGTAAGGATAACGAATAATGTTGAGGGTAAGGTCGTCATTGGTCTGTTGGAGATAGAGAAAGGAAGACAGGCTGAGAACGATGGGGTATATTATGTCTTAACAGAAATGTTAGGCTATGAGCCTTTAGTAGAACATAATGAGGACGGTAAACCAATGATAGAGGGCTATCATATAAGTATATCTCATACTCTTGGTTATGTTGCTGTTATTCTTTCTCGTGACTATGAAGTTGGTGTTGATATAGAATACGTTTCTGATAGAGTAAACCGTATATCATCACGTTTCCTAAGAGATGATGAGCTCTTTGCTGATACAAAAGATAAGCTTATTGTTTGGTGTGCCAAGGAAACTATGTATAAGCTCTTTTCTTCTGAACATTTAGCTTTAAAAGATATAAAAGTAGACCCGCAGTTAAGCTTAGTAACTAATATGAAGCGTAATATCACGCTTAAGTTTCAATGTGAGTGTTCTTCAAAGTACATTTTGACTTACACTTGGTATTAAGTATTATTTTATTTTCTTCTTTACTGGTACATCTTAATCACAGATAATAGTTTTGATATCATAAATGAATATAATTGTATAAAAAATTCATTATGCAGTAAAAAATGTTTAAATAATTAATTAATTCAGAGTTTAACTTGCTTTTTATTTTCATTTTACCTATATTTGTATCAGTCATTTAGCGGATAACGTAATATATTTACCATTTAGTCTAATTAATAGGAGGTATAAACATGAAAGAAAGCAAAACACGAGAGTTCTTCGAAAATTATGATTTCGAGAATCAGAACAGTCAGGAACATACCGATGCGAATGAAACGCTTGGTGGTGAAATTTGGTACAACTAATGTTGTATGAGTTTAGATTATATATTTTATAATTGATTTTAGGAACGCACTTGCTCTATGAGTTTAAGTGCGTTTTTTTATTTTGTTTAAATGTTTCGTATTATCCCAATAGAGCAATTATACTGGTTTCATACTTATTTTAGTGATTCTTACTTATAGTAACCGGTAGCGTATGTATAAATGATAATTGCTATTTGTTTACTTCGTCAGAAATGATTACTTTTGTATCTGTAAAAAACATATTATGAACGAAGCAAACGTAAAAAGGGAGGAACTAATACTTATACGTATAACAGGACAAGATAGACCAGGATTAACAACAGCGGTGAGTATTATCAGGCAGCCGAGTTCTATAAACTTGGTTTGGGTGAGCCAATCTGTATCAGTGCTGCCACTGGTGGTGGAACAGGTGATTTGCTTGATATTCTGCTCGAGAACTTGAAAGATGTACCAGAGGAAACAGTCGATATGGATATCCCTCGCTTTGCAGTTGTAGGTCGTCCTAACGTGGGTAAGTCAAGTATTATCAATGCTTTCATTGGTGAGGATCGTAATATTGTGACGGAGATTGCCGGTACGACACGCGATAGTATCTATACCCGTTATACCAAGTTTGGTTTTGATTTCTATCTTGTTGATACTGCAGGTATCCGTCGTAAGAACAAGGTGAGTGAAGACTTGGAGTTTTATAGCGTTATGCGTTCAATCCGAAGCATTGAGAACTCTGATGTTTGTATCCTTATGTTGGATGCAACACGTGGTATTGAGGCGCAGGATATGAATATCTTCCAGCTCATTCAGCGTAATAACAAGAGCCTTGTTGTCGCTGTGAACAAATGGGATTTGGTTGAAGATAAGAACCAGAAGGTTATCGATACCTTTGAGAATGCTATTCATAAGCGTATGGCTCCGTTTGTCGACTTTCCAATTATCTTTGCTTCAGCACTGACCAAGCAACGCATCTTTAAGGTTTTGGAGACAGCAAAAGAAGTTTATCAGAACCGCACAATGCATATTGGTACAACGAAATTGAATGAGGTAATGCTTCCTATCATCGAGGCAACACCACCACAGTCAGTGAAGGGTAAATACATCAAGATTAAGTATTGCTCACAGCTCCCAAACACACAGATTCCTTCTTTCGTGTTCTATGCAAACCTGCCGCAGTATGTGAAGGAGCAGTATCGCCGTTTCTTGGAGAACAAGATACGTGAGAACTGGAACCTGCACGGTTGTCCAATCAATGTATTTATTCGTCAGAAGTAGTAGCAGGAGGTGTTGTTTATGAAGCGAATAATGTTTCCCTTTTTTTTCGTTCTGCCATTTCTATTGATGGCTTGCAGTAAGAAAAAGGAGGTAGACCAGGGAGAGTTGGCTGGTCGTACTGCCAAACTCTATTACGAACAACTATTGAAAGGTCAGTATGAAGCCTTTTTAGAAGGTGAGAATCGTTCGGAGAAATTACCTGATAGTTATCGGAAACAACTCCTAATAAATCTCCAGCAGTTCGTTGAACAGCAGAAGAAAGAACATAATGGGATAGACTCAGTCTCTTATGTATCGTCTGTTTTCTCTGCAAAGGATAGTACTGCCAGTGCTTTTCTGCTGTTTCATTATGGTGATAAGACGACAGAGCAAGTAGTTGTTTCAATGCTAAAGAAGCAAGGTGTTTGGATGATGCGATAGCGCATAGTTGTCAACTGCTCTCCTTTTACCATCTTTTACTGATGTGCTGATGCCTAACACATATGGTGCGGTAGGTAAGCACCAATGGTGTTGAGCATCTTTTGATAAGAAAATGAAGGCTCGTGAGGGGCAATAAGATATACAATTAAAGTCCTCCTGCTTATTTGTTTCGTCCTAAAAAGGGTTGAAAGAAATAAGCGGGAGGACTTTTCTATTTAGTTGGGTTGTGTTGTGGGAGTGCCAATAAAGTGTTCTCTTCAGAACTTATAAAGAAAGGTGGACGACTTTATGGTATATCTTCCTTTTCTATATTCTTGACTTTCTTAAAGAGGTCTGAGGCAAAGACGAGGTCGTTTAACTTCTCATTTTCCGATGTAATGACAGTGTTTTTATCACCTTTCCATTCTATTTTACCATCTGCAATAAAGATGATATTCTCACCAATACCCAACACTGAGTTCATATCATGGGTGTTGATGATAGTCGTCATATTGAACTCACGAGTGATACTTGTCAGTAGTTCGTCAATGACCAATGACGTCTTTGGGTCAAGTCCAGAGTTAGGTTCATCGCAGAACAGATACTTTGGGTTCATAACGATGGCTCTTGCAATAGCAACACGCTTCTGCATACCACCCGAAATCTCACCAGGAAACTTCTCTTCGGCACCAGTCAAGTTCACACGATCAAGACATTCCCTTGCTCTTTTGTCACGTTCCTGTGCGGTCATGTCCGAGAACATATCCAGCGGGAAACGTACGTTTTCCAGTACGGTGAGCGAGTCGAAGAGCGCAGCCCCTTGAAAAATCATACCCATCTCACGGCGCATGAGAATCTGATCTTTCTTTGTCATGTTGACAAAGTTACGTCCGTCATAGAGCACTTCGCCTTTCGTTGGGTCGAGGAGTCCTGTGAGCGAACGCATCAGAACGGTCTTACCCGCACCACTCTGTCCGATGATGAGGTTTGTTTTTCCGTCTTCAAAAACGGTGTTGATATCCTTCAGCACTTCTTTTTCGCCGAATGATTTGAATAGATGTTTTACTTCAATCATAGAGCCTCCCCCGACCCCTCCGAAAGGAGGGGAGCCCAATCTGCTTACTTGTGGGGGAAGATGGGCTTATTAATTAGTTCGTATTAACTTTCAAGAGTTGATTTATTCTCTCTCATCTCCCCTCCTTTGGAGGGGTTGGGGGAGGTTTAACTCAACATCTGTGTGAGGAAAACGTCACTGAAGAGAATCAGTACGCTTGAGCAGACTACAGCATCTGTAGATGCTTTACCGACTTCAACACTTCCACCCTTCACCGTGTAGCCCATATAAGACGATACACTTGAAATGATAAAGGCAAAGAAGAATCCTTTGATGATACTCATCCACATAAACCATGAGTTGAAATCGTGTTGCAGACCAGCGGTTAAGTCTACTGGTGTGATGATATGTGCAAGGTAGGCTGTGGCGTATGCACCAATGATACCCGTTGCAGCTGAGAAGATAACAAGGAATGGCATGATTGTGATGAGTCCCATAATCTTTGGTAGGATGAGGTAGCTGGCAGAGTTGATACCCATAATCTCTAAGGCGTCAATCTGTTGTGTCACACGCATTGTTCCTAATTCCGATGCAATGTTTGACCCTACCTTGCCCGATAAAATCAAGCACATGATACTGCTGGAGAACTCCAAAAGCATAATCTCACGTGTCACATAACCCGACACCCAATGAGGCATCCAAGGACTCTGCACGTTAAGTTTTATCTGTATACATATAACTGCTCCAATGAAAAAAGAGATGAGTAACACGATTCCGATTGAGTCGACACCCAATTGAGACATCTCTTTAACATATCGCTTTAGGAACATTCTCATTCGTTCCGGACGACTGAATGAGCGTCCCATCAACATAAGATAATTACCGAGAATGTTCAGCCACTTGAATAAAAGCATGATCTTTCTATTTGATGTTCAAAGTGCAAAATTAACCAAAATATCACAGAAAGAGAAAAGAAAGACATTATTTAATAGCCATGAAGGCTACTTTCGCTTTCTGTAAATAGTATCTTTGCCATTGTTGTATAGCTCTTTTAGGATTATATTTGTATCTTTGTGCGTGACAAACTATGAGTTGAAAGCTATGAAAAGTAATCCTGCAATATATGTGGAAGGGGTAGGTTGGCGTCGTGAGCGTGTAGCCTCGCTGCTACGGAGGCTTAAAGGGCATGACTATCAAGGACGGAGTATCTATATGATAACGCTCTGTACGGAAGGAAGACAGCCGTTGTTGGGAAGGCTTATGCGTCGAACTGCAGCTGTAGCATCCGCCTATATAGAACCAACGGAGTTGGGGAGTGAGGTCGAACGTTGTTGGAGAGAGATACCTAAGCATTATCCAGAGGTGAGTGTGCTTGCCTTTCAGGTTATGCCAGACCATATACACGGCATCCTCTTTGTGACACATGAGATGGCTGTACACTTGGGGAAGGTTATCAATGGGTTCAAGGTTGGCTGTAATCGGGCGTATCGGCGGCTGGTGTTGGGGAGTTCTGAGGCACTGCCTCAGAAACAGGGACAGGAGGAAAGAATAGGAAGGCAGAGGCTGGCTGGCAGCGGAGAAAGGACTAAGCAGCGAGGTTGCAAGCACCCAGAGCATGGCATGCTCTTTGCTCCGGGCTATCATGACAGCGTGCTAAGAGGGAAGGGGCAGCTGGAGAATATGTTCAGATATATTGCTGATAACCCACGACGGCTGGCGATGAAGCGGGATAATCCGCAACTCTTTCGTGTTGTAAATAGTTTGAAGGTGGGAGATAGGACATTCTCGGCTATAGGAAATCAGTGGCTATTAGAGTATCCAATAAGACTACAGGTACGTTGTCATAACAACAAGACGCCAGAAAACCTACGCCTTATAGCCTTGCAAAAGGAATACTTCCTTGCACGAGGACGAGAGGGAGGAGTACTTGTTAGCCCCTGTATATCGGCTGGAGAAAAAGAAATAGCACGTGCAGCATTGGAGGAGAAACTCCCGCTTATAGTCTTGTTAGAAAACGGTTTTCCACCTCTCTATAAACCTCCTGGGCAGTACTTTGATGCTTGTTGTGAAGGGCGACTCCTTATGTTAGCTCCATGGGCATATCATCACGAACGTAGGACCATTTCGCGTGAGCAGTGTCAAGCCCTTAATTCAATGTCAGCAGCACTTAGCAATGAAGTGTGGACGATGGCATTCGAGCAGGAACTGTTAAGATATACTTCTGGCGAAGAATAGGGGATAGGCACCAAACAATCAGGGCAGAGAACCTCCGTGAGAACGTCTTTTAATAGAAGCGTACACACGTAGCTATAGATTTATCTGTATTGTTCTTTTGTTTCTTTTCACGTCTTTATGATTGCTATCTGCTTTTTATTTCGTAATTTTGCAGCGATAGCTTAAAAGAGAAAACTATGTCAGAATCAGATAATATTGTTGTGCGCCCAGAAGGCGAGGGAAGTATTCTTCGTACAGAGAAATTGGTGAAGCGATACGGAAAGCGTACCGTTGCCAATGGTGTGAGCATCAATGTGAAACAAGGTGAGATTGTGGGATTGCTTGGACCAAATGGTGCGGGAAAGACTACGTCGTTCTATATGACAACGGGATTGGTTGTACCCAATGAGGGACATGTGTATATTGACGATCAGGAGATTACCAACTTCCCTGTATATAAGCGTGCCCGTGCTGGTATTGGCTATCTTCCACAGGAGGCGAGTGTCTTCCGTAAGATGAGTGTGGAAGATAATATCATGAGTGTCTTGGAGATGACAAAGCTATCTAAGCTGGAACGAATTGATAAGATGGAGAGTCTTATTCGCGAGTTTCGTTTGGAGAAAGTGCGTAAGAACCTCGGTGATCGCCTTTCAGGAGGTGAACGTCGTCGTTGTGAGATTGCTCGTTGTTTGGCTATCGACCCAAAGTTTATCATGCTTGATGAACCTTTTGCGGGCGTAGACCCTATTGCTGTAGAGGATATTCAGCACATTGTTTGGCGTTTGAAGTTCCGCAATATCGGTATCCTTATCACCGATCACAATGTACACGAGACGCTGAATATTACCGATCGCGCCTATCTTCTTTTTGAGGGACGCATCCTCTTTAAGGGTACTCCAGAAGAGTTGGCAGCCAATAAGATTGTGAAGGAGAAATACCTCGGTACAGACTTCGTTCTTCAGAAGAAAGACTTCCAGTTGCTTGATCAGCGTAAACGTGCGCAGGAAGAGGCGAATGGTTTATAAGAGGAATATATCCTCTCTTTTAGATAGGCTATATTAGCCGTTAGAAAGGCGCAAAGATAAAGTATTCTTTACGCCTTTGTTTATGCAAGAGTAAGTAAGTTGCGAATTATTTTCATGAAGAAAAATATTTTTTTTCATGAAAAGAAATATTTTTCTTCACGACCATAAATATTTATTTTCATGAAAATAATTCGAGAAAGGAGCCTTTCAGATATAAAGAGTAAGTGCAAAATAAAAAGCTACTTACGGCAAAACACTATAAAAGAGTTGGCTGTAAGCAGCTTTGTTGATTAAAAAATAAAACCAGTTGTAGGCTTAAGTAGCATATTATCTTGGTTAAAAAAACAAATTTCCACATATATATTATAAGGTTATGCGATTTTTTAAGTATCTTTGCACTTCAAAGTCTATAGGGGGTAATTGTGTCCTCTTGTGAACTTGTGCTTTTGATAAATAATAATAAACATAATATATAACATCAAAGATGAAAATTTCATTTGAGAATCCCGACAAAGTGAATGGCTTGATGACCATCACTGTTGAGGAAGCTGATTACAAGGATGAGGTAGAGAAAACTCTCAAGGATTATCGCAAGCGTGCTAACATTCCTGGTTTCCGTCAGGGTCAGGTACCTATGGGGCTGATTAAACGTCAGTATGGTTCACAGGTAAAGATGGATGCTATCAATAAGATTCTTGGTGAGAACCTCCAGAAATATATCGCTGATAACAAGATTCAAATGTTGGGTCAGCCAATGGGTTCTGAGTCTCAGGAAGCAGTTGACTTGGAGAAGCCAGCACCTTATGAGTTCAAGTTTGATATTGCTATCGCTCCAGAGTTTAAGATTGAGTTGAATGGCAAGAACAAGATTGACTACTACGAGATTGCTGTTGATGACAAGTTGATTGATCAGCAGATTGAGATGTTCCAAAGCCGTTCTGGTCACTATGACAAGGCTGAGGTGTTCGATCCTGAGCAGCGCGATATGTTGAAGGGTGATCTCCGTGAGTTGGATGAGAATGGAAATACACTCGAGGGTGGTATCACCGTTGAGGGCGCATCATTGATGCCACAGTATATCAAGGTTGAGGATCAGAAGAAGCTCTTTGATGGTGCTAAGCTTGGTGACATCATTATCTTTAACCCAACAGCAGCTTACCCAGATAATGATATCGAGGTTTCTTCACTCCTGAAGATTAAGAAAGAAGAGGTTGCTGAGCACAAGGGTAACTTCTCTTATCAGATTACTGAGATTTCACGCTTCGTTAAGGCTGAGAATAATGCAGAGCTTTGGAAGAGCGTTTACGGTGAGGATGCTGATATCAAGGATGAGGCAGCTTTCCGTAAGGCAATTGCTGACGGTTTGGCAGAGCAGTTGAAGGGTGATTCTAACTACAAGTTCATTCAGGACCTCCGTGCATACTGCGAGAAGAAGGTTGGTGATTTGACTTTCCCTGATGCTATCTTGAAGCGTATTATGTTGGCTAACAATCAGGATAAGGGTGAGGAGTTTGTAGAGAAGAACTACGCACAGAGCATCAAGGAGTTGACATGGCACCTGATTAAGGAGCAGCTGGCTAAGGACAACGATATTAAGGTTGATGACAATGATGTTCGTGAGAGCGCTCGTCAGATGGCACGTGCACAGTTTGCTCAGTATGGTATGACAAACATTCCAGAGGACTATCTGAATGGTTATGCTGATGAGATGTTAAAGAAACGTGAGAATGTAGATTCATTTGTTGAATCAGCTCTCGATCGCAAGCTTGCTGCAGCTATCAAGGAGGTTGTTAAATTGAACGTTAAGACTGTAAGTCTTGAGGAGTTCAACAAACTTGTAAGCGAGTAATATTTTTAGAAAAATCTTCCTTTATATATAGGGGTTATCGATTTTTTTGCTTATCTTTGCTTTAGATATGCAGGCAAATGTCGCACTGGGTGGCATGATGTTTGTATTAATGACAATGATAAGGGAGGTCGATAACCTCTATTTTTTGTCATATATAAAATAATAGAAAGGAATACAATGAACGATTTTAGAAAGTTTGCCGTAGGGCATCTTGGGATGAATGGTATGGTACTTGATGACGTGATGAAAGCACAAGCACAGTATCTAAACCCATATATCCTTGAGGAGCGTCAGCTGAATGTAACTCAGATGGATGTCTTCTCACGTTTGATGATGGAGAGAATCATCTTCCTCGGAACGCAGGTAGATGACTATTCAGCCAATACAATTCAGGCACAGTTGCTTTATTTGGACTCTGTAGACCCGGGTAAGGATATATCAATTTATATTAATTCTCCGGGTGGAAGCGTAACTGCGGGCTTGGGTATCTATGATACCATGCAGTTTATCTCAAGTGATGTTGCTACACTCTGTACAGGTATGGCAGCTTCTATGGCAGCTGTATTGCTCGTTGCAGGTAAGGAGGGTAAACGTTCTGCCCTGAAACATAGTCGTGTGATGATTCACCAGCCATTGGGTGGTGTGCAAGGTCAGGCATCTGACATTGAGATTGAAGCACGTGAGATTCAGAAGTTCAAGAAAGAACTCTATACAATCATTAGTGAACACGCTCATCAACCATTTGATAAGGTATGGAACGATAGTGACCGTAACTACTGGATGACTTCTGAAGAAGCTAAGGAGTATGGTATGATTGATGAGGTCCTGATGAGAAAACCAGTAAATAACGCTTCGGAAGAAGGTGTAAAGTAAAGGATAATAATGCCCCAGAAGAAATGTAGTTTTTGTGGTCGGGGTGAGAAGGAAGTAAAACTCCTTATCACAGGCTTGAACGGCTATATCTGTGAAGAATGTGCACAGCAGGCTTATAATATCGTCATGCAGACAGGTGCATTGGCACAGGGTCAAAGTGGCGATGGTGAGGCTTTCAAACTCAAGAAGGTTCCTAAACCAAAGGAAATTAAGCAGTATCTTGATGAATATATCATTGGACAGGATGAAGCGAAGCGCTATCTTGCGGTAGCTGTTTATAACCATTATAAGCGTTTACAACAACCAAAGGACGATGATGGTGTAGAGATTGAGAAGAGCAACATTATTATGGTTGGTTCTACGGGAACGGGTAAGACATTGCTCGCTCGCACCATAGCTAAGTTGCTTGATGTGCCCTTCACGATTGTTGATGCGACCGTATTCACTGAAGCTGGATATGTAGGTGAAGATGTTGAGAGTATTCTTTCACGTCTCTTACAGGTTGCTAACTATGATGTTGCTGCTGCAGAACGTGGTATTGTCTTTATCGATGAGATAGATAAGATTGCACGTAAGAGCGACAATCCGAGCATTACACGTGACGTAAGCGGTGAGGGTGTACAGCAAGGCTTACTGAAACTTTTGGAAGGAACGATGGTGAACGTACCGCCAAAGGGTGGTCGTAAGCATCCTGATCAGGATTACATACACGTTGATACGCGCAATATCCTTTTCATCTGTGGTGGCGCTTTCGATGGCATTGAACGTAAAATAGCGCAACGACTGAACACACATACAGTTGGTTATAACTCTGTACAGAACGTTGCAAAGATTGATAAGAACGACTTGATGAAGTATGTTCTTCCTCAAGACTTGAAGTCATTCGGTCTTATTCCTGAGATTATTGGTCGTTTGCCTGTGCTTACCTATCTTAATCCGCTTGATCGTGAGGCATTACGTAAGATTCTTGTTGAGCCAAAGAACTCTATCGTGAAGCAGTATATCAAGCTGTTCAGTATGGATGGTATTAAACTAACTTTCACCGAAGAAGCACTAAATTATATCGTAGACAAGGGCGTAGAGTATAAGCTCGGCGCTCGTGGTTTGCGTTCAATTGTTGAGGCTGTGATGATGGATGCTATGTTTGACGTACCATCACGACGCATTAAGTCGTTTGAAGTGACTGAAGAATACGTTCGTCAACAACTTAACAAGGCACATATTCAGAAATCGAAGTCAGTCTCATAAAACCCTATAAATACAGCCTACTGGTGTGAAGAAAAGTCGTATCAGTGGGTTGTATTATTCCTACATAACCTAAAGGATTGGAATATACTCGCTATTAACATGACACAAGAAGTCAATCTTACCGAAAAACTAAAACACTACTTTGGCTTTGACAAGTTCAAAGGCGACCAAGAAGCTATTATTCGTAATCTTCTTGCCGGACACGATACTTTCGTATTGATGCCAACAGGTGGTGGCAAAAGTCTTTGCTATCAGCTTCCCTCATTAATAATGGAAGGAACAGCGATAGTTGTTTCTCCGCTTATTGCATTGATGAAGAACCAGGTGGATGTTATCAATGGAATCAGTGAGGAAGATGGTGTGGCACATTATCTCAACTCTTCTTTGAAGAAAGCTGAGGTTGATCAAGTGCGTGCAGACGTTGTCTCAGGACGTACAAAGTTGCTCTATGTTGCTCCAGAGTCTTTGAATAAGGAGGAGAATATGGAGTTCCTGAAGTCTGTGAAGATTAGTTTCTATGCTATTGATGAGGCACATTGTATCTCGGAGTGGGGGCATGATTTCCGACCAGAGTATCGTAAGATTCGTTGTGCTATCGAAACGATTGGTACTGCGCCTGTGATTGCACTGACAGCTACAGCCACTGATAAGGTGCGTACAGACATTGTGCGTAGCTTAGGCATTGAGGATTGTACCGAATTCAAAAGTTCTTTCAATCGTCCGAACCTTTATTATGAGGTACGTCCGAAGAAGAGCGATGATGATACAAACAAGCAGATTATCAAGTTTATTAAGCAGCATGCAGGTAAGAGTGGTATTATCTATTGTCTTTCACGTAAGAAGGTGGAAGAGTTAGCCGCTATCTTACAAGCCAATGACATAAAGGCAGCTCCATATCATGCGGGACTCGATTCAGAGACACGCTCTAAGACGCAGGATGATTTCCTTATGGAAGAATTGGATGTCATCGTAGCCACGATAGCCTTTGGTATGGGTATTGACAAACCAGATGTACGCTTTGTAATACACTATGATATACCAAAGAGCCTTGAAGGCTATTATCAAGAGACGGGACGAGCTGGACGTGATGGTGAAGAGGGTATCTGTATTGTGTTCTATTCTAAGAAGGATCTCAATAAACTGGAGAAGTTTATGGAGGGAAAACCTGTTGCAGAACAAGATATTGGTCGTCAGTTGTTACAAGAAACAGAAGCCTATGCTGAGTCTTCTGTCTGTCGTCGTAAGATGCTGTTACATTACTTTGGTGAAGACTACCCAAAGTGTAACTGCTCTATGTGCGATAACTGTTTACATCCAAAGACAAAGATAGAAGCTCAGAAAGAACTCCTCATCGTTCTTAAAGCTGTGAAGACACTAAAGGAGAACTTCCGTCAAGAGTATGTTATCGACTTTGTGCGGGGTAGGGCTACCGACGATCAGAAAGATCATAAGCATGATGAGTTGGATGACTTTGGAGAAGGTGAGGATGAGAACCCCAAGATATGGAATCCTGTCATACGTCAGGCTCTCTTGGCTGGTTATCTGAAGAAGGATGTTGAAAATTATGGTCTGCTAAAGCTTACCGCTGCTGGTAAGCGATTCATGAAGTCGCCAGAGCCGTTTATGATAGTTATGGATACAGAGTTTAAGGAAGAAGATGAGGATGATGACCCAATGATGGGTACGGCGGTTCTCGACCCCGAACTCTTCTCTATGTTGAAGAACCTCCGCAAGAAGATAGCTCGTAAGTTGGAAATTCCTCCTTACGTAATCTTCCAAGATGTTTCTTTGGAACAGATGGCGATGATGTATCCTATTAACGAACAGGAACTGCAGAATATTCAAGGCGTTGGTGCTGGTAAGGCAAAACGTTATGGAAAAGAATTCCTTGAGTTGATAAAGCAGCATTGTGAGGAGAATAATATTGAACGTCCAGAAGAGTTGCGTGTTAGAACAGTGGCTAAGAAGTCGATACAGAAGGTTAAGATCATCCAGAGTATTGATCGTAAGTTACCGCTTGATGATATCGCTACAGCTGAGGGACTTGACTTTGATGATCTGCTGACAAAGATAGAAGAGATTGTTTATAGTGGTACAAAACTCAATATCGACTACTTCCTTGAAGAAGTATACGATGAGGACCAGATAGACGATATCTACGATTACTTTATGGACAGCGAGACAGATAGTCTTGATGTAGCCATGGAAGAACTTGACAGTGACTATAGTGAAGAAGAAATTCGTCTTGTACGCATCAAGTTCCTGTCAGAGATGGCTAACTAATACTATACACCATTACTAACGGGTGTATTGCTCTTTATCTGTAGGGATGCACGGTTTGTGTGTCCCTACAGACAATAACCGAAAATCTTTTAATATCTTCAACCTACATACAAACCTCCGAATCTTAATCTTTTTTGTTTACTATAATCCTTTTATAAATCTTAATAATGTAATTAATTTGTTCCATTTGTTTGGATATATGTAATTTGTTTGTTACCTTTGCCTATGAAAGTTGATAGAGACATAAGGATGACGGAGACTTTTATAGAGTTTCTAAAATCCTTAGAGCCAAAAGTTAGAAAAAAGTATCTTTATGTAATACAGATTCTAAAAACAGAAGCTGTTGTTAGTGAAAAGTTTATTAAGCACTTAGAAAATACGAACTTATACGAGATGAGGGTTTCCCTTTCATCAAATGAGTATAGAACTATTGTGTTTTCAGTAGATGCTGTAAATATTATCTCTGCGACTAAGGTTCTTTTGTTGAATTCTTTTCTAAAGAAGGATACGAAGCAATATAGAAGCGAAATAAACAAGGCAGTAAAACTTTTAGAAGAATGGAGGAATGAATATGAAGAAGATTAATGAAGAAAAATGGAAGCGTTTAAAATCGTTCGATGATATACTCAATGAAGAAGTTGGGTGTGAGGAGTCTCCCGAACGTACTGAGTTTGAGGCTCGTGCCAAAGCTTACTATTATGCAGAACTACTGAAGGAGCAGCGCAAGCAGCAGAAGATGACACAGCAGCAGTTGGCAGATAAGATTGGTAAGAAGAGAGAGTATATCTCAAATATCGAGCGTGGAAACAGCGATATGCAACTTTCTACTTTTATGCAAATTGCGAATGCTTTAGGACTTCGTTTTGCCTTGGTTGTAGGGTAGTTATGCTGGTGAAAAGTAGTAAGTTGACTTCGTTTTGGCAATATATTGCAAGGTGTTTAGCACTCAGCACTAATGGTGTTTACCAACAACACGATGTGTGCGGGGCGTTAGCACGACATGTGCGGAGCGTTAGCACGACGTGTGCGGAGCAATAATATGTTATCTGAAGATGGGAATATAGAACGCTAATAGTTAGTATAAAGAATATTTTAAGACGATGATGGCAAACTAACATGGGATATATTTGTCAGAAAGTTCTTAAAATATTTTTTTTGTTTACCATGTAGCTAAATCAAGAAAGAGACTGAATCAGATAGTAATCAGTGGCTAATAATGGGAGTTGCCAGTATTGCAAATTCTTACATAAAGTCCTCTGATAAATACACATAATGTGCATTCTTACTTCTGATTCAGCCTCTTGGCTATTTATTATAGTATAATGAATTACTCAGCGCAACTCTGTGAGCTAACAGCAACGAGCATCCAAACAGTCTTCTCCTGACCAACGAGGAAGTCGTTCATCAATGAAACTGTTGTGTCATCGTGTGCCTCAGTAGCAAGGTCAATGATTCTACGCTCGCGAGCAATCAGTGTCTTGTAGTAATCGAGAAGCAAGTCAACAGCCTCTTTGCTGCAACTAACAACGCCAGCCTCTTTGATTTCTGCTACTTCGAGATATGCACTGAAACGGCTTTCTGGATAGCTGCCCAACTGGAGGATACGCTCCGCAACCTCGTCAACCTTCTCAGCTGCATCATTGTAAAGCTCCTCATACTTGCTGTGCATTACAAAGAAACCATGTCCTTTTACGTCCCAGTGGAAACCACGAAGGTTGCTATAGAATACCTGAAGGTCTGCCAGTAAGAGTGATAAATCTACTACTACGTGCTGTACCTTCTTCTCGTCTAACCCCAATACTTCTAATTTTTTCATCTTAAATACGTTTAAGTTAATAAATTTAAATTTCAATAGCAAAGATAATCGTTGTATCTTATAAAACTATAGAGAATGGCTGTATTTTATGTTTTTTTATATATCAATGTCTATTTTATATTGAAAACCAGTCTTTCTCCTAATCTTAATAAGTCCTATGTTATATGTGAGATATTCTCAACCGTATACATAGACTACGACTATCCATGGCTATAATTGGTAGAAGCTGAGGCAATGATTTGTCTTCAAACTTGACTCAGCCCCTTGTTTATATATGATAATGTTTTTGTATTATTCAGCGCAACTCTGTGAGCTAACAGCAACGAGCATCCAAACAGTCTTTTCCTGCTCTTTGAGGAAGTCGCTTACCAATGAAACGGTTGTGTCATCGTGTGCCTCAGTAGCAAGGTCAATGATTCTACGCTCACGAGCAATCAGTGTCTTGTAGTAATCAAGGAGTAAATCAACAGCCTCTTTACTGCAACTAACAACGTCAGCTTCTTTGATTTCTGAAGTTTGCAGATATACGCTGAAACGACTCTCAGGAGTACTACCCAACTGAAGGATACGTTCTGCTATCTCATCAACCTTCTCTGCGGCGTCGTTGTAAAGTTCCTCATACTTGCTATGCAATACAAAGAAACCATGTCCCTTCACGTTCCAGTGGAAATTACGGAGGTTGCTATAGAATACCTGAAAATCTGCCAATAAAACTGAAAGTTCGTTTACTACGTTTTGTACCTTCTTCTCGTCTAATCCTAATAAATCTAATGTTCTCATCTTTAATATGTTTTTAAGTTGTTGTTTCTTGTTTACGAGTGCAAAGTTAGTGGTTTTTTCAATCTGCTACAACAGATAAATTCTATACACTCATTGATACAATCTATAGATGCTTGTTATTGTCTGATAATGAGTGTGTTATTATCTATATGTTGGCTTTTAGAAAATATGAATGTAGGCTTGAGATTTTACAGTCATTGGCGAAAAGTAGGGAATATGTTAAGGAATAAATATTAAATACTTTTAATAAGGTATGAGAAAAACAGGAAAAAGCCTGTCTGTTTGATTTTTAATTGCTAAATTTGCATGCAATAAATTTCTAAAATACAATTATGTCATCATTTGTTGCAGACAAAATCGCGATGGACGGCTTAACCTACGATGACGTCCTTTTAATTCCGGCTTATTCAGAAGTACTGCCCAAAGAGGTGGTTTTGAAAACCAAGTTTTCACGTAACATTGCTCTCAATGTACCTTTCGTAACAGCTGCTATGGACACCGTTACGGAGAGTTCTATGGCGATAGCGATTGCACGTGAAGGAGGTATCGGTGTAATTCATAAGAATATGAGCATCGAGGATCAGGCACGACAGGTTGCTATTGTGAAACGAGCTGAGAATGGTATGATTTATGATCCAGTTACTATCCGCAAGGGTCGTACTGTGAAAGATGCGCTTGCTATGATGGCAGACTACCATATCGGTGGTATTCCTGTAGTAGATGAGGAAAATCATCTCGTTGGAATTGTTACGAATCGTGACCTTCGTTTTGAGCGCCATTTGGATAAGCTCATTGACGATGTGATGACCAAAGAGAATCTTGTTACAACTCATCAGCAGACTGACCTTACGGCAGCTGCGCACATTCTACAGGAAAACAAGATTGAGAAATTACCAGTAGTCGACCGTGAGAATCGTCTCGTAGGTCTGATTACTTACAAGGATATTACCAAAGCTAAGGATAAGCCAATGGCATGCAAGGACGAAAAGGGTCGTCTTCGTGTTGCTGCTGGTGTTGGCGTTACTAATGATACGATGGAGCGCGCACAAGCACTTGTTGCTGCTGGTGTTGATGCTATCGTTATCGATACTGCACACGGACACTCTGCTGGTGTGATTGGTAAACTTCACGACGTGAAGGCTGCTTTCCCTAACCTTGACGTTGTTGTAGGTAACATCGCAACAGGTGAGGCTGCAAAGTTCTTGGTTGAGAATGGTGCTGACGCTGTTAAGGTCGGTATTGGACCTGGTTCTATCTGTACAACACGTGTCGTAGCAGGTGTTGGTGTACCACAGCTGAGTGCTATCTATGATGTTTTCAAGGCGTTGGAGGGAACGGGTGTGCCATTGATTGCTGATGAAGAGATAGAATTAGCACAGAAAATTAAAAAAGGTGGACGCGAAGGTGAGCGGGCTAAGGAGAAATTGGTGACGGCTAATCTGCGTTTTGTGGTGTCAGTTGCAAAACAATATCAGCATCAGGGACTGTCATTGACCGACCTTATCGACGAAGGTAACATTGGATTGGTGAAAGCTGCCGAGAAATTTGATGAGACACGCGGCTTTAAGTTTATCTCTTATGCAGTATGGTGGATTCGCCAGTCTATCTTGCAGGCCTTGGCAGAACAGTCGCGTATTGTGCGCTTGCCGCTGAACAAAATAGGCTCTATCAATAAGATTAATAAGACTTATGCCTATTTGGAACAGACCC
>ERZ772926.582-NODE-582-length-19909-cov-4.340788_pt1 | contig 19909 bp, 9 predicted proteins | sample MGYA00511136_ERZ772926 | MGnify/ENA primary metagenome ERZ772926 (study PRJEB29015, sample SAMEA2737917) | human oral metagenome | biome: human oral; feature: human-associated habitat; material: dental | place: China | collected 2153 ... | reverse complement strand
CAGGACTCGCTTTGTCATGGCAAAAGTAAAAACCTGTACGTGATTTCGCTGGCTGATGGAGCTTCAACCTGCAAGGAAGCAAAACGCGGTGCTTCCATTGCAAGTCAAGCTATAACGAATCTGTTTCTGAAAAAGGGAAATCATTTCCTGGAATTTGACGATAAGCAAATTGCGGAATTTACGCTTTCTCACATTCTTTGGGAGCTGAACCGGGAGGCGTCTAATTCTTCACAGTCAATAATAGATTATTCGAGCACAGTTGCAAGCGTTTTGGTGGATAAAAGGAAAGGAAGAATGTTGTGCTTTAATCTGGGAGACAGCATTATTCTGGCTTCTGGAAACGGTAGATGTAAGGTGCTCTGTATGCCATCGGACAGTTCATCCGGCTGCTGCGTTACTACTACTAAACGGGCCGATAAAGGGGCTTCCGTAAGGTTGTGTGATATCGGTTCGATTGAGTCCGTCGTAATATGCTCTGATGGTGCGTGGCGAGAAATGTTTTCGAAAAACAGACTTAAACCAGAGGTTTCAAGAATGTTGTCGAACAATGAGTATGATGAGCTTAAGGACTTCCTTAACAGCCGGGGTTGCTTTGATGACTATAGCTTTATCTCTTTAGATATTCGACATAAGAACAGGAGGAAATGTGCATGAAAGAGCGGCAGTATTTGGAAAAAACGATTCAGCTTTGCGGGGAAAGTGATGGAACCGCGTTTATGAGGTCGTTCCATATTGTGAAGAAGATCGACGAAGGGGCTTCCTCTGTCTGCTATGAAGCTTATCACGAGAATAGCGGGCGAGGCACCCTAAAAGAGTTTTATCCACAGGATGCCTATGGCTTGGAGAGATATGAGAACGGTCAGCTAATCCACTCATCGGAATTCCAGGATGCATATGACCGTTTTGTGAAAGCCGAGCGAGATTTTATTGAGCCTTATGAGATGCTTCTCAAGGCAAAGCAAAGTGGATCAGATCAGGATTTGGCTACTTTTATCCCTGCGTTTGAAATCTACCATGGGTGTGATTCGGCGGGGAATGTGATCGGCACTACATATATTTGGACGCCGGAGCCGAAAGTAGAAACCTTTAATAAAATATGTGACGACATCCACAAGCATCCTACCAAGACCCCCGAGCGCAAACTTGTTACTGTGTTAACTGCGATTGAATCTCTTGCGAAGTGCATCTGCGCACTTCACAGCGCAGATATGATTCATAGGGACATTAAACCATCTAACTTTGGTTTTCTTAAGCGCGGGAATGAAACTCTGACGCAAACATTGTCCATGTTTGACATCAACTCCGTGTGTTCTGTCTACGGAGACATTGATCGCGCAGTTGGAACCGAAGGATTCATGGAGCCTGAAGCGAGGTATGAAGCGGCAGATAATCAAACGGACATTTATTCAATAGGTGCCACTCTGTTTAATGCCGTAATTGTGACTGATGAGACCGAGGCGGGAGACTATTTGTTTAATAGCGGGTATTATGATAGGCTGCGCGAAATGGTAGCTGAATCAAAACTTATTCAAGCATCAGAGGCGAACTCATACCTAAGGCTTCGGAATGCCTTGGTAACCATTTTGCAAAAGTGCCTTTGCGAGAGAACCTATAGATATGCGAATTGCGAGGAGCTTCTCGTTGATCTAGAGACTGCTCTTTACTACGCTCTTCCGTCTGATATTGCGAAAACACAACGCGAAGGGAAAGCGTGGAGACTTATAGATGTTGAAAAGTCGCTTGATGTGAACACCGAAAAGAATTCTTTTTTGAGTATTCAGTATCATTTATATCAGCATCCTTTATATCAACACAGTCCGGTTGATGATGAGTCGTTGAATGTTCTTGTTGTGGGCTTTGGCAATTACGGTCAAAAGTTTATGGACGCCTGTCTTCAAGACGGACAAATAGTTAATAAAAGGCTGAATGTAACGGTTGTTTCTGATGGCAACGAAGATAAGGACGACTATTTAGATGACCGGCCTCAGCTTGCCAAGTTCTTTAATGTGGACGGGTCTTTAGTTGATGATAAAGAGTCTTATGGAAATATTTATTTTGAAAATAAAAGCCTTGAACGCACAAATAAGGAGGAAAACAAGGAAATACTTCAAGATGTTTTATTGGAACATTACGACGGCAAATGCCCACACTACATCTTTATTGCCCTTGGCGAAGATGGATTAAATCGCTCTGCGGCAGAGGCGTGTAAAGAAGTGATAGATGCTTTTGGAATAAAGTGCGTAATTAGTTACGTTTGCGAGAAAAAACCAGCTAATGTAACACAAGAAGAGATGCTGTACCCTGTATACGTTAACGAAAAAGTATCGCAATTATCTATATACGAAGATATTGAAAGAATGGCTTTTAATACGCATCTGATTTGGGAAAAAAACTTTAATATGGATTATAGCAGTGTAAGGTCTAAGTTTAGGAAGCCTTATTATCACGATTCCTGTGTTTCGAACGTTCTCGCGTTAAAGTACAAACTGTACAGCATGGGGATTGACTTGGAGACTACCGGTTTCAAGGATGCTGCTCAGAAGTTCAGTGTCGCAATGGCTGACAAAGGTAATCGCGACCTTAAAAATGCGCTTATTTGGATAGAACACCGCAGATGGGTCACGGAAAAAATATGTCTTGGCTGGTCTGGAATCAAGAACCTTGAAGAGTGCGCCGGTGGAATCACAAAAGACAAGAAAGCCAAGAAACATGTATGTATGGTAAGGAGTCGTCCGGATCAGAAACTTGCAATAGAGTATAGATCAGGCACAAATTATGCAAAGTGGGATGAAGCTCCTCCTAAAGATTTGGACCAACTGGATGAATTGGATCGTATGTCTGTGGAATTGCATCGTATGTATGCAAGGAAGGCAGAAGTAGCTAAAAAGCAGAATCTTCTAAGCGGTAACCACATAGCGGGCATTAGAACAATGATTGAAGGGAATAAAAAAGCGATTGTTGCATTCCAGGAGTGGTACACTTGTCTGAAAGACATCTGGAATGGCGACATTAGGCGAGTGCGTCTTTATAAAGGGTTGAAGGATACCTTCTTGGGCGCTTCCGACAGCCTTCCTTCTGAGAGGAAAAAGTCTGTCGAGGAGCAGGTTAATGCTTTTGAGGCAGTTTTTTACCCGGTTCTTGCAAGTATGGAGTATCGTGATTGGAAGCAGGATGATGTTGCCTTCATTGACAATATTCCTTTTGTTCTTACATATACCGAAAATGCCTATTTGATCATTCCGTTTACAACGGGAAAAAATTCGGATGTGTTCGAGAATGTTTCTGCTGCTACAGTTGTGAGCCCGGCTAGTATACTCTATTTATATTCCGTAAAACGCAAGCAGGATGTCCAGGATTTGCGGGATTCTGTTCCGTATGTAATGGAATACATGAAAAAAAAGCATTTCAAGGCTGCTGTTGAATTTGTAATTGCTGTTCCTGAAGCTTTGAAAAGCATAATGAATGATGAAGTTGCAAATGAAATCAAGCGTGCTGGAGGCGGCCGGATTAGGCAGGTGAAATTGATTACCATAGACGGCATTAAAACGGTTCCTCAGGAATTCGAATTATACCTAAAGCAACGAGCAGCCGGTAAACGATTCTTTGCTGTAGAAAAGAATTCTACCATGCTATCAGCGTTGCTACAGGGGGCAGGTTTTCATAATTCCTTCGCAAATTACGAGTTTGATTCTGCAACGATGAAGTTTGATTCTTTGACTGGATGCGACATGTTGAGATATATTAAAAAATCTCCTTATATTACTGTGTCAGACATGGTGGCATTCCGCCTTTCTTCCAGTGAAAGCAGTAATAATCCGGAGTTCTTCGAGGAATATAAAGACCTTTGGAAAAGGTATAACGAAAATAGTGGCACGTGGAAGCTTCTGTGCAATCTGTTAGGAGAGTATGCCGAAAGGAATGATACTCTTGTAGCCTTTAAAAAGAAGGTTTCGAGAGATAAGAGCCAGGATGCCAGTGAGCTTCACTTCATCGTACCTTTCGTATGCAACAAAAGCGTGGCAAAGATCATACGCTTTTTGAAAGAACAGGGAATCTTGGAAGAAGGGAGCCGTGTAAACGCATATACTACGGACTCGTGTAAAGTCATAATTGTTGATCGCTGTGGCAACAGGACTTTGTATGAGAAACTTTTCGCAAATGTGTATGCGCTTATGCTTTCTGACGCAATATCCCTTCATTTGAACACGAAGAGCCACGAAGTTAATGTTGTGTTTGATGACCTTGTAGTCGATGGAGTTCAGATTCCATCCAGCAAAAAAACTGAATTAAGCGATTTATTGAATTATTTCGGAGAAAAGGGATTTATTATCAATCTTACCATTGGTCAAGATGGCAGGACGAGTTTCACATACGCTACCAGACAGATTAAGACCTTACTAAGCACGGCGGGGAAAATGCTGGAAGTGTATACATACCACAAGATCAAGGAACTAGGAGGGTTTGACGATGTTGTCAGCAGTTTTGAGATTGATTGGGAAGGTACAGATGTAACAAGCGAAATTGACTGTATCCTTACCAAGGGATTCCGCACATTGTTTGTGGAATGCAAGGCGCGTACAGATATTGAACAGGAATTCTATTTCAGACTGGCAAGTTTGGCAGATCAGTTTGGAATCAATGCAACTGCTGTACTGATTGCCGATACCCGGGAGAAAAGCTTTTTCGATAATGCCCCCGTCAATGCGATGCAGCGGAGACGTGGTAGTATGATGGACGTAGTAACCATTTGGAAACCTAACGAGATTAGCAATATCGGTCACACATTGTTGAAAGTGATTAATGGTCGCTATGTGAATGAGGAGGAATGATAGTATGTATGATCCGAAACCTATTGATACAAGTGACGTGACTTTGCCGAAAGAGCTGGTTGCATTGACAGAAAAAATTGCAGAAAACGTTCATGATGTATGGGCTGCTGGACGGATTTCTGAAGGGTGGACTTATGGGGAACAAAAGGATGCTGAAAAAAAGGCAACGCCTTTGCTTGTTCCTTATAGCGAGTTGCCAGAGAGCGAGAAGGAGTACGACCGAAACACGGCTTTAGAAACCATTAAATTGATAATTAAGATTGGTTATCGGATAGAGTAATCCTCTATCCGGGCATTGAGGCGTTTTTGAGGAGGTTTTTGCTGTGATACCAAAGGCATACGTATTGAATGCCATTCGATCGATCTCGGGATACAACGGATTTTGTTTTATCTATAGGTCAATTGCATTATCATAGCCGTTTGGTATAATATTGCCAAAAGCAAGCGTTTCGTTGGAGGTGTTTCATGTGTCAAATGAATAAGGACTATCCACAAGCATATCATGGAGACGGGAATTTCATATTCGTTTCCTACTCTCATATAGACAGCGACCGCGTTATGGCGGATATCCGTGATCTCCAGATAAGAGATGTCAACATCTGGTACGATGAGGGGCTCGCACTCGGGCTGACTTGGAACGAGGACGACGTGAAGGAACACATCAAAAAAGACACTTGTGTTGGCGTCGTTTTCTATGTGTCTGGCAATTTTCTTTCTAGTCCGAGCGTTTGGCAAGAGGCTGAAATGGTAAAAAACGCTGAAAAGAATTATTGTGTTGTGATGCTGGCCGACGCTCACACGCCGAATACGGAGCCTGAGCTCTACAAGATGCTCAATAATCAGCTTATCAATACATATACGGCTTCAGATTGCGCGGAGGATCCCCAAAAAGGAATGAGCCGGAATACGTTTATCATGCTTATGGAGATGTTCGATGAAAATCGAACATATGCAGCGTATTCCGATCCTCGGCGCTTTGATAGTCTGGTCGAGTGTTTTGAGCGCTGGGGCTATCACAACCAAAAGGAGATATTTCCCCTATGCAATGTTAAACACAACGGACACATAGAGTATCTTCCTTCACTGCTTGCGATTACACCATTCAACTTCACTTTTATAATGGCAAGCCTGTTACAAAAACATGTAGCTAACTCGCTGAATAATGAAGGAAAACAACCTAAAAAATGGATGCAATACAGCCACCGTGAGTTCTGCGGCGCAGAGGACGTTACTCAAAATACCGGGATCGTCGTGTGCTTTCCCAGAAGAGAACTGGCATCGATATGCCCTGTTCTTACCAAGCGGAGCCAAGCTGCTCCGAGGTCTCCACTTATCATAGATATCCAAATCGAAAACTTGGACGAGGCCGAGCATGTCATAGAGGAAGCCAAAGAGCAGCTTAGGCAATGGAACAGTCTTAGCAGCGAAGTCCGTGAGGATCAATATCAAGTGGAATTTGATGACTTCTTCGTTTTTCAAACAGGTGCGCAATCTTCACGCGCTCGTGAAAACCCGGATCAAATAGCGTCCGGTCTTCCCGGAGTGGAATCGTGGCGCGTACTGCTTTCGGATAAAGAATACCGTGATACCTTGCTAGAAAAAGCTAAACAATCTGACTTTTCTCAAGCTGCTGACTGGCTATTTTCTCAGTTACCCATAAGCGAGGACCTCTGCTATAGGGACGAACGAGATGCACTTCTAAGCGACTCTGCGCTTCTCCAGGATCATGACCGAATAACGTTCCGTACCGAAAAACATAGTTGGGAGTGTGAATATAATGTATAAACATTGGCATATTGCCCATATCAATCAGCTTTCTGCAGTCGAGACAGATATCTTTATGTCTTCAATGGAAACGCTGGAAAACGAGGCTCTTTCTATTGAACTCAAGGAATGCGCACTTGAGACTATAGAACGGCAGTTTGACTTGAATTTGAAGGTTTATTCATTACCAGCGCTCGTGAAGATCGCACTATCAAAATCGCCTTTGGCAGGGCAGACCATCTTCATGGTCCAGAATATTTGCAGACAATCGGGCAGCGAAACAGCAATTAGTTTTGCGCATGATTTCAAATTCAAAAGCAGGGAAAAATTGACGAACCAACTTGAGGACTATCAAATTGATGATGACGGTCAGGCACAATTCTTGGAAAGCGATTATATAGAGCTAATACATCGCATTGATCAAGTGATTGCGTTCAGCATTTTGCAGAATCTTACCAAAGAAGAAGTCACCAACCTAATGGAGCGTGATAATGACTGGACACATCTGCTTGAAAAAGCAATGCGTGGCCGCTTTGGTCGGTTTATTCTGACCCTTGCTGCTGATACGATCAGTCGGAACAACATTTCCCTGTCTGGCAAATCTCCGGATGAGATGCTTCCTTTCCGATGCGCCTACTATGCTCAGCCGGATATGCTTTACGCATGGCTTCAGCTGAAAACGACACAACTGCAGCCTGAAGAATACGTTACAATCGCACTCCCGTATGCTTTTGACATGGCGGCAGAAGAACAGTCTGCCCATGACGCTTCTGCGTGGCTATTTAGAGGCAGAGATGAAGCTATTATCAAATCCGAAGAGTATTTGAACACATTTCGTTTGCTTTGGGTCTTTTCACTAAGGTCACTTGCTATCCATGATGCCATCCGGAAGCGGGCATTACCGGAACTGGCGAAAAAACTAACAGATCAGTGGGAAAAACAGCGGGAACAAAGTGAGACTTTGACACCTTGGATATACCGGAAAGGCCCCAAATATGACAAACGAGAAATATGTTTTTCAGAATACTCTGCTTTGGACGAAACACAAACTGAAGCCCTGAAAGCAGGGCTCGCCATGCCTCTGGTATCCCTTATGGTTTCTAATCTGGGAGATACGATTCCAGATTTTATGATCAATCTTTCATTAGAACTCTATGATGTATTTGCCGGCAAGGGTATTCGTTCACATATTGAAAAAGGATTCTTCGAATTCACTACCTATGGTGATAATAAAGAGAAAAAGATTCTCTATTCATCAGCAATTATTTCACTGTTAACCTATGGTGCTGATACCTCAGCACAAATCGGAAAAGGTTACTATAACTTATCTATACCGAAGCTCTATTATGGCCTTCTGGAACGGAAAGCGATTTCCATTTTTTGCGGGCAGAACGCCGAGATGAGTGAGCAAGAGCGATTTCTGCATAGCGGAGCTTCTGTTTTAGCCTGCGCCAGGCTTGCCTACGAAGAAGCGTCTGGAACTATTCCCGTTACCCGGGGAAGACGTCTTTGGATGGAAGGAGGCAGGGGATCCCTCGCCGCGGGAGTATGTAAAATTGCGCTGAATGATTATTCTGCATTTATTAATGAGAGTGAAAGCTATTCCGATGCAAAACCCTATGATCTTCTGGGTATTGCGGTTTCTCTGGCGTATGAACATTTTCCTGAGCTCATCTCTGAAACTGTCAAAAATAACCTGCGGATGCGGAAGTGGCTGGACGAATCAGATAATTTACAGATAGGCAGATTCCGCTATAAAGAGCCGGAAATCCTGTTGGAAACCTATCCTGCGAATCGCTGGGAGAATGTCACGATAGTTATCCCCAGCAGATCCTCCACGAGATGGCGCCTTATATTAATGATACTTACGCGGAAGCTAAGAGCCAGATGGGGGGATATGCCAACCCGTTTGAATGAAGATGACCGCAAAGAACTTGAGATTTGGGCAGAAACAATAAGGAGTCTGTATAAAAGGGAGGAGTTTTCTCGATCCAATCGATTCGTGTCAATAGAGCTACTTAAGACGCTCTTGACCACTTCCGTATTTAATGAAGAGTATCAAATCAGAGAGCAATTGCTTTCGGATGAAAGCACAATATCGAACACCGATGCAAGAGATGTCGCGCAGGCTGCGGTGGAGACCATCGTTGACCTGAGCCGTGATGCGGTATTCTATCAATATGAAGTCGGCAAGGTCATTACCGAGAGCGAAATGGCACAGCAGGAGACTTTGAACTTTCTTAAACGGGTCTATTTTTTGATGTTGTTGGAACAGTCATTGGATAAAGAGACAAAGGAGCAAGTTCTGCAGTCCCCATGCAAGCGCATAGAAAAAAGAGATACTGCCGACAGTAGGATGCGCCTGCTGCTTTGGTTTCTCCATGCAATCAGCCCTCAAATCAAAAGAAACACTTCGTTCCGCAAACAATTGATCAATGCTCTTAACCAGTTCCGGGAAGAAGATTGCACTGACTTAGTTGTCACAATTTCGAAGGAAATGATTACGACAGATGAGGAAACGATTTGCAACAGTAAGCATTGGAACAATTACTGGGATCCGGATACATATCAGTGCGCACAGCGTACAGAAAAAGAACTGAAGATAAATGTACCGGCAAAGAAAACAGAGCTCGGGTGGATTCCTCAGGAGCGAAATTATATTGCGTTCCTTTTAGAACAAGCATATTCACATGAAACGGTCAAAGCCACATTGATTGAAGATAACGACAAGAGCATTTTGGTTTCAACCGAACCGGGCTGCAACTACAGGCTGCCCGCCGAGTACTGGAATCCTAGCCTTTTTGACAATCTCCATGCGGAAATCGACAGACTCTCGGAGAAGTATGGAACGACCTCCTACGGACTCCGCCTGGATCTCTCCGTCGCTGAAACCGATGGAATTCCCCTTGTGCGGTTCGAACGGATCGATGCGGCGAATCTGGAGTATCGCACACTGTTTCAGGCGGATGATACCCTGAATCGGCAGGCAATACAGGAATTGAGAAAAAATTATCCTGTTCTCAGAATCCGACACAACGACGGCGTTGAGCATTTCCGTCTTGCAGACAAGGGATGGGATATGATTTCTCGTCGTGAAGGAACCGTCTTTCTTGCACGGGACGATGACTGGAAAACATTAAACTATGATGCCTATGATGCCCGGGAACAGAAAGCCGAGGTTATCCGGAGGTTGTTGAACCGCCGCAGTGGCGATATCATCAAATTGGATTCTATCGGTCCACGCAGGGATAGTGAAGGGGAAACGCTATCCCTTATGGCATTTACAACGGAGGGAATAAAGCTATGGGTCGATTCAGACAGCGTGGCACTGGATCACTATGCGATTCAGGGTTCTGTCAAAAATGTGGATGCCATCATTTCTGTAGTGCCGAACAACGACTATAATGCCCCTCCAAACGGAGTAATTTGTCAAATCAATTTTGCTACAGAGCAGGCGAAGGTTGAGTTTCTTGATGGCGATAGCGTCAAAAACAAGGATATTAATCTCAACGAACTAGATGTTCAGAAAGCGTATTGCGGCCTGCCGGTTCATGTGGAGAACGGTCAGGTAAGATGTGCACAGTATTTACCAAGGAGAAAGCAGGCAAAGATGATGACCGCCCGGCGTCTTTGGCGTATGGAAGACAAAGACGGCAGGGCGACCATCGATCAAAAACATCATCAGGTATACATAGGAGAATACTATCTTTCGGATCGGGAATCACCTGTCTATCTCGTTCAGGACTATTTGGTTGGGAAACTGCTCGCTTTTAAAAAGCCACTGTCGGGTTCGCCCGACAGTATCTGCGGTATCCGCGGAAACTCATTCAAGGTCAGCGCCACACGATTTAAGCGTTCAGACAACATCGTAATCATTGAATGTCGACAAAACAACAGGTCTTATTATGGCGAAGCAAAGAATGGACTCTTCCCTCCCCGAAGCATTGTCTCATGTGAAAATGTCTCCGTTCAATTGCAGGAATGCCGTGATAGTAAGACAGGAGACACCCTCTATGATATCCACCGCGTTTTTTCTGATCCAATTCTGGACGCCAAACAGATCGCAAATGCAGTTTCTGGCAACGCCGCTGTTGTTCCCACCCAAGGAGCGCGGCTTGCACGGCAGTATTATGATGACTATCAGGCGTGGATTGCAACAGATTCTCGATGGAAAGGACATGCCGAAGGAAAGATCATATGCACTGAAGGCGGCCTGAAATTCCAGCCGGAGCGCCCACTGCGCTATCTCCCTGTCGACCAGTCTGACCCGTCAATAGACGACCCCGGAAAATGGCTCCACTGTATCCCTGTTTGTCCTGCAGGGTTTGAGGTGCCGCAACGGTTCAAGCAATCTGGGAGCCGAGAGATGCCTGCCTATGCCCTGATTCGCTGGGCGGAAAGCGTAAGCGCTTATCCCAATGAAGCAGAACCTTTTAACTTGGAACTCTTTCGAAAATGGCTCAATCAGAACTACCCGAATTCTCAGGAATACGACGCGTGTCCTCTGTTTTTCCGAAATTTTGAAAACGGGAAAGTGTTTTTTGACTGGGGGATTGGATATCGCCTCGCAGTCGATTCGAATTGCTTTATCGTTGATCACTATCATAACCCCGAGAGCCAGTTCTTTTACGGAGATAGAATCAAAAAGTATAGGCTGATTCGCCGTTCGATACAAGCTAATGAACCACTATGCCTGAAAGTCACATCGATTGATGATTGTGAGTTTTCCTTTGAACATTTGATACGTGAGCAATTCTGTGATCGGGAAGAAAGGCCGAATAAAAGAAAGCCGTTTATCAAATTTCACGTTGATCCGGAAAGAGACACAGTTACCACCCAGTCTATTACTCTATCAAAAGCCCAAAATAAGTTGGATGAAGACAATCCAGAATGGTCAATCGTTCCTTACCACACCGGCATTCTAGATGCGGAAGCAGAAAAGCTTGCCCGTGAACGTTTTCCGAATGGCGGCGACGGTTATATGCTGGCGAAACCACAATGGGATTCATCGGTGCTCCGCATGCGCTATTCCCTTGCCCAGGCAAGTCCGGGTGACATCTTATGCCTGATGGGAGGGGAGATTCATCAATTCCCGGAAGGAAATGATTATTATATCCCGTTTTCATCTCCGTTTCCTCAAAGTGAACCGATCGGCGACGACTCTTCCGTTACCGAAGTCCGCGTTCTGAGAAGAAGTTTCTCCTACCGTGAAAGTACGCTGCGCGTCTACTTTACGCAGGAAAATAAGTCAGCGTTTTTACATCGTCCGATGCGAGTCAAGCTGATGGAAAACAACGGACGGATGACCGGTATCATCAACACTCTGGCAGTGAAGCCCGCGAAGAATGTCAAGGAATGGTTGGAGTTGAAAAAAAGCCCACAGTATGTCGTGATTGGTTCCGATGATAGATTCAACGAAGATCAGGTGAGGGTCGAAATTCGCCCTGGAATATTCTGTTTGGCAAAGAAACGAAACGGTATATTTGCTGTCGGCGGGACGGGAAAACTCTTTATCGAGAATAATGAGGTGTGCATCGACGCCGTTTCCGACAGTGACAGCCGATTTAGCATTCCCGGCAGGACTGTTGAACTCCTGATTAAAAACCAGAGAGTATTGAATAATCCTAATGTTACCCACTTCACAGTGGCGGGTCTTCCGCAGATCCAGCTGAGAAACCAGCGCCTCGGACAGCGGTTGATCCAGTACCGGCCACCGCGTTACGGTGTGATGGGAGAGAATCAGCATGTAGATTCTTGCCCGGGGAATCCGCCCTTCGGTTACTTGAAGATCACGAACGCCGGTGGAAACGACCTGATTTCTCTTTTCATGTGGAGAAATACAGAAGCAGAAAGATACACGCCTTTTCATAAGATCTCCTTTTACGACGGCAGCGTTTCAAATCTGCGCAGCCACATCCTTCGCGGCCGCTGGCATTATCATGATCAGACTACATGGGTGTCACAGGAAAGGGGCTACGTCCCGTATCACTATTCGCAGGACAGCAATCTGCCGGTTTTATTTGCAAAAGGTCGTTCCCTGCGCTACACAAAAGACGAATTGTCCCAATTCGCTTTTCCACCGCACGAACTTGAGGAATTCGGGGTGCCTTTAGAACAGAAAGGGCTGGACGGTTATTATCCGGTAGCCGGAAGAGATGAGGACGGTGTTTTCATTGAGTTGTTGCCGGGGCGTGTAGTGAGGCTCCCCCTTATGCTCCTCAAGCTCGGAACTTCCGCAGATGCCGGTGTGCTGTTCCGTGCGGAAAACCTTGCAGTCGGAGACATGGTCAAATTGGCGACAAAAGAGGTCGAAGTTGGAAAGCCGCTGGAAATATCGATTGTTGACGTCAGATACGGTTTGCGTTCTCTTTTCTGCGGTGCTGCTTACCTCAATGTGCGGGAATGGAAAATGGGCTGTATTACACTCGGCAGCACAGTATTCTATCTGGAATACCCGTCCCTGCTCAGGGCACCGAACCCGGTGCCTAAGGTCATGTGTCTGGGTATCGACAACACTTTGTCAGTTTCCCCTTCCAGTGCATTTCCAAAGAGCGGGGATCTCCTGATGCTGAGACTCGATGACGCATGCAATCTGTGTGCCGTTGGGTTTGACAATGTCAATGTGATCGTTTCAGATACTGCACTGGCAGGTTGGAACGACGAATTCTGGCTCAGAAAACAGCTGGTGAATACGGACGAACGAACGGCGCTCTTCCGTCTATTCGGCGGTTTGCTGCCGGTATGCGTTGAAAACGCAGATGCTGTCGGGCGGCAAGTCAGTGTGTTTTATCCACAGCCGTCTGCACCAAAGCCTGGAGAGGTGCTCTGTGCGCAGGTGATTGGAAGAACGGGCCAATGCGGTCTGCTACTTCGGGTCGGAACTCGACTCGTTTTGCTGGACATGGCAAAGCTGCTCAGCGTAAGTGCCGAACTGGCAACAGAGATTGCGAAGCAATTGGAAAGCCGCCTCTGCACCGGAAGAACTTTATGGATCAGACACTGCCGCGATGAAGTCTATGAGACCGGATTCGACGAGCAGAACGATACCGACTTTTCCGTGATTCCCCTGGCGACTGTTGATTGCGAATATGGGAACGGGTTCCTCTGTGAAAACACATGTACACAGGAATGGCTTTGGCTTCCGGTTGAAAATGTTGCACGGGCTGAAAACGCAACTGCAGAAGGAGTGATGTCAATTCTGCGGGAGTTTTACTGCAGCCCCGGCAGCAATGCAAATCCGTCGCTGATCGTACGAAGGGATCGGTCGACCGGATTCATCTCATGGCTGGCCGCAAACAGTTATTACCAGTTGCAATTCAATCAGCTGTCCGGCGGGAATCTGGAAAAGAAAATCACAGTGCGTGTGGCTTTTGAGCTTCCATCTAACGATCCTAAAAGATACTCTTTTTATCTTTGCTATGAAAGGCCAAGGGGTAATATCTATCTTCTCAAATCCGAAAAAAACCAAAATCTGACCGGTACGGGTTCTTTTCTTGTTGCAGTTTGCAGTATAAAAGCTGACAACCGCGCAGAATTAATCCCGGTCGATGAGGTCAGAACAAAGCTCATGCTTTCTAAATACTTGCTCGAATCTCTCAGAAAAGGGTATAATCAAGACCGCCAAAGCATCGAGTTGAATTCGGAGGAATTACGATCTCGCTATCGTCTTACCATTACTGGTGGAGACATTACTGGTGGAGAAAGTGTTTTTGAGCTTTGCAATCTCATCTTAAAGTTTGAGATTGAAAACATGAGTCACGAGTATGACGGCTACATTTCACTGATCGAGAAAATCAAATGCTATCTCCGGAAGTGGTATGCAGAAAATAACACCATGACCGATATGCCCGTCTGCCATGCGCTTGCTCTTGCACTTCTATTGTCCACGACAGATTCCGTTACCAGCGACAGAGTTTATCAGATTATACACAAAAACGCTGATCTTTACTGCTGTGAGGAGATACTCCTAAAGGACTGGATCATAGATGAAAGCACTCATTCAAAATATGATCTCCGTAGGATACTTGAGCGCTTTAACTTTCGCGGGATATCGTTGCGAGATGGCAAAAGAAATCCCGATTATCTTGGCCGCTTGACGCCTGGTCAGCTCGACGGTTTGGAGCAGATTACGGATACGGTTTTGCGTCGGAACCGAGCAAACGCAAATACAAATGTCTCATCCTTGGCTCTGAGCCTTCGCTATGCTATGGATCGGCGAGAAAATAGAGCGATTATGCAAGCATGGGAGAAATGCCACTACTGGCGTCTCCTCAAGTATGGTTCGCTGAGCGCATTCATCAATGACCGGGAGACCAAAAGCTGGTTTGAAGGGCTTCTATCTTCCCGTCTCTATAATGTATATGTCCAGGACGCGAAGGAGATCATGGACGCGCTTCCGCAGTGGGTCAAGGAGGTAAGCGGTGAAAAGTGAAAAATGGGCTTTGCCGCCGGCGCTGGAAGCATTATACAAATGTTCTATTGCGCCGAGCTCGGGTTTATGAACAGGCGGATATCCGTACAATTGCATTTAGCTTGCGTTACAGCCTGGATAGGAAGCCCAATATTGAATATAATATTCTCAGCCATATTTGTGTGCATAATTCTGCGAAGATATTGAGCAGCTTGTCTGAAATACTAAACAAGGAGGAGGAGGAATGAATCATGACTTTAGTTGCACTCATGCCCCAGAACTGGCAGTTCTTTTGAAAAATGCTAAATATTTATCCGTAAATGAAGAATTCAATATTTCCGAAGAGTTTTTGCGTTTTTCTGGCGATACGTTGCTTGACACGAATTATGTTGAACAAAGTGGCGGAATCCTTCGAGCTATATCCAGAAAATCTGTCGAGAGGCTTCGTGCAGATTTGACTGGAATGAGCATAAAAGCTTTTACTCCAGAGATTCGCAATAACTGGAAGTATATTCTACTCCATTCACAGCCTCATCTGGACGAGTATCTGGCTTCATTTCTGTTGCGCGCATGTTTGCCGGATGAAATGTTCGACATAGAAGTTGATGAGACGATTCTGTTTTCAAAGGATAATGATTTAACCGCAAAAGAAATGTGGCCAAAGGCGGCTGTTCTTGGCGTGGGAAATCTAATCAATGGTGGAGCAGAACCCTTATTACTCTTTGATGAACACGAATCATTACAAGAAGAGCGAACACATACTTCGTTAGCGATTTTAATGAAAAGGTATCTTCTTAATAATCAGCGACCACCGGACGCCTTTTATAAAATAATGAGGGAGGTCAATTATATTGACCAGTATGGGAGCCCGTTCCCCAAATCACTGGCGGTATATACAAAGTATATTCAGGCGGCGCATTTGCCGACGGCTTCAAATGCTGAAATGTCATCCGAATGGAAATGCGCTCTTCTTGATGCGAGTTTAGCAGCATTTTATGCCGAAATGCAAAGAGAAGAAATGCCCTGTAAAAAGAAATCGAATTGGGAGCCGGCGGTATTACTTTCATTGAACGACTTCGCCGAACGAACCTTTTTGCGTGATTTCCCCGAATTCGAAGCCTCTTTTCAGAAAATCAAAAATTACTTGACTAAAGGCTTTTTATATAATGTTTCCAAAGGAAATCTGGCATATGAAATACCAAACATTAAGAATCCCAGCAAGACAAGCCAAGCTGTTTGTAATTTATTAATCCCATATCTTCCATATCTGCTATTTAAATATTGGGGTGGTTTGATTGGGCAAATGCTTTTATTCCCTATGTGGGAATCACGAGTTTTGCAAGACATTCTATTTACACGAACAAGTGGCAATTTAAAAACAATCGTAGCCTCTAGCAATGAAGACATTATTAAGCGCGACACTGACTTCGGGATTCTCAGTATTTGTTATACAAAAAAAATGACAATCGAAAATGCGCCAATTGTTGTGATCGACATAATGTCAGAGCATGGGCTGAGTTCAACTGCACCAATAAATAGTGTTTTAAAAATGCAAGCAGGCGGTATTGGCTTTTCGATTTTCCGAAGCGCACAAACAAATAGCGTAATATTCACAAAAGGAGGAGGGATTCCAAATGACCTTTGGGAACGTGTATGCAATGAGCTTATTGCATTAGAGGGTCTGTCTGATAGCAGCACTTCTTGCGGTGCATGGCATATTGTCAAAAATCCAAATGGCATTGCACCATTTATTCTTAATGGAAACTCAACGCACCGTTACGTTCCCCAAAGTACCATCTCCGCTCAATCAATTGTTGAGATGTTAGACAGTATGGCTGATCAAGAAGATATCGTTTGACAGCATATACATATGGCAGGGTCTCCACTCCACTGGCTGGAATAGCGGCCGACGATGAGCTGCGTAAAATCCAAGCACATAAAAATAGAACGAAATACTACAATACTCACGAAGAGCGAAATCGATCATGACGGTTTCGCTCTTTTTTCTTTGAATTCTGATCGACTGCCGCGTCATAGTCTATCCCCCCCCTCATATGGGCGAGCAAGCCTTCTGTTAAATTATAATCACGAAACCAAGAGATGCCCAATGGAAGGTAGCACATCAATGGGAGATAGGAGAATTGCCCCCCCTCTAAATGCCAAAACCAGACCAATGTATAATTCCAATGTCAGCATAAGACAGCAAGCTTCTATTCACTACTGCGAAACAAAGAAAGGAGGCAAGACTATGGCTCAGGCACAGGATAAGCACTGCAACGGATGCGGCTGGACCGGGCATACCAGCTCGGACACCTGCCCTAAGTGCGGTCGCGAACTCAGCGACGACTAATGTGGCAAAGCTGACCTATCGGCTATACGGGGAGAAAGGAATATCACGATGGTAATCCCAAGTGGAACGCTATTGTACAGAATGGAATCGACTGGAAGCTTCTATAAAACATATTAAGAATGATTGGAGGCACAACAATGACACTTAAAGGAAAAAGAACTAGCTACGGCTTGGTTGAAATCAGAGAAGAACGAGGTAGCTACGGTATATATGTTAATGGCTCTCTGAAGGAAAGCTCCTCAGATTTAAACTACATCCTGAGAAGATTTGATACATACTGAGCAGCCCCCCTCTGAATGCCAATACCAGTTCAATGTACAATTCCAATATCAGCACAAGATACAATCTACCCACCACTGCTATGAGGCCAAAGGAAGGAGGTGAGATCATGGCACAGGCACAGGATAAGCACTGCGACGGATGCGGCTGGACAGGATACACCAGCTCGGATACCTGCCCTAAGTGCGGTCGCGAACTCAGCGACGACTAATGTAGAAATGTAGCTGCCCTATCTGGCTGTACGGGGAGAAAGGAGTTATCCAAGTATTGATGTACTCATGAAGATTACCCAAGATGATTACTGGTCGAAAAGAAGCGGATCTTCCCACATAGAGGTTCTGTTATGGCGAGATAAACCCTCATTGGGAATAAACAAAGGCACTGCCCGGTTGTTGGGGCGTAGAGTTCAGCAACAGTGACCGCAGGCGGCTGAAGACCTTCGGGGCGCCGCCAGACGAGCAATAATACATAGGATAATATAGCAAGGCGTTTTATTCTCAGTGTTGAGAAAACGAAGATTACAATTAAACAGCAACAAATATTTTAGGAGGTAAGACTATGGCACAGGCACAGGACAAGCACTGCAACGGATGCGGCTGGACAGGACACACCAGCTCGGACACCTGCCCTAAGTGCGGTCGCGAACTCAGCGACGACTAATGAAGAAAAGCTGTCCTATCCGGCTATGCGGGGAGAAAGGAATTTATATGAAGACTCCAGGTGTTGTCGCAACATTCAAAACTATGTACATAGAAGACAGAGAAGAGATCGAATACTGCGCCTATATTAACGATTTGATTCGGAAGATATCAACAGTAAAAGGAAAGCCTTCTGTATCACCAAATTTCTACGGAACAAGTTACGTATATCAAGAAGACGGACTCCGCTGCACCTACAAAGACTCGGATTATGGAAATAATCATTATCACTTTGAAGTCCACGTGTCTCGTTGGAACGACATTCCGGCAGGCGTCAACCCGGACATAGTATGCGATGAGGGTTATAATCTCGTCTACAGTTTTCAGGACAGCCCGGATTGCAATGCCCTTATGATGCACATCCCTGGAGATTGGGTAGAAATACTAAAGAAGGCATCTAGTTCGTAGGAAGAGAAATGAGACCTGTCAATATCAATGCTGACCTACCGGCTGTACGGGGAGAAAGGAAAAACCATGCGAATGAAGCATATGGAACATTTTTACCACAACATCGATTGTAGTGGTCAACGCTTTTTGTAACACCACTGCTTAATGGTACACTCCGCTCTCTTTTCAAACGGAATCAGATATCCGTTATACGTGTGTGGGCGTGCCTGATTGTACCAATCGTAAGCAAGCTCTGAAACGGCATAACCGGTTCTGCTGCAGTTTCAAAATGATACTGATAAATCAGCTCGGTCTTTAAGGTATTGTAATAGCGCTCCATCGGCGCATTGTCATACGGACAGCCCGCACGGCTTATGCTTTGAGAAATCCCGAGCTTCCGGCAATGTTGTACAAACTCTGCGGAAGTAAACTGACTTCCTTGATCCGAGTGCAAAATCAGGTTTTGTGGGATAGCCTTTGTACTCGACACGCTTTTTCAAGCGTACGCACGGCCAGGGAACTCGTGATAAAAGGGCTGTTTTCACCGGCAACAACACTTCTGTCGTATAAATCAATGATGGAACAATTATAGCGCATGGTTCCATTTGTCAATGTCATATATGCGAAGTCGGTACACCAAACACGATTCGGCTGCTTAGGAGAAAAATTCCGCTTTAATAGATTCGGGAAAATTTTATGAGCTAATCCCCGATGGTATGCGGGTCTCTTTCAGCGACAAATTGAGTGTAATTGTAGTTCACGATTCATGTACTTGTGGACTGTTGTTTTGCTCAATGAGATTCCTTCTCTTTGCAGAAACGCCTTCATTTTACGGTGCCCCCATAACTCCATGAGACTCATGATAAAGTGCTTGAATCCGTTGACAATAATGAGATTTCTGAGCGTGATAACCCGCTTTCGCATTTCTGAGGTAGTTGTAATAAGCGTTTGGATGAATGTGTAGCTTTTTAAAAAGCTATCGCAATCCGAACTCCTGCTTATACTCATCAAGGAAACGATATGCCACTAATCGATTTCCTTCGCTAAGAATGCCGCTGCTTTTTTTAAGAAGCTGTTCTCCTTTTCCAATTCGGCTTTTTCACTCTGAAGACGACGAAGTTCTTCCATCATCTCCAACTGAGACTTCTCCTCATCATTGTTTTGGCATTCTTCGCGATACGAGCGTACCCAG
>ERZ772926.579-NODE-579-length-20023-cov-20.056540_pt1 | contig 20023 bp, 20 predicted proteins | sample MGYA00511136_ERZ772926 | MGnify/ENA primary metagenome ERZ772926 (study PRJEB29015, sample SAMEA2737917) | human oral metagenome | biome: human oral; feature: human-associated habitat; material: dental | place: China | collected 2153 ... | reverse complement strand
AACGCAACCTCAGCCTCCACAACATCCTCCGCATCGCCCACGCCCTCGACACCGACGCTGGTGGGCTGGTGAGTGGGCTGGAGGTGTAGAAGAAGGATCGACACAGCGCACCAACAGCACTGCGCCAATCCCAACGAACGACAATCAGTGAGTTTCTACAACTCGTCCTGCCGTGCCACGGCCTGTTCGTCCTCCTCTATTGCTCTATCCTCGTATCGGTCAGCCGCTTTCTTCAATAGTCGAGCTGTGTGCCGCGATGTCGAGCGGATCTGCTTACTCAACACCCGGTAGCGCTGTGCGCTCTCATGTTCTTGTTGGCCACCTTCGTAGACGCCGCGCACACTAGACATGAGGCCACGGTACGTTCCAGCGATAAATCCTTCGTCGAGATTCTCGCTTCCAACTTCGTCAATGAGTTTACATACCGCTGGCAACGGCCACTCTCCGGCACTATTTTCAGGGCTATTGGCGAGAACTCTACCGATTTCGTAGTCGCCAATGTCTGAAAGGTCGGCAACAGCCAGTCCCTGTCGCGCAGCCTCAACCCATCGTCGCATTACCATTACATCAAACCTGCCGTCTGCCCTCATGCCGGGGCAGCCACGCCAATCATCAAACACGCTTCTGGCAACCCTATATGAATCAACGCGACGCAACCCAAGCATGTTCTTTCTGCTGTGCACCACCTCCAAAAGCTTGACGAATATTCTAGAATCAGTCGCAAGGATGTGATTAAGTGTAGCCAACTCCCGATTACGACCGAGCAAAGGATAAAGCAAAAGCTCCAGTCTTACAATGTCCCTCTTATTAGCTTTCAATTCGACGAGATGATCAAGTACCTTACCAACCTCATCCGACAACGAATGGTTCCAGCTCAAATCTCGAGCTAGCGCTACATTGAGTAGACCAATTAACACGTCCGCAGTCAAATCGGTCGCATCACCTTCTTGCTTGGCAGATTGGATCGATAACGACACGCTGACGATCGCATCCCAGGCGCGTCCGCACGCAACCAGCCGCTCAATCGCATACCGCATGTGATTCGGTGGTAGCACACCAATCTCCGCGGTTTTCCAGTACGCATTGTCATCGTCTTGACTACGCGCGACAACCTCCCAGTAGTCCCACTCAGCTGGCACACGGCGCAGGGCAGCAGCACGCTGCGCGGCAGTGAGCCTTGAATCGTCAAGCACAGCCTGCAGCCAAGACGCACCACGTCGCTCTAGTGATCGACACAAGTAGCCATCCATGACAGTTACCAGTTTCCTGTCAGAACTGTCCGCCCAGTACGCGATGTCCCAGAAATTGAGCTCCTGCCGATCTGCCAGCATCCATCCTAGCACCAATGACGCAACTGCCCTCGACGCAAGCAGAGCAAGGTCGTCGATAGCCTGCGGCCCCGCGAGTATCTCACCAAGTGCCTCTTGCCGACGCGCCTCCACCTTTTGAGCGTAGTCATCAATGTCGCGGTGCAGTGCACAATCGAGCAGACCAGGATTGTGGTTGAACAAGTAGAGGTGCCGCAGAACAGGTGAAGTGGGCTTCCACCTGTCAGACAACTCCAAAAGGCGATCGACTTCCTCTTCCGGCAGCGACCACTCCGCAGCCCTGTGGTGATAATGGCTGGTAGCTAGCTGACGCAATGTGTGCCACACTAAGTAGCGATCGTCGTCATCAAACTCTTCGGACGACGAAAGCTTGCTGAGGTGATCAATAATCTTCGTCCTGTCTTCCGACAATATGCCACGATTGATGTGATTGATCAATCGCTTAAGGTTTGATGGTGTGACATCACTCCAGGTGAGTGCACGCTGGACGAGACCATGGAAGAAGGAGCTCCGTTCTTCCCACTTTACCGGCTTGTCGGTGAGTGGACACCAATCTGCGCGAAAGTGAGGCGTGGCTGGTGGCGTAATGACCGCCGAATAGTCGGGCCATAGCGCGAACAGTAGATCCCACCCGACAGTTGCCGAAATCCGTTTGACAGAATCAAGCGCGGCAAGCTTCTCACCAGACGGAACCGTCGTGAAATTAGCCCAACCGCATAGTATGGCGGCGAGGCTCTCATCAGGCCGATTACCACGCTGCTTGTCATCCGTCGGATTGGCGGCAAGCAAGGTTAGACATTCGATAGCATCGTCGAAGTATTCTTCAGACCAAGCGAGTACCTCGAGTGCCCACAGCAAGTGAGGGTGGAACCAAGGATCACCAAACAGTATGTCGTTACTATCTGCATAGTATGCTCGCAGCAACGAGGAGGCGTCTTGCCTCAGGTTTTTTATCATGACATCAATGAACTTCTGCGGTGCGGCTTCTGCGAGATATCGCAGCCGTGGACCTATCAGGTTCCAGACGCGACCGGAGTCATCTCCTACTGCCTGATTAAGTAGTTGGTTGGTAATGTCAACAACGTTGTCTCTCAATTTGCCGGACAGTGCGCCGTCTCCATCCATAGAGCCAACCATCGCAAGGCTCCGCGCAATGCCACTCTTCAGTTCCTCCGAGTACTGAATCTGCGACGTGGGCTGATTGAGCTGCTGTTCAACCTTTTCTAGTGGATTCAAGCCATATGACGGATTGGCCTCACTCAAGACATCAAGCACCAACTGCTTCCACCGCTCAATGACACCATCTGTAATTCTTGACGATAGGCAGCGGAATGCTTCTTCAAGGGAAGCGAATCGCCAGACCGAGCCAGAATGACTCATCACATGGTCGTTTACGTCAGCGCGCTGCTGGCAGAGCGACGTCACCGTATCGTAGTCACTACCGGCCAGCGCCGCTATCGCCTGCGTATCCTTGTCATTATTAGCATCCCACGCACCAACGAGTGTCAGCGCCGCCAGCATTGGCGCTGAGGTATCGGTGGCCCACATGGGCGTCTGAATGGCAGTGTTACACGTTAATGCTCGGACAAACGACGGCATATTTCGCCGGGCAAGCCCAGCAAGATATCCCGCCTTTTGGAAGTTGACACCACAGTCATTCAGCAATGACTGCACGTCGGGTCGCGATACACGCGGCAGCTCTACGTCCACCTTTCCATACACAACTTGCTCTCGGTCAACGATTTTGATTACGTGATGACCATTATCAATCGCTAGCTTCGTTTCATCACCATCGACTGCCGGAATCAGGATTGACTTCCCGGCCTGCCGAGAAATTCGATTCCAAACGCCTACAGACTTAACGATGATGACTGACTGGTCAAGAGCATCCAGTTGATTCTCAGCGTCGGCCGCGAGACTCGCGTATATGAAGGCGAGGCAGTCGTCACGCCAGTCCGCTTGAATCGTGATGGTTCGCGGTGCTTTGGTAAGCAGCTCTCGGAGTTTGTCTCGAGTCGATTCTCGCCCAGCTGTAAACATGCTGAGTGGCAACTCCGGATGAGTCGCCTGATGAAAACTACCCCACCACTGATCGAGCGTTTGCGCCTTATCAGGCTGCTTGCCAAGGTGTTCAGAAATCCAGTAGTGCGAAGATGGCGACGTCTCCAGCCACGCTTCTAGATCATCAGCGTCAAGTGCCCATACATTAGCGAATTTTTCCTCACTTCGTCGCTCTTCTAGCCACTTGTCTTTATCACTCCATCGCCGGGGTGTGGCAAATACGAAGACATGGCTAGCGGCATCATTCTGCTTAGCTCGCTTATGAAAGTCCTCCGATGCTTTGCTAGCGATCTTCTTATCGGTGCCAAACTCAAATATTAGGGACCCTGACGGCAAAACAGAGACCGGTTCGTCCGACTGAGCGACTCCGTCGTAGCCAGGCACGTTCACACCGTTTCCGGCGCGCACCGAGACCTCAGATATACCCGGAGTTTCGTGGAGGAGACGCCGAATAAGTCGCGGAAAGTTCTCCTGCGCATCGCGGGCGTCACTATCTGGCCAGGAATTGAGATAATCTGCGGTGATAAGTTCTGGATTCTTCATGCTTCTCCTCATTTAGCAATCAGGCACAATACAGCGTCTGAACCACTTTTGAGTACATCAGACAGCCAAAGCACCTGCGCATATTATACGCTTACTTACCGCTATCTACTCCGCTATTTATCTCAGTTTGGTCACGAATATTGTTCCGGTTTCATTTGGAATTATCGGCGCTGCTCGGTATATGCAAGACTCAACGACTTCCCATAGTTTCACAATCATTGTATACTGATTGGAGTAATGCAAGTCTATACATCAAAATATCCGCGTTTATCTGGATCATCCTATGATGAAGTATTGAAGAGGGCTCGAGCCGAGTATCATGTCGTCGCACAATCAAGCAAACGACAACCATATGTGAGGTCGAAGTATTTCAATAGCAGCAAGATTTTTCTCGACGTATTTTGGACTCACCTGATGCAGAAGCACCCAAAGGAACGACGGAAAAGGCTCAAGTTCTACAAAGCAGCACTTGACCTGCTTCGTCATTCTCAGATCGCACCAGATACTATTTTTCGGACAGATGATCTCAACATTATGCTGCACCGCTTTTACGGCGTCACGAAAGACGGTGTGTACTTCTGCGTGCAGGTTAAGGAAGACAAGCGTACTGGCCGCAAGGACTTCATGTCAGTCTTTGATAGGAAACCGCGTTAAAGCTCACCAAATAAAAATCTCCCGCTGTGTGGCTTAGAAACCATCCGCCGGAGATCCTGGCGACACGGTGTTGGCCTGTGTCTACTTATGATTATATGCTTTTTTTGGCGATGTCAATAGTAATTTCCGGAATCACGTCGAATACTGATCACCGCTGGCAGGGTACGCAGACGGATCTTGTGGTGTATTCGTGCTCGTTCTGACTTCACCTTCTACGAGAATCAGAACTGCTAGCAACGCTAAAGTACTTGCCGGGCCCAACCTGCGGCGGCAACGAGAGAAGACAAGTAGTGGCGTACTGACTCTGTCTGCCTCCACTCCCCCAGCCATCAGTCAAGCCTGTGCCGCTACCAGATGCTTGCTCACCGTATCCCGGCCGAAGCCGAGCTCCAGCCCGATCTCGATGTAGGTACGGCCCTGGGCGTAGAGCTGCTGAGCACGCCGGAGGTCGTCGTCCGTGAAGCGCCGCTTGCGACGGGGTGGTTGCTTGGCCTGGCGGCACGTAGCGCGGACGGTGGACTCAGTGACACCGACCTGGGCAGCGATCTCGCGGGCCGACATGCCGGTAGGCTCAAGGCTCAGGATCTGCTGCTTCTTCGCCGCGCTGATCGGACGGCAGGCCGTCTTGCGGATACCGCGGGCTGCAGTGGTCTCGCTTGCTTCCGACGTAGGCGCTACGCTAGCCGTGCTCGACTCCGGAGCAACCTCACCCGCGATGAGGCGCTTTCGGAAGGCGAGCAGGGGTAGCCAGTTGTTCGGATTGATGCTGCCCAGGTGTACCAGCAAGCTCTTACCCGAACCCACCCCAGTCGAAACAGGCTGGGATGTGGTTCCAGATGATGAACAACGCTCACCCACCAGGGTGGGCGTTGTTCGTGTTGTGGGGCTCGTGAGTGGGCGATGGTCACCAGCACGTCGATCACGCATCTTCATGACACGCCCCACACAACCTTCAATAAAGTCATTGTCACTACCGCTCCGGTAAAATAGTTTAGCCATAAAAAGCGTCGCCATCCGGTTCGCGCCTCCGCCGATCGTTCGTCACGAATTTGCACAAAGGGCAGCAGATTGATGATATATAAGCCGCCCGCAGCCAACACTGGCCATGCCGCCACACCTAGGCACGCTACCAACCCGATCGCCGCGACATAAAGCAGCATCGCTAGCCAGACTGTGACCCGCGCACCAAAAAAAGTGGCGATAGAGCAAATTTCTGCTTCCCGGTCTGGAACAATATCTTGCACTGCACCGAACGCCTGGCTGGCCATACCCCAACAAAAGAACGCTGAAGCTGCTAGCCACCCCGCCTGCGTCGTGCCAACCAATGAATATGCGTAGAGTAGCGGACCGACAAAATGCAGGCTCGAGGTCACCGAATCCAGCAGTGGCACTTCCTTAAATCGCAGCCCCGTGGCACTATAAGCCACCACAAAAAACAACACAACTGTTAACACCAACCCACTTTGCCAGTTGCCCATAATTACCAACGTCAGCACAAATGGAAGGCATAATAATACCGCCAGCCACACGATTACCTGGTGATATCTTCGCGGCGTCACCGCCCCTTCGACGCCACCCTTACGAGGATTGCGCATGTCTGATTCGTAGTCACACACGTCATTAATGCCATACATCAGCAGATTGTACGGAATGAGAAAAAACAATGTACCGATAATAAGCCGCACATCGATCGCCCCGCCCATAACCAAATAGCCCGTCGCAAACGGGTAGGCCGTGTTTACCCAAGACAGCGGTCGTGAAGTCATGAATAATACCTTAATCGTTTTCTTCACGATCCAAACCCTCCCAAATCGCTGGTACAGCCAGGCCAGCCAATAGTGGATAAAAAAAATCTTCAATTGGCGCTAACCCAACGCTCATGCCCGAAATTTTATCTAGAGAATAGGCAACAATGCCGAGGTAAATCAGTAGCGAGTCAAACAGAATCGTCATCACCAGCAGCACCGCCAGCGTCAGGCACACTGGACGGCTAAATGCCAATAATCTCCGCCATGCCAGTAGACCCAGCGCTGACGCCAAAAAAAGCATATTAAGCACTATATATGTTGCCATCGCTTCACTCCCGCGCGGTAAACCACCAGGCTAAAATAGCTCAAAAACAGCAGAAAGAGTAGTTCTTCTAGTGGAAACTCTGAGAAAAGGTAGATACCCGACATGTACGGGGAATGGCCGCTATAAAAAATGCCGAGCGAGATGCCACAAATATCCCACACAATGAACACGCTGGTCATAATTAGCACTGTCAGTACTGCACGGCGAGCATCATGCCAGTAAGCCAGCCTGTGCCGCGAATCCAGCACCACCATCCCTATAAAACTAAAAATGATTCCCGCTAGATACAGCCAGTTCATACATCCTCCTTAGCAAGAGGGCCGTGGCGGTGATTTCTTGTGATGCGCTTATAGGTCAGCTGCGCACTAATCAGGCACATCGGTAGGCCAATCCCAGGCAATGTTCCCGCACCCACATAATACAGATTCGGTACTTTTTTGCTGCGATTACGCGTGCGAAACATGACACTCTGACGAAGCAAGTGCGATTCACCACCAAAAGCGTTGTATTGCCAGGCATTAAATTGCTCGCCAAACTTCTCTGGACCATAGATGAGCTGGGAGACAATGCGCCTGGGTAAGTCTGGCTCTCTGGTCATCTCACCAAGAATCTTGATAATCTTGTCCGTACAAACCAATTCTTGTTCTGGCGTCAGCGTCACGCCCGCTGGCAATGGCAGCAACACAAACAAATTCTCATGCCCTATCGGCGCCAATTCAGGGTGGGTTTTGGATGGGTTGCAGACGTAAAGTGAGGCATGCTCTGGCACGGTACCAGTTTCATAAATCGCCGCAAAGTTTTCGCGCCAATTTTTCACAAAGTAGAGGTTGTGATGGTGTAAATTCGACAGTTTTCCTTTGATGCCTAGCGAGACTAGCAGCGCGCCTGGCCCCGGCTGGCGTTTTTGCCAGTACTTTTCGGAGTAGCTTCGAGCAGCTGGTGGTAATAATTTGGTTTCGGTGTGATGAATATCGGCTGCCGAAATCACCAAGTCTGCCGCGATGCGCTCGCCGTTCACTAGCTCAATACCCGTGGCTTGATGACTATCCAGCACAATCTGCTTCACCGGTGAGTTATAGTGATATACCGCACCCAAACTTCTTCCCAACCGCTCCATGCTGTTCACCAATTCCAACATGCCACGCCGCGGATAATACACACCGCTACGAAAATCGAGATGACTCATCAGACTGTAGACGGCCGGGGCTTGAAACGGGCTGGAACCTAAAAATACCATATGATATTCCAGCAATTGTTTGAGCCGAAGATTCCGAAACCGGCGGCTAACATGCGCGTCCAGTGTTCGCCACGCCAGTGGCAACATGGTTGGTAGTTGACGCAGGAGCGGCCACTGCAATACATCACTAAACTGCGTGAAATTGTTATATAGCGCGTGCTTCACCGCCACCTCATATACCTGGCTGCTGCGTGCCACATAGCGCCGCAATTTTTTACCCGCACCAGGCTCAATGGCTTCAAAGGTTGTCATGTCTTTGTCAACATCACCCTGAATGATCAGTGGCTCATAGCCTTCGCTCCACACTTTGTAGCCTGGCGAAAATCGCACCAAGTCGAGTTCTGTTTTGGCTGATCGACCAAACAATTGATAATACTGCTCAAAAATCTCTGGCATCAAATACCATGACGGGCCAAGATCGAAGGTAAATCCGTTTTGCTTGACCACCTGAATCCGGCCACCGGCTGACGGATTTTTTTCGTATATCGCCACCTCATGTCCCGCTTTCGCCAGCAAATTTGCCAGTGCCAACCCGCCATATCCCGCGCCGATAATCACCGCCTTCTTTTTCATAATCCCACCGCTCCTCGCGCGAATAGTACAGACTTCACACTGTTCGGCACCCGAATGCGCCGCGCTTTAAGATCGGCAGCTGATGCATTCTGCAGCCGCTGAAACAGTGCTTCATAATATATTACACTAGTATGCACTGCTCGGCGGGCAGTTGACGGAAGTTGCTGCACACTCGCTTTGGCTATGGCAAAATCTGCCGCAATATCCGCTTCGATGGTCCGCTTGCTGGCATCACTAAACGACGGGTAATCAACGCCCGGAAAATACACCCGCCCCAAAACTTCGTGATCTGCCTTCATGTCACGCAAAAAATTCACTTTTTGGTAGGCCGCACCCAAGCGGCTGGCACCATCACGCAGCTGTTCATACTGAGCCACATCGCCTTCAACGAACACCTTGAGACACATCAAACCCACCACTTCCGCCGAGCCGTAAATATAGCGTCGGTATGCCGCTTCATCATATTCCATGGCCGTAATATCCATCCGCATACTCGCAAAAAATGGGGAAATTAGCTCTCGCTCGATGCCGTACTTTTGGGCCGTGAGAGCAAAAGCATGAACGATTGGATTGGTTGAATAGCCCTGCTTGCACGCCTGGTAAACCACTGCTTCAAAGTTGTCGAGCTGAGCCATCGCATCATCGCCACGGTACGTATCGACAATTTCATCCGCTAGCCGCACCATGCCATAGACTGCGTAAATATGCGGCCGAATGCGTGACGCGAACAGCCGGCTGCTCATCGAAAACGAGGTCGAATATCGCCGCGTTAATCGCTCTGCCAGCTCGTAGCTTACTTGCCGATATAGTTCCATCAGTAACGCCTTCCTTGCAGGTGATCGACAAATTGCTCTAACTCGTCACGCCGAAAACCATGTTGTAGCTTGGCGAGTGTAGCCCGCGCCTGAGCAAAATACTGCTGAGTAATAGCTTCGGTTTTTTCGCGCGCACCGGAAGAGTCAATATCCTGCTTTAATTGGCGAAGCGCTTGGCCCGGTGCATCACGCACGCCGAACCACTCAGCGAAGCGAGTCGCCTGCTCGTCACTCATCATAGCTTGATGTTCGGCGATCAGCACTGTTCGCTTACCTTCGCGCACATCCGTGTCGGCCGATTTGCCTGTCGTCGCTTCATCACCAAACATTCCAATCAAATCATCCTGCAGTTGAAAAGCAATGCCGCATTGCGCGCCAAATTCTTGTAGAATTCCCCGCGTCGTTTCATCAACCTCAGCGCACAATGCACCAGATGCAAGCGGACCCACCAGGCTGTAGCTAGCTGTTTTGTAGCGGTAAATAGTCATCGGATCAAACTTTTCAGTCATGATAAAACCCGCTTCAACGTCAATCAATTCGCCGCCAATTGCCTCAAACACTGACTGCGACAATCGCTCCGATAACTGGCGAATTACTAATGATGAGAACGGCGCTAACTGCACCGAGCGATACGCTTCAGATAGCAGCGCATCACCCGCCAGTAGCGCCACACTATTGGCATAATGGGTGGTCTGCTGCGCCGGCAATAGCGAGGCATAGTCAGTTTCGTACGCGCCGTTGACGGTAGCTTGGCTGTGCCGCAACGCGTCTTGGTCAAGAATATCATCGTGCACTAACATGGCCACATGCAATAATTCTTGCACCGCCGCAACTGGCACGATCGCTTTATCCAACTCGCCATACCCCACCACTGTCAAATACGGGCGCATTCGCTTGCCGCCTGCCTGGTAAATGCGCGCGATCTCTCGCCACAACCGCTCGTAACGCGGATGCACCACTGAAGCCTGCGCTACCCGTTCGTAAATACGATCCATGATATACGCATCAACTGCTTGTTTAGTCGCCGACAGTAGTGAGTTGACTTCCATGAGACTCATTGTACTACAAAATTTATTAAAAAAATATATTGTGTGAGCTGCGAATTATGATTTATGTCACCGTCAAGCTGGCAGGCGATTTGTGACCATCCTGGGTATCCGCTGGGAAACAGTGTTATTTTTATCGCGCCACTTTGACCGCTCATTTTTTCTCCAAATCCATTTTGACCGTGTCTCGCCAGAGGCCAAGCCCTAAGCCGATCTCGATGTAGGCGCACCCCTCAGCATGGCGCTGCTGAGCACGCCGGAGATCGTCGTCGGTGAAGCGCCGCTTGCGGCGGGGTCGTTGCTTGGCCTGGCGGCACGTAGCGCGGACGGTGGACTCAGTGACACCGACCTCGACAGCGATCTCGCGGGCAGACATGCCTGTGGGCTCAAGGCTCAAGATCTGCTGCCTCTTCGCCGCGATGATCGGACGGCAGGCAGCGTTGTGGATGCTGCCTGTCATCGCGGTCTCGCTCGCCTCAGCGGTAGGCGCTACGCTGGACGTGCTCGATTCCGGAGTCACCTCACCCGCGATGAGGCGCTTTCGGAAGGCGAGCAGGGGTAGCCAGTTGTTCGGATTGATGCTGCCCAGGTGTACCAGCAAGCTCTTACCCGAACCCACCCCAGTCGAAACAGGCTGGGATGTGGTTCCAGATGATGAACAACGCTCACCCACCAGGGTGGGCGTTGTTCGTGTTGTGGAGCTCGTGAGCTCATCGCAAGCGGTGGGCGACGTGATCGGCTTGTCGGGCTGACCCAGGTGCTGCAGGTGGTGCGTATGGGCGGCGGCGTGCAGGCCGGGGCTGATCAGCTGGTCGAAGGGTGGGGTGAGCAGAGCGCTGAGGCGAGTGCCGGAGCCGGTGTCGGCGAGGTGGATGAGGCGCGGCGTCAGGATTGGCGTGTCAGCATCAGCAGTTCCTCCCCCGCTGGCATCGCCGGCTCCTTGTTCAGCACCCTGCTGCCCATCATGTGTGCCCGCATCACCCTAGCGACGGCGTTGGAAATGCGGGCGGAGACGTTGGTGGGTGGGGTAGGCGAGTAAGTCGCAGGCGGTATATCGGCGCAGGCATCTCGATCACTCCGTTGGACGCTACTCACCTGCATCTGCTGCTCTGTCGTGCTGCAACGGTGACGTTCTCCAGCGCCAAGAGAGGCAAAGGCCCCCGCGCCGCATACGCGGGTAGCCCGCAAGGACGCCCTGGTTGCCACAGGCACACGACCCCTCATAGTGGAGCACCCGAGCGCGGCGCTTCAACTACATCAGATCACGATCCAGCCGCAAACAGCCCGCCAGGACGGGAGACGGCTACTGGCTCGCCGCTCGGCGATCTACTATCGATTGTGGCAACGCAGCCCCGTCCCTGTTGGAGGCATCCTCCAGCCCCTGTCACCCATGGCGACACCGGCGTCGCTTGGCGCTACATCCCTTCTCTCACGACTAAGGAAACACATGAGAGCTCCTAGAAATGAAGCGACCGGCACCTCTGGGGAATCGGAGGTCAAAGCTGAATTTGAGCGACTTGGTTGGGGAGTAATGTTGGGGGCTGAACACGATCTCGGCACCGACCTGTTGCTATTACCGCGTGATGAGCGTCGCTTCGACCTCGGAACGGCGTTGGGAGCGCAGGTCAAAACTGGCCCATCACAGTTCCGCAATAAATGTATAGACGGCCAAGTAGCTGGCTGGTGGTTCTCGACAGACCTCATGCACTTTGAATACTGGTCGAATCACGCCATTCCGCATATCATCATTCTCCGCGATCAACACACCAATACATCGTACTGGCAGTTGGTGACACCCGACAATATTCGACGCACAAGCAAAACGGCGAAAATTCTCATCCCCCTAGACCAAACCATCGACGAATTGCATAATCGCGACCTACAGAACGCAGCTCTCAGCATGCTTCCGAGTCCTGTCTGGGAAGGTTCAGCCTGGCGAGGATCCTCCACCATTAATCACGAGATGCTTATTCGATGTGCTCTACTAGTTCCACGAATGGTTGCCACCAACCCTCGCGAAGCAGGTGATATTCTGCCTGGTATCGAAGCTCTAGCGCTTCAAGTTCTCATGAATGGTTGGTTCGAGAAACTGTTCACTAGCGTCAATCGCCGAAAATTGACGGAAAACGGTGGTTTTGGCATTCCAACACTCAAGGAGGCATCTGAATCGAGTGAGTGGACATGGCGGGCTACCGCAGCACTCTACAACTACCTTCACAAGGGGGACAGCGACCAAGTCTTACACTTAGTCTCACATTCCTCAACGAGCAACGAACGAGCGGCTTCGTATGTTCTTGCCGTTATGACACACTTCGATAACAACGACGCGAAATCCGCTCTTGCGTGCATTAACGAAGCACTGAACCACGACGACTACTCTCCAGTAGACCACGCATGGCTCCAGGCCCAAAAGTCTCGAGCCCTTTTAGAGCTTGGACGTACGCAGGATGCATACAATCTCGCAAATGACACGATTCAAGTTCGATCGAATCACCCCACCGATATAACAGCATCAGCAATCGCTGGAGCATGCGCCATAACAGCATTCTACGCCGCGGGCTGGTTGCGTGGTGACACCGGCATCGTCAATGATTACTATGACAACACCGCGATGTGGTGGCGCTCCGAACTTGTTTCGGCTGGTTTATCACAACATTTATCTGAGACGTTTCGCACCTGGACACAAAAGCGTTCCATCCAGTTCAGGTGGCGCGACGGAGCGTACACACGTTTGAGGTCAGCATCGCTGGTGTCGTCGCTCGCTGGCGATCAGAATGGCTGGCGTGACGCCATGAAGCAACTCGGTCAACATATCCTCGTTACATCGACTACCGAAAGTCCTATTGAGCGGTATGTATTCGCTCTGTCTATGTTGCGGTTGGCAGGAGACAGCGACGGCTCATATGATGCAGCTCAGTATCTTGTCGATCAAGTAGATGCTCAAATCGGGAGACTAGCAGCACGCGAGATCACATTAGATTCTTCTACTCGAACGACGGCGTTGGCAGATATTAAACTGTTGACGGCATATGGTGATGTTCTAGAGCCGAGTCAAGCAAACGATGTGTGCTGCTGGGCTATCAAGGCCCTCACGGACTCAACTGACTACATAGAACGGACGCAACCGGCCTTCGATGTCTTTAGTCATCTACTCAACATGGTAAGGTCGCTCATTCCTGCATTGGATGAGAATTCGATTCGTTGGATAATTGACTACGTACTCTCTCTTCCTGTAGTTACGGATGATGGCGGTGAAGCACAGTTACTTGCGAAGTTGGTTTATGCTGTACCAAGGAATTCTTGGACGGAGTCGGATCAAAAGCGCGCGTTAGAACGCTACAGTAGTGATGCGCAGTTCCTTCGCGAGGCTCTACTATCTGTCGCCTCGTACGAAGCTGCTGAGGAGATCGAGCGGCGAGCTTGCGCCGGCGACCTGATGGTGCTGGCAAGCCTCGACTCGCGCATGCAGGACCTTTCGGATACTGCTGCAGCTCGCCTGATTTCTCGGCTTTGCGAAGTGGTTGAGGAGGAAATTAGTCAAACTCGTGATGGAATTTTTGACCTTCATAGTTATATCGATATTGGCGGCGCACTTGCCCAACTTTCAGTCTTATTTCCCAACTATGCACGTTGGGACTATATCGAGCGTCGCCTACGCACCTTGCCTCCCATGGCAAATACACACAAGGGCACACTTATGGCAATTAGGAGTGCTGGGCCGAATCTGTCGTCCGAGGTGAGGTCTAGCCTTGCTTTGTGCCTCGAATCATTCTATCGAGACGATAGGCACAACAAAATGCCTTTCGGTGCTGACGGCTCGCGCGAGCTAGCCGTGGAAGCGTTAGCTGCGGTAAGTGATGCTTCTACCCGCACACGTTTAGTGAATGAGTTGCTGACGCATGAATCAGATGAACGCGCCTCAGCAGCATGGATAATCTCACACTTCGGCCAGGCGAGCCAGCGCGAAACTCTTCTTGGTCTCTTGCATGACTCAGATCGGGTAGTCCAGTGTGCATCCCTGTACGGTCTCTGCCGTGACCTTGTTCGCTCAGAACGCCCCGATCAGAGCGTTATAGACATAGTCGCGAACAGGCTTGAGCATGGAACACGCTCTACAGGAATGGCTATCGTGGAAGCAATGCGCGACCACAAAGAACACGAAATACCAGAGCAACTTGTTAGTGCCGCAAGGCGACACCCATGTGCATCGGTACGAAAAGCATTCTCCGATAACGCGCAAGATATGCGCCAGCAGATAAACTAGAGTTCTATTGCGGCAACGAAGGCAGAACGTGCGTGTTCGGTTGGCGTAACTAACGCGCCATGCCTATGTCATTGTCGCACCCCATCACGTATAGGCAGTCATCTTTTTTCATTCGGATCGGTTGACGGCACCTAGGTTAACTTCTGTCACGATATTCTAGCGTCCTTCGAACCATGTTCCATTGGCGCTCAGCTACCGGACAAGGCACTTAACCACACCATTCTCGATATAGGCTTTCCTCACCTGTTCCTGAAAGGCATATGCGGTTGAGTCGTCACGCAATGTTTACCCCATCTGTTTATTTACGGTGGTTCGGTAGACGCCGAAGTGCCGTGGCTATCTGCTTAGGAAAGGGGGAGGAGTCGTCAGACACCGATTATGCTCGCGCAGCAATCAGATGATCGTTGCTCACCGTATCCCGCCCGAAGCCGAGCTCCAGTCCGATCTCGATGTAGGTACGGCCTTGAGCATGGAGTTGCTGAGCACGCCGGAGATCGTCGTCGGTGAAGCGTCGCTTGCGGAGAGGTGGCTGCGTGGCCTGGCGGCACGTAGCGCGGACGGTGGACTCAGTAACACCGACCTCGGCAGCGATCTCGCGGGCAGACATGCCCAAGGCTTCAAGGCTCAGGATCCGCTGCTTCTTCCCCGCGCTGATCGTACGGCTGGCCGCGTTGCAGATGATGCCTACCGTCGCGGTCTCGCTCGCCTCGGCGGTAGGCGCTACGCTAGCCGTGCTCGACTCCGGAGCAACCTCACCCGCGATGAGGCGCTTTCGGAAGGCGAGCAGGGGTAGCCAGTTGTTCGGATTGATGCTGCCCAGGTGTACCGACGAGAAGTCCGCGGCGCCATCAAATGATCGATCCCAGCCCACTGGAATACGGGAGGCGCTCACGTTCTTCATGCCCGCTGCACGCCAAAGGTTGGCGCGGCAAGACAAGAGATTGCTCTACCAGGATCCCCAAAACCTGTGGACAGCCGCGATCGTTCGTTCCGCCCCACCCCATTGCCACCTTGCTAGCGGTAGCAGAGAGGCGGACGGTGCCAGTCAGTTCTCGCCGGCCTGCACGAGAATGAGGTCGTGAGGCGGCGCGGCGCGGGGAAGCGCAATGGAGCCGACGGCTCCACACAGGGCGACAACGGTCCGTGCCGCGGAGGATGCGGTGTCCCACAGCATATGGGTGGCCCATCCGGCGAAATGCTCGGTGATCTCATTGAGGCCCTCGGGGGTCTCGTCATCCCATGTCGTATGGCTGTCCGATGCGAACATGATGCGGGCAGTGGCTCCGACGAGCTGCCCATCTTGGATGGTGAGGAGGTCTCCGAACAGTCCGAGGGGAGCCAGGCCATCAGCCCCCTCAGGATCGGCTAAGCGCACCGGGATGGAGCCGATAGTCCACCGCAATGGAGCGTCGTCAGCGTCGGTGGGCTGACAGACGACGCGGAAAACCTCCAGGCTGCCGATGAGCGCGGTCCTGCTGACCAGGCTGCTGGGGGCGGTGGACTCGGTCATGCCAGGCTCTTGATCTGCGATGCCCTGCTGCCGGCCAGGTGCGCGGCGTGTTCCGCGGTGTCCCACGTGGAGTGTTGACCGGGCGCGCATTCCCAAGTCGGGCGATCCGCCTGACTGACGACCTCATGACGGACGACAACGCCCAGCGCCATGGCGTAGGAGCGCAGGGTGGACAGATGGGGATCAGTGCGGCCCGACTCGAAGCGGGAGACGGCGGCCTGGGTGGTGTCCATCCGTTGCGCCATCTGCTTCTGTGTGAGCCCCTGGCTCTTGCGAGTTGCGACGAGGTCCTTGAAGAGCTGATCGTCGGCGTCGCGCAGGGCGCGCGCCAATTTGTGCTCAGAGGCGTTCTTGTCCTCGCCGAGGAGTTCGTAGAGATCCACGTCAATCCTCCTTCATCACTGCGCAGTGATATGTCGTCAACGACATGTTAGAGGCTCTGGTGCCTGAGGCCAAGCGCTGGGCCGATGATCACAGTGGTCTCATGCGCTCGGCGCCGTCGGGTCTTCCGGGCCACCAGGTGTTGAACCTCCGCTGCGCCTCAATAATCTGGCAGTCCTGCTCTGCCAGACCGTCAGCACTACCCGCCTTGTGCGCCAGGTGCAGGTGGAGCAGCATCTCCGGTCGGTCATTGGGCTCGCTGTAGTAGAGGCGCAGGTGCCTGCGCCTCTCGTCGAGGTTGAAGGTGCGTTCGATGCGCAGCTCGAGCACCTCCTGGACGTCCAGGCGGGTCTTGTCGTCCTCACAACTTTTGAGTCCACGCGGTCGGCAGACCTCGCCGCGGGTGTTGGTGGTGTCAAAGACGAGGAGGCCGCCCTCGGCATCCTCCAGGAGTCTCGACAGGTCTGCTACGAGCAGCGGCCACTCGTTGCCCGAGCAGGTGCTGCGCAGAGCGCTCACCTCCTCCGTGAACCGCTTGCGCCCGGAGTCGCACAGCAGCGTCCACCATTCTCCGCCGAGACCGGGGACAAACTCACCAACTGTCTCCCCGTCCTGCTGGCAGGATCTCAGCCCAACATCACCGAGGCGGCTTGTGAGCAGCTTCGTCCTGATCATGCGATCTCACTGTCCTCATTCGGTCATGAGGGCATCGGGTTGCGCGGAGGTAGTCATGTGGTCCTCATCTACGGGAAGGGGCGGGGCGAGCACATGATAGTCGCCTCTCTCACACTTGTGCGACGACAGTCACCATTTGGGTGCGGCTTTGGAAGACGATCTCGACGGGGTACCCGCCGACCTGTCGCTCTTCTCATCTCCGCCCGATAAACTTACAGGGATGGCCGCACCAGTGGCTACACTCGGCCAGCGTGAACCGACAGATGACGACCGCTGACCCGTTGGTGTGGATCGACTGCGAGATGACCGGCCTCGACCTGGGCGCCGACGCGCTCATTGAGGTGGCAGTCATCGTCACCGACTACGACCTGAAGCCCCTCGGAAAGGGCATTGACGTGCTCATCAGGCCGCCGGCAGCGGCCTTGGAGCAGATGGGCGACTTTGTGCGCGAGATGCACACATCCTCCGGTCTGCTCGACGAGCTCGGGGAGGGATTGTCCCTGGCCGAGGCTCAGCGCACGGTGGTGGAACACGTCAAATCGCTCGTGCCTGAGCCCCGCACGGCCCAGCTGGCCGGCAACTCGGTCGGCACCGACAAGGCCTTCCTGGTACGAGACATGCCCGAGCTCATCGACTACCTGCACTATCGGATCGTGGACGTGTCTTCGATCAAGGAGCTCGCCAAGCGCTGGTACCCGCGCGTCTTCTTCCACTCCCCCGAGAAGCGCGGAGGTCACCGGGCTCTGGCTGACATCCTGGAGTCGATCGATGAGCTGCGCTACTACCGCAGGCTTCTCTTCCCCCCCGACGAGGGTCCGACGAGCGAGGAGTGCAGGGCCACGGCCGAGGAGATCTCGGCGCACCCGACGTCATTGCTGCTGTGAGCGCCACCGCGGGGCCCGTGTACTGCATCACGCGCTGTCCGACATGCGTGATGTAGTGCACGGAGCCCGGATTGGTGACGGGCACGGACCAACCGCTACAGTAACCCGCATGGTGGCTGTAGCTCAGTAGGCAGAGCGCCTGGTTGTGGTCCAGGAGGTCGCGGGTTCAAACCCCGTCAGCCACCCCGCCCTCGCCCGGAGCCGACGTGTCGTCCGGGCGCCTCCCCTGTACCCAGTCGGCGCGGGGCACCGCCGCACTGTCCGTCCTGCCTGGTATACCCCGGACCAGCCCGGGCGCACCCTCCCGTGTACCACCGATCCCGGAGTGCTCTGATGCAACGACGCGATTTCATGCTCATGCTCGCCGCCGGCACAGCCGCCGCCCTGGCCTCATGCTCGACCAGGAGCGACACGACCGGCTCGTCCTCCCCCACCACGGATATCCCAGCGGACTCCCAGTCCCCTGCACCGAGCCCGACGCCCTCCCCCACGCCGTCGCGCAGCCCTCTGTGGCTCCAGGACGGCCCGCCCTCGCTGCCCGCGCCCGGCGAGCTCGACACCGTCATCACGGGCCTGCCCGAGAATGTCGGCAACACGGTGGCGATCACGGTCGACGACGGCGCCGACTCCTCGGTGGTGGACGCCTACCTCGACTTCGCCAAGGACTCGGGCGTGCGCCTGACCTTCTTCGTCACGGCCTCCTACCCCGGCTGGACGGACTGCAAGGACAAGATGAGGCCACTGGTGGATTCCGGGCAGGTCCAGCTGGGCAACCACACGTGGGACCACCCGGGGCTGACATCGTTGGACGAGTCGGGGATCGTCTCCCAGCTCTCCCAGTGCGAGGACTTCCTGAAGGACACCTACGGCGTCACCGGCACGCCCTTCATCCGGCCGCCCTACGGCTACCGCAACGAGTGGACGGACTCGGTATGCGCCTCACTGGGGTACACGACCTCGACCATGTGGTACGGCTCGTTCGGCGACTCGGGGCTGGTGGACGACGGCGCCCTGCTCGATGCGGCGCAGCAGTGGCTGCTGGCGCAGCACATCGTCATCGGCCACGCGAACTTCCCCACGGTGACGCACCTGTACGGGCAGATCATCGACATCCTGCGGGAGCGCAGCCTGCTGACCGCCACGCTCGACGACGTCTACTTCGGCCCCGGCCACAACCGTCACGTCTGACCGGAAGCGCGCGGCCGCCCCACCGGCAGCCGACGTAGGCTTCCCTTACAGACAGCAGCCGAACCGGTCCTCGGAGCCCGGTCGGCCCACAGCACGAGGAGGCGCCATGACCTACGTCAACATCACCGCGCTGACCTTCCCCGAGGGTGCCGAGGAGGAGATCGAGCGCCGCTTCGCGGCCCGGAAGAGGATGGTGGACGCCGCCGAGGGCTTCGTGGAGTTCGAGCTCCTGCGCCCCGTGGTCGGCGAGGGACGCTACTTCGTGGTGACCCGCTGGGACACCCGCGAGCACTACGAGGCGTGGGCCGCCGCCCGTCCGGCGGGCGACCACGCCAATGACGAGCGCCGCGGCATGAGCGTCACCCAGCTGGGCTTCGAGGTCGTTCAGCGCGACGCCTGACTGGTTCTCCCCGGTCAGCCCGTCCCCTGCCGAGGCTCCACGCCCGCTCGCAGCAGGCCGACGGTGTGCCCGTCGGTGAGGGCCTCCCAGGAGGCCTCGATAATGTCGGTGCCCACCCCGACGGTCGACCAGACGCGCTCGCCGTCGGCGATGTCGATCAGGACCCGCACGATGGAGCGGGTACCGCGCTCGGAGTCGAGAATGCGGACCTTGAAGTCGGTCAGCTCGAAGGCCCGGATCTCCGGGTAGGTCTGCGCCAGGGCCTCGCACAGGGCGTGGTCGAGGGCGTTGACCGGCCCGTTGCCCTCCCCGAGCACCGCCCGGCGCCGTCCCCCGACCCACAGGCGCACGGTCGCCTCGGAGTCGGTCGGCGTGTCCCCTCCCAGGGGCA
>ERZ772926.577-NODE-577-length-20095-cov-54.582435_pt1 | contig 20095 bp, 24 predicted proteins | sample MGYA00511136_ERZ772926 | MGnify/ENA primary metagenome ERZ772926 (study PRJEB29015, sample SAMEA2737917) | human oral metagenome | biome: human oral; feature: human-associated habitat; material: dental | place: China | collected 2153 ... | reverse complement strand
GCGCACAAGCAACAGGAAACGCAGGCGATGACGTCGTAGACGGAGAGTTTACGGAGAAATAAAATAGTCCAGTGGACTATTTTATCCCGAGCTTGAAAATCAGGAGAGCGAGGTAGTCAAGAATGACAAATGGCTAAAGAGTTTGTCATTCGACTACAATCGCTATGGCGACTTGCCTGAATGTAAGAATGATAAGAAGAAATCCAGAGGTTGCAAACCAGCCTCTGTTTTTCGGTAAAAAGGGATAGGACTTGAGTAGTTTGGGTTTTATCTCATCAATATAAAAGAAAGGAATTGAACCCGACTTAAATCGTGGTCTCGTTCCGCAATATTAACAGAAAGGAATAAGGGTGTTCGTAATTGAACTCGAGCGGAAAGCTTGGAAATTAGATAAACCTCCTAAGAAATCAGGATTTCTTGTCGGTTTCCTAAATTTCAGTCGCTTTCTGTTCGCTCTTAGTATCTTGTATGAACAATACTGAATTTTATGATCGTCTGGGGGTGTCAAAAAACGCTTCGGCAGACGAGATCAAAAAGGCTTATCGTAAGCTTTCGAAGAAATACCACCCAGATATCAACAAGGAGCCTGGCGCTGAGGAAAAATACAAGGAAGTTCAAGAAGCCTATGAGACTTTGAGTGACGACCAAAAACGTGCAGCCTACGACCAATATGGTGCTGCAGGTGCCAACGGTGGCTTTGGTGGTGCTGGCGGTTTCGGTGGCTTTGACGGAGCAGGTGGCTTCGGTGGTTTTGAGGATATCTTCTCAAGTTTCTTTGGCGGAGGCGGTGCTTCACGCAATCCAAACGCCCCTCGTCAAGGGGATGATCTTCAATATCGTGTGAATCTGACCTTTGAAGAAGCTATCTTCGGAACGGAAAAAGAAGTGAAATACAACCGTGAAGCAAGCTGTCGTACATGTAATGGATCTGGTGCTAAGCCAGGGACAAGTCCAGTAACTTGTGGACGCTGTCATGGCGCTGGTGTTATTAACGTCGATACGCAGACTCCTCTTGGTATGATGCGTCGTCAAGTAACCTGTGATGTCTGTCATGGTCGTGGAAAAGAAATCAAAGACCCATGTACAACTTGTCACGGTACAGGTCATGAAAAACAAGCTCATAGTGTACATGTGAAAATCCCTGCTGGTGTGGAAACTGGTCAACAAATTCGTCTAGCTGGTCAAGGTGAAGCTGGCTTTAACGGTGGACCTTACGGGGACTTGTACGTGGTGGTTTCAGTTGAAGCCAGTGATAAGTTTGAACGTGAAGGAACGACTATTTTCTACAATCTGAACCTCAACTTTGTCCAAGCAGCCCTTGGTGATACTGTGGAAATTCCAACTGTGCATGGTGATGTCGAATTGGTCATCCCAGAGGGAACTCAGACTGGCAAGAAATTCCGTCTACGTGGTAAGGGAGCACCGAGCCTTCGTGGCGGTGCCGTTGGTGACCAATATGTTACAGTTAATGTCGTGACTCCGACAGGTTTGAACGACCGCCAAAAAGCTGCGCTTAAAGAATTCGCAGCTGCAGGCGACTTGAAAGTCAATCCAAAGAAAAAAGGCTTCTTTGACCATATAAAAGATGCCTTTGAAGGGGAATAAAATAAAAAGAGCCTATGGGCTCTTTTTTTGTATAATCTTGGGAAATTTAGTATCGAGAAATCATTCTCCAGTTAGTCTACTATTTGTACTTGTGAGTGAGCAAGCCAACTGCATCCATCTCCTGAATGAGTTGCTTGATTTCCGCTTCCTTGCCAGGCTTAATGGTAATAGTATCAATGTGTTTGATTGCCGAGTTATCTTGAATATCCACTAAGGTCAAAGCTTTTTCATAGAATGCAATTCCCTTTTTAAGACTTTCCTGATCTTTCCAATTTAGAATTGTGTAAGAAGAATTTGATTTCTTTCCTTTTTCTCGAAAATACTTCTCGCCTTCCTTTTCTAAAAATTGTATTAAACCATGATTGAACAAGTTGTCTCCTACCTTATAGTATGAAATATCTCCTGTCTGGAGGACATAGACTTTCAGTCGGTTTTTGGTGAGTTTTGGACTTTCTTTTAGGACGGGGTGGCTATTGACAACTTCTTCTGAAAAAGTAACATAGAAATTTAAGCCTCCACCCTCGAATTGATACCTTCCATTTGATTCTACTTTCTCAGGAGGCATGTCAAGAGAGATAAATATTTGTTTTAAGGATTCATTCCCTTTTTGGATGTCACTCGGTGAGGCCTTGAAAAGATTCATCAGTAGTAGAAATGCTAGAGCCGTCAGAAGGCAGAGACAGCCACAAGGGATCGCGATGACCTGCGCTAGAACTTTTAAAAACTGTTTCACTTTCATTCCCTCCCTTTTCTGTTCGAATCTAGTAACCCAAAAAGGATTTAAGGAAACTTGGAGGCTCTCTTATTCTTGTTTTTCTTCTTGGAGGACCGCCATTCTAGTTTGGAAATCCTTTTCCAAGACTTTGAATTTATAGGTTAAATCTTTTTGGTATTCCTTGATAAGGGATTTTTGTTGGTCGATGATTTGTAGGCTGTTTTGGATGATATCCAAATCATCTTTGATAGCTTCGATGCGGTCAGTTGTATCTAGCACTTCATCCTGAATGGCTTGGCGATTTTTCACGACAAAATAACTTCCAGCTGCAGCTCCTGCAAATAGCAATAGATTGGATAGTTTCATGGCAACTCCTTAAGCATTTTTAATGGTTTCAGCGACTTGGGCGAGTTTGTCAAAGTCTGGTTCGTGGGCGATAAAGTCAATCTTAAGGTCATCTTCTGCACTGTAGCGAGGTACGAGGTGCACGTGTGTATGAAAGACCGTTTGACCCGCGACTTCCTCGCAGTTGGCGATGATATTCATACCAGCAGCCTTGGTAGCTTTCATAACTTTTTGAGCTACTAGTGGCACTTGGGCAAAGAGTTGGCTGGCACTTGTTGCATCCATCTCCAAAAGATTGCGATAATGTTCTTTTGGTACGACTAAGGTGTGTCCAGGCGTTACTTGAGAGATATCAAGAAAGGCAAGAACCTGCTCATCCTCGTATACTTTTGAAGCAGGAATCTCCCCTGCGATGATCTTACAAAAAATGCAATCTGACATAAAATCCACCTCTACTGTATTGAATTTTGATATAATATAGCTACATTATACCAGATTCGGAGAAAATATGTTAGAAATTAAAAACCTGACAGGAGGCTATGTTCACGTCCCTGTCTTGAAAGATGTGTCCTTTACAGTTGAAAGTGGGCAGTTGGTTGGTTTGATTGGTCTCAACGGTGCTGGAAAATCAACGACTATCAATGAGATTATCGGTCTTTTGACGCCTTATAGTGGAGAAATTAAGATTAATGGTTTGACCCTGCGAGAGGATGCGACCAACTACCGCAAACAGATTGGCTACATCCCAGAAACGCCTAGCTTGTATGAGGAATTGACCCTCAGAGAGCATATCGAGACGGTTGCCATGGCCCATGGTATTGAGCAAAAAGTGGCTTTTGATCGAGTAGAACCTTTGTTGAAAATGTTTCGTTTGGATCAAAAATTAGACTGGTTTCCAGTTCATTTCTCCAAAGGGATGAAGCAGAAGGTCATGATTATCTGTGCTTTTGTGGTGGACCCGAGTCTTTTTATCGTTGATGAGCCTTTTCTTGGCCTCGATCCACTGGCTATTTCTGACTTGATTCAGCTTTTGGAAGTGGAAAAGCAAAAAGGCAAGTCCATTCTCATGAGTACCCACGTGCTAGACTCAGCAGAAAAGATGTGTGATGCCTTTGTCATTCTCCACAAGGGAGAGGTTCTGGCTCAGGGGAACCTCCAGCAACTGCGGGATGCTTTTGCCATGCCTGAAGCGAGTTTGAATGATATTTACTTGGCTCTGACCAAAGAGGAGGAGCTATGAAAGACTTGTTTTTAAAGAGAAAGCAGGCTTTTCGTAAGGAGTGTGTTGGTTATCTGCGTTATGTTCTAAATGACCACTTTGTCTTGTTCCTACTAGTTCTCATCGGTTTTCTAGCTTACCAGTACAGTCAACTCTTGCAAGATTTTCCTGAAAATCACTGGCCAATCCTCTTGTTTTTGGGGATTGTATCTGCCTTGCTTTTGGCTTGGGGAGGGATTGCCACTTATATGGAGGCACCTGACAAGCTCTTTCTCTTAGTCAGTGAAGAAGAGGTTAAGTCCCATCTCAAAGAGCAGACGGTACGCTCACTGGTCTTTTGGCTCTTTGTCCAAACCCTTTTCTTGCTTTTATTTGCGCCCTTATTTTTAGCCATGGGCTATGGTTTGCCAGTCTTTCTTGCCTATGTGCTTTTATTAGGAGCTGGGAAATACCTAGTCTTTCGTCAAAAAGCCAGTGAATTTCTTACTGAGACTGGATTGGACTGGGACTATGTGATCGCCCAAGAAAGCAAGCGAAAGCAAGTCTTGCTTCGTTTCTTTGCTCTCTTTACGCAGGTCAAGGGCGTTTCAAATAGTGTCAGACGTCGCGCTTATTTGGATTTTATCCTAAAGACTGTTCAAAAGGTTCCAGGGAAGATTTGGCAAAACCTCTATCTTCGTTCTTATCTGCGAAATGGAGATCTCTTTGCTCTCAGTTTGCGCCTCTTGCTCCTATCCTTGTTAGCTCTAGTCTTTATCGAGCAAGCTTGGATAGCGACAGCAGTGGTGGTTCTATTTAACTATCTCTTGCTCTTCCAATTGCTAGCCCTCTATCACGCCTTTGACTACCAATACTTGACCCAGCTCTTTCCATTAGAAAAAGGGGAGAAAGAGAAGGGATTGAAACAGATTGTAGTCGGTGTGGGAAGTGCAGTTCTTTTGTTAGAATTGCTGGTCGGAGCAGTGGTTTTTCAAGAAAAAATAGCCTTGTTGGCTCTTGTAGGGGCTAGTCTCTTCCTACAACTGTTTTATTTGCCTTACCAACTAAAAAGATTGGTTGACGAATAGACTAAAAACTAGTAGAATAGTAAGGAAACTTTATACGGAGGAAAGAAATGGACTTGGGTGATAATGAGCTAACGCTGACCCCTATCCCTGGGAAGAGCGGCAAGGCTTATATGGGAAGCTACCCTGACGGGAAGCGCGTCTTTGTAAAAATGAACACCTCTCCAATCCTACCTGGCCTAGCCAGAGAACAAATCGCTCCTCAATTACTATGGACTCGTCGTTTGCCAGATGGCAGTGATATGTGTGCTCAGGAATGGCTGACGGGCAAAATCTTGACCCCTTACGATATGAATCGCAAGCAGATTATCAATATCTTGAACCGTCTTCACCGCTCGCGTCCCTTGATGAAGCAGTTGAGCCGTTTGGGATATACCATGGAAACACCAGTTGATTTATTGCGTTCTTGGCAACAAGAAGTACCAGAAATCTTGAAGCAGAATCACTATTTGAACAGTGTGATTGCGGAGCTAGGTAAGACGGTTCCAGGTTTTAGAGAAGACCATGCAACGATTGTGCATGGGGATCTTCGCCATAGTAATTGGATTGAGACAGAGAGTGGACTCGTTTATCTAGTGGATTGGGATTCGGTTCGTCTGACGGATCGTATGTTTGATGTGGCGCATTTGCTATGCCACTACATTCCAGATTATCAGTGGCGCCAATGGTTGAGAGACTATGGCTATAAATACAATCAGACAGTGTTAGATAAATTGTATTGGTATGGTCAGTATTCTTACTTGAACCAGATTGCCAAATACTGTGAAAATCAAGATTTAGACAATGTAAACCGGGAGATTTACGCCTTGCGTGTCTTCCGCGATAAGTATGGAAAGAAAAGATGAGAGTTAGAAATCGTAAAGGGGCGACGGAATTACTAGAGGCAAATCCCCAGTATGTGGTCCTCAATCCCTTAGAAGCAAAAGGGAAATGGCGAGACTTGTTTGGAAATGATCATCCTATTCATGTGGAAGTTGGAAGTGGAAAAGGGGCCTTCGTATCAGGAATGGCCAAGCAAAACCCTGACATCAACTACATCGGGATTGACATCCAAAAGTCGGTATTGAGTTATGCCTTGGACAAGGTGCTTGAAGTTGGAGTGCCCAATATCAAATTGTTGTGGGTAGATGGTTCAGATTTGACTGACTACTTTGAAGACGGTGAGATTGATCGTCTCTACCTAAACTTTTCAGATCCCTGGCCTAAAAAACGCCATGAAAAACGTCGTTTGACTTACAAGAGTTTCTTAGATACCTTCAAGCGCATCTTGCCTGAGAATGGGGAAATCCATTTCAAGACAGATAACCGTGGCTTATTTGAGTACAGTCTAGTGAGCTTTTCTCAGTATGGGATGAAACTCAATGGTGTTTGGCTGGACTTGCATGCCAGTGACTTTGAAGATAATGTCATGACAGAATATGAGCAAAAATTCTCCAGCAAAGGTCAAGTGATCTACCGAGTTGAGGCAGAATTTTAAGAAATAGCTTGAAAACCAGCTGTTTGAGTGCTAATGCTTTACATAAATTGACAAACGTGCTATACTGATAGTAAGAATATGAGAAAGAGAGGCGGGGAAATATCTTCGCCTCTTGCTTATGAGGAGGTGGACGCAATCGCAACAATCGTAGAATTAGTCAGAGAAGTTGTAGAACCTGTCATCCAAGCACCTTTCGAACTCGTGGATATCGAGTATGGAAAGATTGGCAGTGACATGATTCTCAGTATTTTTGTAGATAAACCCGAAGGAGTTACCTTGAACGACACGGCAGACTTGACAGAAATCATCAGTCCTGTCCTAGACACCATCAAGCCTGATCCCTTCCCGGAACAATATTTCCTAGAAATCACCAGTCCAGGCTTGGAACGTCCTTTGAAAACCAAGGATGCTGTCGCTGGAGCTGTTGGGAAATACATTCATGTCGGGCTCTACCAAGCCATCGATAAGCAAAAAGTCTTTGAAGGAACTTTGGTGTCCTTTGAAGAAGACGAGTTGACTATGGAATATATGGACAAGACACGTAAGAAAACCGTCCAAATTCCATACAGTTTAGTATCAAAAGCACGTTTAGCAGTAAAACTATAGAAAAGAAAGGATAGCTTTTGAGGATTCAAAAGTAAAAAGAACATGAGTAAAGAAATGCTAGAGGCCTTCCGCATTTTGGAAGAAGACAAGGGAATCAAAAAAGAAGACATCATCGACGCAGTAGTAGAGTCACTTCGTTCCGCTTATCGCAGACGCTATGGTCAATCTGACAGTGTAGCCATTGACTTCAATGAAAAGACAGGTGACTTTACAGTCTATACTGTCCGTGAAGTTGTTGATGAAGTATTTGATAGCCGTTTGGAGATCAGCTTGAAAGATGCTCTTGCCATTAATTCTGCCTATGAGCTTGGTGACAAAATCAAGTTTGAAGAAGCACCAGCTGAGTTTGGTCGTGTAGCAGCCCAATCTGCCAAACAAACCATCATGGAAAAAATGCGCAAGCAAACACGTGCTATCACCTACAATACTTACAAAGAACATGAACAAGAAATCATGTCAGGTACAGTAGAACGATTTGACAACCGTTTCATTTATGTTAACCTTGGTAGCATCGAAGCCCAATTGTCCAAACAAGACCAAATCCCTGGAGAAGTCTTTGCTTCCCACGATCGTATCGAAGTTTATGTCTACAAAGTTGAAGACAACCCTCGTGGTGTCAACGTCTTTGTTAGCCGTAGCCATCCAGAAATGATCAAACGCTTGATGGAACAAGAAATTCCAGAAGTTTACGATGGAACTGTTGAAATCATGAGCGTAGCCCGCGAAGCTGGTGACCGTACTAAGGTTGCCGTTCGTAGCCACAATCCAAACGTGGACGCTATCGGGACAATCGTTGGACGTGGTGGTGCCAATATCAAGAAAATCACCAGCAAATTCCATCCAGCTCGTTATGATGCCAAGAGCGACCGCATGATTCCTGTCGAAGAAAACATCGACGTTATTGAGTGGGTAGCGGATCCAGCTGAGTTTATCTACAATGCCATTGCTCCTGCAGAAGTTGACCAAGTTATCTTTGATGAAAATGATAGCAAGCGTGCCTTGGTCGTTGTGCCTGATAACAAGCTTTCTCTTGCAATCGGTCGTCGTGGACAAAACGTTCGCTTGGCAGCTCACTTGACGGGTTACCGTATCGATATCAAGTCTGCAAGTGAATTTGAAGCTATGGAAGATGCAGGTCAAGTTGATTACGCTGACACAGACGAATCAACTGAAGAATAAAAGCTGCTAGAGGAGGGAAAGATGAAAACAAGAAAAATCCCTTTGCGCAAGTCTGTTGTATCTAACGAAGTGATTGATAAGCGTGATTTGCTCCGCATTGTCAAGAACAAAGAAGGAGAGATCTTTATCGATCCGACAGGCAAGGCCAATGGCCGTGGTGCTTATATCAAGCTAGACAATGCAGAAGCCCTAGAGGCAAAAAAGAAGAAAGTCTTTAACCGTAGCTTTAACATGGAAGTGGAAGAAAACTTTTATGACGAGTTGATCGCCTATGTGGATCACAAGGTAAAAAGAAGAGAGTTAGGACTTGAATAAGCAAAAAATTAGCAATCTCTTGGGACTTGCTCAACGAGCAGGTCGAATCATATCAGGTGAGGAATTGGTGGTCAAGGCCATCCAAGACCAGAAAGCCAAGCTAGTCTTTCTAGCCCATGATGCTGGTCCCAATCTGACCAAGAAGATTCAAGATAAAAGTGACTATTATCAAGTAGAAGTTATAACCGTGTTTTCAACACTGGAATTAAGCATAGCAGTCGGAAAATCGAGAAAGGTTTTGGCTGTGACAGATGCTGGATTTACAAAGAAAATGAGGTCTCTTATGGAATAGAAGAGGAGGACATGATTTGTCTAAGAAAAGATTGTACGAAATCGCAAAAGAACTTGGAAAAGAAAGTAAAGAAGTTGTAGCGCGTGCAAAAGAGTTGGGCTTGGATGTGAAAAACCACTCATCGAGCGTGGAAGCTGCTGCTGCTGAGCAAATCGCAGCGAGCTTTAAACCTGCACCTGCTCCTAAGGCAGAAGCAAAACCTGAGGCACCAAAAGCAAGTGTAGAAAAGAAAGCAGAGAAACCTGTTTCAGCGAAACCAGTTGTCACTAAGGAAGAAAGCAAACCAGCTACACCTGTAGCTCCTAAGGAAGAAAAAGTGGTGGCTGCAAGACCGCAGAGCCGAAACTTCAAGGCGGAGCGTGAGGCACGTGCAAAAGAGCAGGCAGAGCGACGCAAGCAAAACAAGGGCAATAACCGTGACCAACAACAAAACGGTAACCGTCAGAAAAACGACGGCCGTAATGGTGGCAAACCTGGTCAAGGAAACCGCGACAATCGCCGTTTTAATGACCAAGGGAAAAAACCACAAGGTCAAGGGAATCGTGGCAATGATCGCCGTCAGCAACAAGACTTCCAGCCAAAACAAGCTGGACCGCGTGTTGACTTTAAAGCCCGTGCAGCAGCCCTAAAAGCAGAGCAAAATGCAGAGTACGCACGCTCAAGCGAGGAGCGCTTCAAACAATCGAAAGCTGCTAAAGAAGCCCTGGCTCAAGCTAATAAACGCAAGGAACCAGAGGAAATCTTTGAGGAAGCTGCTAAGTTAGCTGAGCAAACGCAGCCAGCCGTAACAGTAGCTCCTGTAGCGAAAGAAGCGCCAGTGGATACACGTCGTAAAAAACAAGCTCGACCAGACAAAGAACGTGACGATTATGATCACGAAGAAGATGGTCCTAGAAAACAACAAAAGAATCGAAGTAGTCAAAATCAAGTGAGAAATCAAAGAAATAGTAACTGGAATAACAATAAGAAGAACAAAAAAGGCAATAACAAGAACAGCCGTAATCAGGCTCCAAAACCTGTTACAGAGCGCAAGTTCCATGAATTGCCAACAGAATTCGAATATACAGATGGTATGACTGTTGCGGAAATCGCAAAACGTATCAAACGTGAACCAGCTGAAATCGTTAAGAAACTCTTTATGATGGGGATTATGGCCACACAAAACCAATCTTTGGATGGAGAAACCATTGAACTCCTTATGGTAGATTACGGTATCGAAGCCAAACAAAAGGTTGAAGTGGACAATGCCGACATCGAACGTTTCTTTGTCGAAGATGGTTACCTCAATGAAGATGAATTGGTTGAGCGTCCACCAGTTGTAACCATCATGGGACACGTTGACCACGGTAAAACAACCCTCTTGGATACCCTTCGTAACTCTCGTGTTGCAACAGGAGAAGCAGGTGGTATCACTCAGCATATCGGTGCCTACCAAATCGTGGAAAATGGCAAGAAGATTACCTTCCTTGATACACCAGGACACGCGGCCTTTACATCTATGCGTGCGCGTGGTGCATCTGTTACCGATATTACCATCTTGGTTGTAGCGGCCGACGACGGGGTTATGCCTCAAACTATCGAAGCCATCAACCACTCAAAAGCAGCCAACGTTCCAATCATCGTTGCTATCAACAAGATTGATAAGCCAGGTGCCAACCCAGAACGTGTTATCGGTGAATTGGCTGAACACGGTGTTATGTCAACTGCCTGGGGTGGAGATTCTGAATTTGTTGAAATCTCAGCTAAATTCAACCAAAACATCGATGAACTATTGGAAACGGTCCTACTTGTGGCTGAAATCCAAGAACTCAAGGCAGACCCAACAGTGCGTGCTATCGGTACCGTTATCGAAGCTCGCTTGGATAAAGGAAAAGGTGCGGTCGCAACCCTTCTTGTTCAACAAGGTACCTTGAATGTCCAAGATCCAATCGTTGTCGGAAATACCTTCGGTCGTGTCCGTGCCATGACCAATGACCTTGGTCGTCGTGTGAAGGTTGCTGGACCATCAACACCAGTATCGATCACAGGTTTGAACGAAGCACCAATGGCGGGTGACCACTTTGCCGTTTACGAAGATGAAAAATCTGCGCGTGCAGCAGGTGAAGAACGTGCGAAACGTGCTCTTATGAAGCAACGTCAAGTAACCCAACGTGTCAGCCTTGAAAACCTCTTTGATACGCTTAAAGCAGGTGAGCTCAAGTCTGTTAACGTCATCATCAAGGCCGACGTACAAGGTTCAGTTGAAGCCCTTTCTGCCTCGCTTCAAAAGATTGACGTAGAAGGTGTCAAAGTTACCATCGTTCACTCAGCGGTCGGTGCCATCAATGAATCAGACGTGACTCTTGCCGAAGCTTCAAATGCCTTTATCGTTGGTTTCAACGTCCGCCCTACACCACAAGCTCGTCAACAAGCAGAAGAAGATGATGTAGAAATCCGTCTCCACAGCATTATCTACAAGGTTATCGAAGAGATGGAAGAAGCCATGAAAGGAATGCTTGACCCAGAATTCGAAGAAAAAGTTATCGGTGAAGCAATCATCCGTGAAACCTTCAAGGTATCTAAAGTGGGAACCATTGGTGGATTCATGGTTACGAGTGGTAAAGTTACCCGTGACTCTAAAGTCCGTGTTATTCGTGATGGTGTTGTTATCTATGATGGTGAACTTGCAAGCTTGAAACACTACAAAGATGACGTCAAAGAAGTTACAAACGGCCGTGAAGGTGGATTGATGATTGATGGCTACAATGATATCAAGATGGATGATGTGATTGAGGCTTATGTCATGGAAGAAATCAAGAGATAATAGAGAAACGATAGCCGATTTGACTCGTCGTCAACAGCGCCTTGATGAACCCTTAGTTCTATCTAAGGCTTGTTTCCTAGATTCAAATGGCTCTAGTTCCTCTATCTAATAAAAATAGCTAGGTCTGCTGGCCTAGCTTTTGGTTCAAAGTAGAGAAAGGAATATCATGGCAAATCATTTCCGTACGGATCGTGTGGGCATGGAAATCAAGCGTGAAGTCAATGAGATTTTGCAAAAGAAAGTCCGTGATCCGCGTGTCCAAGGTGTGACGATCACAGATGTTCAGATGCTAGGTGACTTGTCTGTTGCTAAGGTTTACTACACCATTTTGAGTAACCTTGCTTCGGATAACCAAAAAGCTCAAATCGGGCTTGAAAAAGCAACTGGTACCATCAAACGTGAACTTGGTCGCAATTTAAAATTGTACAAAATCCCAGATTTGACCTTCGTCAAAGACGAATCCATCGAATATGGGAACAAGATTGACGAGATGCTACGCAATCTGGATAAAAACTAAAGAAGAGGGGCAACCCTCTTTTTTGGTGGGGAAAATAGGTGGGATTTGAAATGGAAAAATATTCTTTTAAAAAAGGGATTCTGTATTTTTAAATGTTAGCTAATCAGAGAATGCTTTTTTTTTTTAGCAAATATGATATGATGATTTCATAAATAAAAGGAGATTCTATCAATGAATAATGTAAAAAAAGTTTGTCGTTTAGCTTTGCTATGTCTTTCCGTCTCTACTCTAGTTGCTTGTAGTTCTCTTTCTGAAAAAACAAGTAGCTCTTCTAGTGAGAATCAAACAGAAGCTTCATCTAGTAGTTCTGAAAAGAAAGAGTTGTTTGCTAAAGCAAAAGAAAAACTCAGTTCAAGCGATTTTAACCCACAAGATGTTAGCGATACGACAATTGAGTCTATAAAAACCTATGAAGATTACTTGATTATGAATGAGAAAATAATCGATAATTACTATACAGAAGCAGATGAAGCCTTTAAAGGGACTGTTTTAGAAGATAGTGCTGCTATCCAAGAACTGAAAGATAGCACTAAAAAAGAAATGGAAGATTTGAAAAAACAATATGGTCCACTAAAGAAAGCACCGATTCAAGGGAAAGAAGAAGTCATTAAGACTCTAAAAGATTATCGTGATAATCTACATGAACAAGTGGAGCAGTGGAAAGCTAGTCTTTAATAGGAAGAGTGGAGTTCAAGATGGATTATCAATTATTGCCACATGAATACATGGTTATGAATAGTGATCATGTGAGTTTTGGGAAAAATGGTTTGTCTACAGATGAATTAATTTTAACGAATTTACACTTGATACATATCAAAAAAGGTTTTTGGGGAGGAAAAAAAGGCCAAGTTACCATACCTATTAACCAGATTAAAATTTTTGAAGGAAAACCTCAAGTTTCAGTAACCAAATCCAATGGTATGAAACATTTGGAAATCTATTATAATGGTGGCCAAGCTATCTTCTCATTTAATAATACTAAGGATACAGATAAGTGGGCTAGGAACATTATTAAATTGATATCAGGTGATACAAGTAATTTTGAAACTTTGGGGGATAGTAGCTTATTTGGAGCTGATGTCTTAGCAGAAACATTTAAGGATACATTTGACACTTTTAAAGCTGGACTTGGGATTAAGGATACAGAGCCAGAAAAAATTTCAACCAAGTGTAGCTTTTGTGGAGCGCCTTTGTCAGGTCAAGTTAAGCAGACAGTGAGATGTGCCTATTGTGATATGGAGCAGAGTTTATAAGGGGGTAATTAAATGGGATTGACAAAAGCAATCACAGATTCTATTGGTGGTACATTTGCAGATCAGTGGAAAGAAATTATCACAGTTCAAGCTTTTGATGAACATGTAGCTATAAGTCCAGGTATTCTACAAGACAGTAATAATGGTAGAGGTGTCAATACGCAAGGATCTGTAGGTGTCATTTCGAACGGATCCAAGATTTTTGTTCCTGAAAATACTGCCGCCTTTATCTTTAGTCAGTCTGGTATAGAGGAAATTATTACAGAACCAGGTGGGTATGAATACCAAAATGGTGAGAGTAGTGTTTTTAATGGTGATGGATTGAAAAAATCACTGTTTGATAATATTGTTAATCGTGTTGGGTTCGGTGGTCAAAGTGACCAGCAAAAACAGATTTGTTTTGTAAATTTGAGAGAAATTCGTGATATTAAATTTGGGACTCGTGGTCCAGTCATGTATAATGATTTGTTTTATGGGACAGATTTAGAAGTACGTGCTTTTGGAACATTTTCTATCCAAATTACAGATGCTAAGCAATTTATCAGAAATTTTCTTCCTGCCAATGTAACTTATTATACCTTTGATAGCGCTCAAGCTAGATCGCAGATAGTAACAGAATTTCTTCAATCTTTTATTGTTGCACTTAATTCTTTGTCAACAACTTATCGTATTTCACAATTACCCTCACAAGCTGCAGTTCTTGCAGAACAAGTATCTAATGATAGACAGTATGCAGGAACTTGGTTAGAACGGTTTGGATTTGAGATTGTAAAAGTTGCCATTGCTAATATTGAGTTCTCACCAGAATCTAAGGAATTGGTTAAACAATTTTCATCAAATAAGATGAATTTAAAAGCTTATGATGATGTATCGCAGAAATCTTCTAATATTGCAGCACAACAAAAAATTGCATCAGGAGTGGAGCAACATGGTCTAGGTGATAGTGCTGGAATGATATTTGGAATGAATATGGCTCAAAGTTTAGATGAAAAAGCCATGAAACCAAGTCTATCATTAGATGAGCAAATCGAAGCACTTACAAAACTAAAATCTCTTTTAGATGCAGGGATATTATCTCAGGAAGAATTTGATCGAAAGAAAAAAGAAATTATGGATTTATATTGATAGAAACTAAGCATCGTTATGAATAAAAAAGGTGATATCTCCCAGATTTGACCTTCGTCAAAGACGAGTCCATCGAGTATGGAAACAAGATTGATGAAATGCTACGCAATCTGGATAAGAACTAAAGAAGAGGGGGAACCCTCTTTTTTGGTGGAGAAATGGCAATAAAAAATACTGGGGGAATCTCTATAGAGTAAAAAATTGTTAAAAAGCTTTATAAAGCTCAACTTGTATGATAGTATAGAAATTGGAAAGAGTGAGATGAAATGATTTCTTATCAATAACTAGCTAGTCTGGTATAGCAATCGGCTAGAAACTGCAGTTAGAAAAGGAAAGATAATATGGGATTTATTAAAATTCTAGCCAAGACTTACGGGAATTACTTTTTTGTGATGCAAAGCGTCAAAGTTCTGAAGAACATGAAAAAAGACGACAATGCTCTAGTAGGTTTCGGGAAAGTACTGCTTGCTGACAAGCTGATGGATGTAGCCCAGTGGCTCGCAAAACCAGATGATAAGGAATAACTTGAAATGAAAGAAACTAGCAGGAACTCCGCTGCTAGTTTTTTAATCTCTTCCCATATGGTATAATATAAGCAGTAAAATCATTTTAGAACATACATGGAGGTCGTCATGGATAATATCATCGATGTGTCAATTCCCGTTGCAGAAGTAGTGGACAAGCATCCAGAAGTCTTGGAAATTCTAGTGGAGCTAGGTTTTAAACCGCTTGCTAACCCTTTGATGCGCAATACCGTCGGTCGCAAGGTATCGCTTAAACAGGGTTCGAAGCTCGAAGGAACTCCTATGGACAAGATTGTCCGCACACTGGAAGCGAATGGTTATGAAGTGATTGGATTAGACTAATGGCAGATGAACGGATTCATATCTTACGGGATATTTTGTTAGAATTGCATAATGGTGCCTCTCCTGAGTCAGTTCAGGAGCGTTTTGATGCGACCTTTACGGGTGTCTCAGCTATTGAGATTTCCCTCATGGAACACGAGCTGATGAACTCAGACTCAGGTGTCACCTTTGAAGATGTTATGGAGCTCTGTGATGTCCATGCCAATCTTTTTAAAAACGCTATTAAGGGCGTCGAAGTGGAGGATACCGAGCATCCTGGTCACCCCGTTCGCGTCTTCAAGGATGAAAATCTGGCTCTCCGTGCTGCCTTGATTCGAATTCGGAGATTGTTAGATACCTATGAGTCTATGGAAGACGAGGAAATGCTTGCGGAGATGCGCAAGGGTTTGGTTCGTCAAATGGGACTTTTGGGGCAATTTGATGTCCATTACCAGCGCAAGGAAGAGCTCTTCTTTCCTATCATGGAGCGCTACGGTCACGATTCACCCCCTAAGGTCATGTGGGGAGTGGATGATCAGATTAGAGAACTCTTTCAGACAGCTCTAGCGACAGCTAAGTCACTACCAGAAGTGCCGATTTCCACTGTAAAGGAAACTTTCGAAGCTTTTGCGACAGAGTTTGAAAGTATGATTTTCAAGGAAGAGTCCATCCTTCTCATGATTCTCCTTGAGTCTTTCACCCAGGATGACTGGATTCAGATTGCGGAGGAGAGCGATGCCTACGGCTATGCCATCATCCGTCCGTCAGAGAAATGGGTGCCAGAACGACAGAGCTTTGTTGAGGAAAAGAGTGCAGAGGAGCCAGTACAACTAGACACGGCAGAAGGTCAAGTTCAGCAAGTTATCGATACACCAGAAGGCCAGTTTACCATTACCTTTACTCCTAAGGAAAAGGAAGCAGTGCTAGATCGTCATAGTCAACAGGCTTTTGGCAATGGCTATCTCTCTATCGAGCAGGCCAACCTCATCCTCAATCACCTCCCCATGGAAATCACCTTTGTCAATAAAGATGATATTTTCCAGTATTACAATGACAATGCGCCAGCTGATGAGATGATTTTCAAACGGACACAGTCTCAAGTCGGACGCAATGTAGAACTCTGCCATCCGCCCAAGTACTTAGACAAGGTGAAGGCTGTTATGAAAGGTCTTCGTGAGGGTAAAAAGGACAAGTATGAAATGTGGTTCAAGTCAGAGTCGCGAGGCAAGTTTGTCCACATCACCTACGCTGCAGTACACGATGAGAACGGGGAATTCCAAGGCGTGCTAGAGTATGTTCAGGATATCCAGCCCTACCGTGAGATTGATACGGACTATTTCCGTGGATTAGAATAAGGAGAATCAATGAGTTACGAACAGGAATTTATGAAGGAATTTGAAGCTTGGGTCAATACCCAGATTATGATCAATGACATGGCGCACAAGGAAAGTCAAAAGGTTTACGAAGAAGACCAAGACGAGCGTGCCAAAGATGCCATGATTCGCTACGAAAGTCGCTTGGATGCCTACCAGTTTTTGCTGGGTAAGTTTGAAAACTTCAAGGCGGGCAAGGGATTTCATGATCTGCCAGAAGGCTTGTTTGGTGAGCGAAACTATTAAAATTCAGATACTTTCTTGATTTTTTGCCAAAATCTTGATAGAATATCTTTATTAAATCCTTGTCAGAGCAGGGATTTTTTATTGAAAGGATTTTATCATGTCAAAGAAACTCCAACGTAAAAAACAATTAAGAAACAGCCTTCGCCGTTCAGGTGCATTTTCAACTACAGTGACCAAGGTTGTCGAAGAAACAAAAAAAGTTGTGAAGCATGCAGAAAAATCTGCTAGTGAAGCGGGAAAAGTTGTCTCTAAAAAAGTGGAACAAGCAGTAGAAGCAACTAAAGAGCAAGCTCAAAAGGTTACAAGCTCTGTAGAAGAATTCGCAGCAAACCTAGGTGGACTTTCAGTCGACCGCGCCAAGACTTTCTATGATGAAGGCATCAAGTCAGCTTCTGATTTTAAAAACTGGACTGAAAAAGAACTCCTTGCTTTGAAAGGAATCGGTCCAGCTACCATCAAGAAATTAAAAGAAAACGGCATCAAGTTCAAGTAATCTTTCTTGAGCCTTGCATTTCCGTCAAAAACTTGCTACAATAAAGCCATTAGAGGTGTTTTGAATCCCATATTTTACAGAAAGTGGCGGTGCTGAGAAGTCCACAAATGTGTCAAAACTGGTTGCTGATGGATGAAAATGAAATATTACTGTCTTTTTATTATAAAGACGAGAGTTGCGGGCTTTGCCCGAAATTGGGTGGTACCGCGGATAAACATATTCGTCCCTGTCATGTAGATGGCAGGGGCGATTTTTTGTAGAAAGCGAGGTAGGAAGGTGGAGCAAGCACAATTACCAGAACGATTAGAAACCGATCGGCTCATCTTACGAGTCCGTACAATAGCTGATGCCGAGGATATTCATGCCTACGCTAGTCTGCCAGAGGTCGCCTACCCAGCTGGCTTTCCGCCCGTCAAGACCTTGGAAGATGAAATCTATTACCTAGAACATATCCTTCCTGAGCGCAATCAAAAGGAAAATCTCCCAGCAGGATACGGCATTGTGGTTAAAGGGACTGATACAATCATCGGCTCTGTTGATTTCAACCATCGGCACGAAGACGATGTGCTAGAACTTGGCTATACCTTGCACCCAGACTATTGGGGACGTGGTTACGTGCCAGAAGCAGCGCGTGCCTTGATTGATTTAGCTTTTAAAGAACTGGATCTTCACAAGATAGAACTGACTTGCTTTGGCTACAATGTTCAAAGTCAACGCGTCGCAGAGAAACTTGGCTTCACCCTCGAAGCTCGCATCCGAGACAGAAAGGATGTTCAAGGAAACCGCTGTGACAGTCTCATATATGGCTTGGTGAGGAGTGAGTGGGAGAGATGAAAAATGAATAATCAGATTATTGAGTTAGATAAAGACACTCTAGAGTACTTTTTAAATATTAGTGGAGTTTTTGATGAAAATAATGAGATTTTTAAATTTTTGGTGACAATTTTTGCTTCAAGTATATCAGAGAATACCCAAAATGAATTACCGAATATATTTTCAAAATTCAAACATCCTTCTCTTCAAACTAAGGCGAATCAAATTATTGGACAAAATTTGGATGAACTGCATTTTTTAGAGTTAGATATAGCAAAAACTTTTACATTGAGTAACAGTGGCATTAAGCAATTAATCAATTGTGTTAGAAAAGAAATCATGATGAAAATAAGAAACAGTCTATCATTATATGATAGGAGTTACATGATTATTCAGATGAGTTTGTTAGCAAGCGTGTTAAGTAAAATTACAATATATTTAAATACAGATTTTATCCAAGAAGAACGTGATTGCATTGATTTTCTTATTAAGCAGTTTAATAGAATAAACACATACACCTTTTTTGATCCCCGAGTGTTTTTAGGAGAATTAAAAGCATGTTTAGAGTTGATTGTTAATGAACTTTTAACAATGGAATTATTAGAAGATAGTCAATTTCAGAAAATTCCGTCTATAAATTTCCAAGCTATGCTTAATTTGTTCGGATTATCTTTTTCAATAATTCAGTTAGATAATTATATCGATGTTTTACCTTTTCTAAAAGAACAAGAAAGAGATGAAATTCAATTCACCAGAGGAGAAGGAATTGTATTTCCAAGCCGAATATTTGAACAATTTTCTAAATACATTAGCGAAACGAGAGATGAGATAGTTGTAATTGGAGATAAAAAAATTGATATTATCATGAGATACCTTGAAAAAGTTAAAAAGGTATCTCCTTCAATCATAGAAAAATATTTGAGTGTTACGGACGATGAGAGAGCTTTCAAGCTGGGTAACAACTATGTTAGTATTGCTGAAAGGAACTTACTTGTTAATGATTTAGCTTTAAATCAGAGAATATCTGTAGAGACTGCCAAATTGATTATTGAAAATTTAACTCTTAATAATCGAGAGTTTTATAAAAATAAAATTGAAAGTTTAGTAGGTGAGCCAAATAAAAGAATGTTTCGTTCTCCTTTAATTAACTTTTCTAATTTCGATGTAGTTCCAGTCTTTTCATTTATAGAATCTGCTAAATACTTTTCATACAGAATATTACGAACAGATATTTTACATAAAAAAAATGGAAAAGAATGGACACGATTAATTAAAGAAAATTTTGATGAGCGATTATTACCCGAACTCAAAGATATAGCTGTAAAATTTGATATTCATGCTAAGACTAATTATTATTTAAATCAGTCAAAACATAAAGAAATAAAAAATTTAATAAAATCAAAAAAATTAATGGAAGAAATTGACCTATTCTTTATATATAATTCTACTTTATACATTTACGATTTGAAAAATTATGGTTTAGCAAGAAATATGAGGCAATGTAAAAGCATCATTAATACTTCAATCTATAAAGAGTTTTCAAAACTACGAAAACTGAAGACTGAGATTGAGGCACATAAGGAACTATTCGAGGTAGAGTTTGGAAGGTTTATTTGTATAGAAATTGGAATTGTTACTGTCAATACGACGCCCTATAAATATTTTTTAAATGGTAGAGTCATATCTATGCCAGAATTGCAAAAAAATCATAAACTGTTAATTTAAATACACTAAGGAGAACACACATGTCTAAACAACTTTCACCTAAATACAATCCAGCCGAGGTTGAGGCTGGTCGTTACCAAAAATG
>ERZ772926.576-NODE-576-length-20169-cov-4.772944_pt1 | contig 20169 bp, 14 predicted proteins | sample MGYA00511136_ERZ772926 | MGnify/ENA primary metagenome ERZ772926 (study PRJEB29015, sample SAMEA2737917) | human oral metagenome | biome: human oral; feature: human-associated habitat; material: dental | place: China | collected 2153 ... | reverse complement strand
ACTCAATTCTATCACTATATCTTTCCGCATTTCACTTTTTTGTAGTAACTTTGCAGTAGAAAATCTTAATTATGCGACATTTATTGGTATTTACTCTTTCTCTTTTATTGTTGTTTTCCTGTGGTAAGCAGCAGAAACAGGTGGCTAATGAAAGCGATAAAGGAACAAAAATAGAACTGCAGTATGCTCGTAATATTACCATCGAACGTACGAAAGAATATGTTGTTGTACGCTTGTTAAATCCCTGGAAAGAGGGGGCGGTTCTGCATACTTACTATCTCGTTGGGCATACTTCCAACGTAAAAGTTCCTGATGATGGCACAAAAGTCGTTATCCCTCTTCGCAAAAGCGTTATCTTCACTACTGCTCATGCTAATCTTGCCGAGATACTTCAAGCACAGAAGGCTATTGCGGGTGTTGCCGACTTGAAGTATATGATTATCCCTGATATTCAGAAACGTGCACGGATGAAAGGTGGAATTGCGGATTGTGGAAACGGAATGAAACCCGATGTTGAGCGTATTATTGACTTAGATGCAGATGCAATCTTTCTTTCGCCTTTTGAGAATAGTGGAGGCTATGGACGTTTAGAGCAGATTGGCGTACCAATAATTGAATGTGCGGATTATATGGAGCGTTCAGCTTTAGGGCGTGCCGAATGGATGAAGTTCTATGGTTTGCTCTTTGGTAAGGAGAAAGAAGCTGACTCCTTGTTTGCTGTTGTTGAAAAGAACTATAAGAGGTTAAGTGCGCAGGCAAGTCAAAGTAAGATAATACGAAGCATCTTACCAGATAGAAAGGTCGGAGCTGTTTGGTATTTGCCAGGTGGTGAGAGCAGTGTGGGATTGCTATATAAGGATGCACACGGAAGTTATGCTTACTCTAAGGATAAACATAGTGGAAGTCTTACAATGCCATTTGAAACGATATTGGATAAGTTTGGAGAGAGCGATTTCTGGGTTTTGAGTTATAATGGTGAGTTTAATCGTCGGCTGTTGTTGGCAGAATATCCTGGTTATGCAAAGTTGAAACCTTATCAAACAAAGGAAATATATGGTTGTAAAGTAGATAGCAAGCCTTACTTTGAAGAGGTAAGCTGGCGTCCTGATTGGTTGCTTTCTGACTTGATTCAACTCTTCCATCCCGACTTACATATAGCACCATTGCGTTACTATCAGAAGTTGGAGGATTGATAGAAATGAAACGATAAGATGATGAAACGGAATCTTCTTCTTTTTATATGCTTAGTAGTAAGTGTCTTACTCCTTTTTGGATTGAATTTAACGACAGGTTCAGTTCAGATTCCTTTTGTTGATGTTTTGGATATTCTGTGTGGTCGTTTTACAGGAAAAGGGAGCTGGCAATATATTATTTTAGAGAACCGACTCCCTCAAGCACTTACTGCCATACTTTGTGGAGCATCTTTATCCGTTTGTGGCTTGATGCTACAAACAGCGTTTCGTAATCCTTTGGCAGGTCCAGATGTGTTTGGTATCAGTTCTGGTGCAGGCTTAGGTGTTGCTTTGGTGATGTTGTTATTAGGGGGAACTGTGTCTACAACAATGTTCACTGTGTCAGGTTTCCTCGCTATTCTCACTGCTGCTTTCCTTGGAGCAATCACGGTGACAGCACTCATATTGTTCCTTTCTACTTTGGTACGTAACAGCGTATTATTGCTCATTGTTGGTATTATGGTAGGGTATGTTTCCTCGTCCGCAGTTTCACTTCTGAATTTCTTTGCATCAGAAGAAGGCGTAAAGAGTTACCTGATTTGGGGAATGGGAAACTTCGGAGGTGTATCAATGAATCATATTCCTCTCTTCGCATTGCTTTGTTTGATGGGGATTTTTGTGTCTTTTCTATTGGTAAAGCCATTGAATATCTTACTTTTAGGACCACAATATGCAGAGAGCTTGGGTGTTAGTACACGTCAACTTCGAAATATATTATTAGTAGTTGTAGGACTTTTAACTGCTATTACAACTGCTTTCTGTGGTCCAATCTCATTTATTGGTTTGGCAATTCCACACATAGCTCGCCTCTTGTTCCGCACTGAGAATCATCAGATACTTCTTCCGGGAACCGTGTTGAGTGGTGCAGCTATCGCTTTATTCTGTAATTTTATTTGTTATCTTCCTGGTGAGTCAGGTGTTATCCCACTCAATGCCGTCACACCACTTATTGGCGCACCTGTTATTATATACGTGATACTTATGCGCCGCCGATAAGGCATCAAGTTACAAGTATTTATAAGAGGTAGTTAAGCCAAAAACCTGTATGTCATCTAAAACAAGAAACAACGTTGAAGGTTTTTGGCTTAATAAATTATTTGTTCGTTTGTGTTAAGGAATAGTGTAAAATTAGATATACTATATAAAGGGAACAGCCGTACCTTGGCAAGTTATGCTTTGATACGGCTGTTGGATTATTGAAAGGTGAATCAGATTTGATTTTGCCTTGTTACTCGTTTGATAATTTTAGTGTAAGTCTGGGGAAAGACTTATTGTTCAATGCGTTTTACCACCTTACCATTCGAGAGTTTGATGATATTTAAACCTTTCATAGGACGGGTGATGCGTTGACCAGCTGCATTATAACGTGCCACTTCAACAGCATTTGCAGTAGATGAAAGTGAATTAATACCTGTTGGTTCCTCACCCTTAAAGACTACTTCATCAGTTTCAGAGAGGACTAACTGCTCCTTATATTCTTCTAATTTTGACTTGGGAACATATACTGTTTTTATATTTTTACATTCTGCAAAAGGCTCATTATCAAAGTCTGGCACTTCTGGAGATGTGAAGCGGAGCGTCTTCAAACTTTGGCACTTGCTAAATGCCTTGTCATAGAGGTGGTTGAGTGTGGAGGGGAAATTTACCTCAGACTGTGCTGTATTGGTGAAAGCATAACTTCCAACTTCAGTCAGCTGCTCTGGAAGTGTACATTCTTTCAGAGACTTGCAGAAACCTAAGGCGTACACCTCAATCTTTGTAGCTGTTTTAGGCAACTTCACATTGGTAAGCTTTAAACAGTTATAGAACATATAAAGACCTACCACGTTATCTTCAGCATTATTATAATACTTTGTAGATAAACCTCGTTTCACCTTATAATAGGTACTGCCCCCCGCAACGATGTTGGCATTTGATAAATCGAGTGTAGAAAGCTGACCATCAGTCTCATGTCCATCTATATCTCTACCTGCCATCTCTCTGAGGAAAAGAACGTCAGTACCATCAATTGGACCTGAAACAGTCAGTGAAGTCAGTTTATACTTCTCTGCTGCAGTGATGTGCTTAGAAAGCTCACCTGCTTTAGTCAACGTTACTGTCTTCTGAGCAAAAGATGCTGAACAGATTAATGTCAGTGCCATAAGAAGCACATTTTTCCTGAATGTAAATAATTGCATAGTTGTTTTTTAAAATGATTGATTAATAATTGATTATATTTGAAAGATGATTCGTCTAACAAGCGGTTAGCCCGAACAAGTCTTGCCGAATCAGAACTTTTCTCTATTTGGAGATTGCTTATTTCTTCTCATAAGGAATAACAAATTTAAATCCCCTTCCACGCAGAACGACATCCTTCTCTCTTACTTCTTCTACATAGAGTTTGTTTTTCCCCTCCTTAATCTTCGTAGAAGCAAACTCGTTTGGATAGAGTATTGAGAGAGAAACTTCTACCTGTGTGCCAACAACAGGGTTAACGACGGCAGGTGTAATCTTCAATACTCTGCGTGATGTATAAGGACGAGCTCCATTACAGAGCCACACACCAACACCTGGACGACGCACAGCCATCACCGTGTTCATCTGCTCATAAAGGCTGTGAGAAGTTGTACCATAGATGCCCACACGGTCGGCTGTACCATCGCAGCGAACAATCACTTTGAGGGTTTTCTCCCGTTTGTCCTGCGAAATTATTCTTATCTTTGCCTCACCTTCATAGTGAGCCTGCACTTCTAAGATATTTGTCTTCGCATTCCATTTTGCATCTATAATCTTGTCAGGGTCGTCTATTTTTAGATCGACAACATCGCCACCACCATTCAGACTAATAAATTTACTTTCATCACGAGGATAAAGTCTGATTTCTGACTGACTGATACTGAGTTCAGGTACAACAACATTGATGTTCACAACCTTTTTATAGTCGCCAGAGATAATCGTGGCATAGGTGTTACCCTCGAGAATACCATTGATGCGCAAAGTATCTTTACTAATAGAAACACTTGCAACCTTCGAGTCAGCTACATTGGCAATATACTTACCATTACCACCCTGTAACAGAATCATACGAGTAGTAAGTTTGTTCAATGTTACTTCCTTAAGGTCATTGGCTCCCACCTGAATCTCTCTGTCTTCTGATGCGTCCTCCTTACAAGCCACAAAGCTGACACCGCAGCAAAGAAGCAATAGATAAAATAGTATTTTTTTCATTGTTAGTCGACATTCAGTTTATATTCAATTTCCCACTTACGATCGGCAGACTCCTCAATTTCAATCTGCAAGATATGTTTTCCCTTGCTTGAGAAAGTGAGAACACTTCCCGCAGGGGTAGCCGTCACCCCATCAATCTTGTAGCTGATTAGGGCATCAGGATTAGCCAAATCGTTATAGTATAGACGCAAAGTACGTGGACAAACGCCATCTTCACGTATAGTGTAGAGATAAGGAATACGTCCCTCATAGTCTACACTCTCAGTCATTTGCAATGTATGTTCGCTGACCACCTGAGATGGCTTTGATCTTTCGTCACCCTTAATAGTTGTCACCGTGAGGCGATAGGAGTTGTTAGGTGAAAGCTTTTCAATGATATAAGATGTCGCTGCTGTCTTGGCTATCACTTGCTCGTTACAACGTATCTCATAGCTAACGCCCTTCTCAGAAACTGCATCCCACGAAAGTTCTATCTCACGTTGCTGGACTTTTGCCTTTACAGCCGTTGGTGCGGTAAGTGTTGGCTCTTTCTGAGCTTCCTTAGTCTGCATAAAAGAAATATCATCAAAGAGAATATAACCGCCATCATTGGCAGAAGCATCATATTCTATTTCAAAGCCTATACCTGCTTTCTCAACACCTGCAGGAGCTGTAAGCATAATCGTCTTCTGCTGCCAATCATCTGTAAAGCGAGTAACTCTCTCAGCGGAGAGGCGGTCCTTTCTTACGATTCTGTTTCCCTTGTACCAATCGACAATAGCAATTATATTTGGTTTTTTCGCCTTACCTTTATACCAATAAGAGAGTTTGTACTCACCTTCAGCTTTAATATTAATACAGTTGATATTGGAGTCTTTGTCACGTGAGTAGAAAGAGTGTCCATTAGGATAAACTTTTATGGCAAACTGTCCACTGTGTGCATCCTTTACTCTTGAGTATCCAAGCTGGTCACTGATATACCAAAAAAGTGGTTTCTGATAAGGATCGAAAGAACCTTTATCCTCTTCCTCTTCTTCATCGCCTTCGTCCTCATCATCATCTGCAGGAGGTGTTGGGGACTGAGCATATTCCTCAAATCCTCCGTTGAGTAATAATTCCTTGTTCAACTGTGCCTTACCCATAAGTGGAAGTAGTAACAAGGCTATCATGAAATAAAATCTATGTGTCATACTTATATGTTATTTATTTAATACGAACGTTTTACATCGTTGAGTGTCAAACCATAGGTCTTACCAATCTGGGCAGCAACATACTTGAGTGAACCAGTCATAGTCTCGTCTCCTAAGAGGCGCTGCTTTTCCCAAAGTCCGTTACCAGCGGTTAGTTCGTTGATGTATGCCTTCACCTGCTCATAGCTCAGATGGGGTTTACCAGATTCTTGCACTGTAAACTGTAAGCCATAGACGGCACCACAAGCCTGTGAAAGGAATACCAGTGCATTATTGATATCTTCATCAAGGTTGCCTACTGTAATATCGCTTACCAGTAAATTCATTGCTCTTACGGCTGCTACCTTTGAGAGTTCTGCTCTTATCACTTGCAATTGTTGTAGAACCTCATCGTAACGATACTCCGTCAAAGCCAGTCTACCACGTGCAAAAGCATTGTAAAGTTTAATACGGCTCTCCCGCAACAGTGGTAGTCCGCTCCCTTGTACATAAGGCAACCAATACTGATAATAGCCATAGGCAAGATCCCAATGGTGTTCCAATTCAGTATAATTACGACCAGGTAGTAAGGCTGTACGCTCGTGTTCTGTGCGTAGACGTGAATCCTTGTAAAGGCTGTCGTTGAGATGTACGTTGAGAATCTTATCTAAATAGATTCCTCCCCAAATAATACCATTGAACATTTCAGCGACAACAAGTCCTTTTTCGTTGGCAAAAGCAATGTTGACATCACCGATATGGATACCTACATAACCGCCTTCCCCCATAACTGCCTTGTGATTTCGGTAGGTTCCAGGACTAGACTGTCCAAGTCCGCTAAGTTTGCCTGTTACTTCGAAGATTTCCTCTACATCATTCAAAATACGTTCTCTGTTAGCCTTATGGAGTGATGAAGTAGCCAGTTCTTCTTGTGGTTTTAAACCAAACTCACCATTATTAAAATACCCTTTGACACGTGTCATTGTACCCTCATACATAATGTTAGCTGGTCTGAGGTAGCTACTATAAATATAATCGAGTGGATCACGTAGCAAACTGCATTCGAGATAGTCGACACTACTACTACCATTACGCTTGAACTGATAGGAAGGATCTGGTATCTGTGGCTCTCTGTAAGCCGACTCTACCGTTTCTCCTTCCCACTGGCTGCACGACGAAAGTACTGAAACAAGCAGGAGTAGGAGGCTATAAATAAATGTTTTTTGTTTCATTCTTTTGTATATTAAGGGAGGATGATATAAGCGCAGAAAGGTGCTTTTATTTTGTCAATACCCTCTTGATTTTGATATTCGTGTACGGCTAAAGGTTTTACGATGGTGAAACCATCTTCTGATACTGCTGAGATGGTAGCGTGAACAGAAGAGTTTTGTGGTCCAACACCGTTCACCCAAAGGAACATTGGGAAGCCTGAACGAGCCTTAAAGGTTACTATATGTTCCTTGTTTTTTGTCAATAGGAAATCAGTCCCTTGTGCTCGTTGGTCTGTTCCTATTGTACGGAGCTTTTTATCTGCATCAATATATCGGATAACATAGCGCGAATCAATTTTATCAGTTGTTCCGCTCTCACCCGCAAAACTCTGTTCCTTGAAAGAACAAGTGAGTGTTACTTTATACGTTCTTACGTTCTGTGTGATTTCTACTCCTGGATAGACAAAGTCGGATACAGAGGCATAAGGGTCACCCAACTGTACAACTTGGTCTTCGTACGACACCTTCGGCTTTTCTATTCCACCAAAGGGGAAAAGTTTATTATAGTCTTCCTCGGCGTAATCCTCACTACTTCGTGAGCAGCTCACAGCGAGCAGTGCCAGAAAGAAAACGGCATATTTACTTCGTATCATATTTCTTTACTTTTACTTTCCTAAAGGTTTTTATTTTCTTCTGCATATTATTCTACGGGAGCATCATAAATTTCAGCACGGAGACCCGTGAACTCTCCTTCAGGGTGCAGATGCTTACTTACAAGGCGGCTACGACGTAGGAGAGGGTCATAGACCGACACCAGTTCTGCCACAAAGCGATTGCCAACACGCTCAAAGTCGAAGAACATCGTCTTGCTGTCATAACGCAGTCCTGAACGGAACGTAATACCTTGCTCTGTTCCTGTATAACCAGAGCCGAGACCTGTGATTTCCTTTGCAGGATAGTCAGGGATTGGGTTCTTTTTCTGAGTAAAGAGGAAAAGATAATACTTCTTCTCTTTAATTTCCTTCAGCAGTGCCTGATTGGTTTCTACCTTACGTTTAATATAGAGGTCGCTACGGAAATAGGTACGACCACCACGATGAATGAGCAATTGTGGATTAATCATCTGCTCGAAGTAGGTACGATTCTCGTATGCCTTTTGTGCCGTTTGAAGCATATCTTCTTTGTTCTTCAGCTTTGTAAAAACGATATATTCACGAGCTGGCTGCAGATAAGATGCTGTGCGAAAAACCAGTTCGCCGTCTTCATTCTTACCTGTATAAAGAAAATCTGAAGAACCTGCAAAACGGTCGTTAACCAACTGATGTAGGTAGTTATAGGTAATAAAGCTCAATTGAGTATAGCTGTTCCGACCAACGAGATACTCACTTTTCTGCACTTCTGATACAGATTGAGCAGTGTAATCGGCACGCATTTCTACGGTATTGTCTGCATTAAACTTCATCGTAAAGCAGTCGCCACCATAGCCGTAACGTCCTCTGAAACCACTGTGAGGTATAAGTTCTGAGGGGTTAGAAAATAGCAATGAGTCGGTCTTTGGAAAATAGATGACTCTCCAGCCGTACGGTGCGTTCACAAGTTCATCTTTCAGGGAAGTAATGCTTTCGCTGCTACGCTGTGATGGTGACTTATCAAAGACATCATCATTAGACGAGCAGGCTGCCAGAACGAGTAAGGGCAGTACGAAGCTGTATCGGAATATCTTTTTATAATTCATTTCTTTAATGCTGTTTTATGTAAGAGTATAGTCTGCGGACAGAGATATCCTGCATCTGCTTGAGATTAATCTGCCAAGACTTCTGTATATATTCGTTGACAAAGGTCTGCTTCTCTATAAACTCCTTATAGGCCTGTTCAGCCTCCTTGGCATAACGTTGTGATACTTCTGGATCTATATCCGTATCAGGAGTTTGAGCTGTAAGGGCTGCATCTGCCAATTCTTTTGGTTTTGAAGTCAGTGTAGCACTAATGATTTCAGCAAAATCGTCTTCAGCAGAAAGGAAAGAGAGCATTGTATAGAAGCCACGCTTGTTAGCATAACCATCAAGACCGAACTTCTCCTTACCAGTACGGGCATAGCTCAAAGGTGCTGATATTTGCTCAGTAGAACCTGTATAACGATGACCACTAATGTTGAAAAACTTATCACGGTCATAGGGAATCAACTGCATGAGACACTTAGCCAATTGATGATGTACGCTTCGCATAAGGACATAAACCTTATCTGAATCGTTTGGCTCAAAGCTGTTGACGTGATATAGACACATCTCTGCTGCTGTCAGTCGGTGGTTATAGAGTCGTTCCACACCATTTTCATCTGGATTACCACCGCCATAGAGGTAGAGTCTTATCGGAGCACGTCCTCGTAGGAAGCCCTTACCACCAACACCCTCAAGCTCGTAAGTCTCCAATCCTATTTCTTTTACTGCCTCAAGTACAGCACGCACTTTCTCTATCTTTGGTGGATAGATAAATGTTCCCGTTGCACCTGCATTTTTCTCCCAGCGGTAGACAACTTCAATACCATAGGGTTTTGTGATATTATCGAGAATCCATTTGTCGAGTTCAGTGCTCTCTATCTGTTTTTTACCATCATTGACCACACTTCTCTCGTTCAGCTTTTCGTCGCCACACCCTACGAGGATGAGTGTTGTGAGGAAGACTAAAAATATCTTTTTCATATTTGTTTGATTACTTTTCTTTGTCAGTTATAATATTACGTAAGCAACTTTTTTATCTGCATCATCTGATGTGTTTTCTGAAACTGACATATTATCTAATCGGTTCATTACGTTCTCTTGGATTAGGGGCAAGACCACGCTGAATAGCTTCTGCTGGTATCTGTAATACCTTACGTGGATCGTCTTTCTCCAAAGGGAAGTAATAGGAACTCTTGGATGAACGTTTCACAGCCAGATGGAAGCGACGGATATCAAACCAACGTAAGCCTTCTTGATAGAACTCCTTGCGACGGAAGTCGAGGAAGAGTTTTATCATTGCCAGCTGTTTCAGTGTCAGACCATAGAATGGCGTGTAAATGTTATAGTTTTGGCTGTTGGTAGAGGTATAGACAGAGCGTTCTATAGAAGGGAAGAAACCGAATTTGCCTTGCATATACTGCAGATAGTCATCAATAGCACGGTTGTATTCCTTGAGCATAGCATAAGCCTCCATACGGTTTAAGAGGACTTCATCAACGGTAAAGAGAATATTGGTCACAAAAAGACCACGTGGTTTAGACCCTGTACTCTCTACGTTTGATAGTTCATCAAATTTAGAGAGATAGCGACCAGTTGTTACTGGTGCTGGTGAAGCAGTGAAGATGTATGTGCCGATGAAGTTCATTTTTTCATAATCACGTGCACCTTCTATACCTGTCTGTGCAAATACCTTGTCAACGGTTGTAATTGTAGGACCATACTTTTCTGTTGGTATTGTGCGTGCCAGACGTGACTCTGTTGTAGTCATCAACAGATTGGCTGGTTCATCAGTTGCATTATATCGGCGGAAAAGGTTATTGTGATTAAACTCGTATGTATTAGCATACTGCCTCCAAGGACGTAACATCTGTTTCGGATCACCGCCCAAGACATAATCAGCATAGGCAACAACCGTCTTCCAATCACCTTTCATCAAGTAGAAACGAGACGCAAAGGCATAAGCTGCACGCTTATTGAAATGGAACTTAGGGTGCTTATAGAATTTGTCTGATACCAAAGAAATACCCAGCTTCAAGTCCTTTTCAATCTGGTCATATACTTCACTCACCGTTCCACGCTCATAGTTAACAAGGGCATGCTTCTCTGGTTTTGTGATATAAGGAATACCCATGTCGGTAGATTTCCCACCATAAGGTTCAGACCAAATATTAACCAACATAAAATGGAGATAGGCTCTAAGGAGGAATGCCTCACCATATAGAGCCTTCACGCGCTCAGTCTTAGGATAACGACTGAGCAACTCAAGTGCCTTATTTGCCTGTGCAATACCTTTATAGCAAGCGTTCCAATAGTTCAACGGAGTGTCAAGGTCTTCCTGGTCGTAGTCCTCCCAGAAATACATTGCCTCATTCAGACGTGAGTGAATACCGTTAACACGTTCAGCCACGTTGTCTGTTCGTGGTTCGAGGAAAGGAATATAGCTTGCTTCAGGGTAAGCACCCGTAAGTAGTTCTGCTATCTTATCTTCGGAGTCAATCTCGACATCAAGTTCTGAATCAGGACTCTTGTCAAGGTAATCGTTACAGCTGCTGAATAGAAAAGCAGCTGCTGTAAACAGTAATAAATATATCTTTGTCTTCATATTCTGTTGTGTTAGAAACCAACGTTCAACGTTATTGTGTACTGCTTAGGTGTAGGCATTGATACACCACCTGACTTGTAATACTCTGGGTCTTGTCCTTTCAGTTTCTTGTCCGAATAGAGCAGGAAAGGATTTGTCAGATTCAAGTTCAAATTCATAGAGTGGAGACGTATCTTTTTGAGGAAGTTCTCTGGAACGGTATATGCCAAAGAGATATTCTTCATACGTACAAAACTACCATCAGCTACCTGTTTCTGTGAGAAGTTATAGGTATTGTAGGCACGTTCTATATTCTCTTTACCTACTGCAGCAATGAGTTCCTGAGATGGGAGCACAGGTACATCTGTTTTGTACTCATCACCTGGGTTGAGCCAACGATTATAGTATGACTTAGAGAAGACGTTTAAATCACCAAACTCTGGATCAAAAGTTGGATTCAGTCGAATCTTATTACCAGCTTGAACTGTGAGGAAGAAAGAAAGTTCCCAGTTCTTATACTTCAGAGTGTTAGATAGACCACCGATGACACGAGGCTCTATCGGACCATGGTAAATAAGATAGGTCTTAGCATACTGTGCATCAAGGAAGTCGGCACCCGCAATCTTTGAGAGCTCGCTTTGGTTCATGGGATAACGTCCGAAGTCGAAAGTTGGCAGTCCCTGATTGTTGAGTCCTTGGAAATTAAAGGAGAAGAGGGAACCACGTGGGTAATTCACGATATTGCCACGACCTCTTCCTGCCACCATATCAAAGGCATTCGGACTATTCAAAAGACGTGTAATCTTTTGGTTCATTGCGCTCACAGTAAGGCTGGTAGTCCACTTGAAGTCCTCAGTAAGGATATTTTTTGTATGAATACCCAACTCAATACCTTGTGTACGCATGTCACCGAAGTTGGCATACTTATAATATTGTCCACCTACACCTGATGTACGTACAAGGTCAATGAGGTCGAAAGTGTTACGCTGGTAGACATCCAATGTCGTACTAATGCGGTTTTCAAAGAGTCCTAACTCCGCACCAATATTCAATTCATACATCTTCTCCCAAGTCAAGTCACGGTTTTCGAGATGTCGAATATTGAATTTACTCTCTCTGTCGTCTAAAGAATGACGGTTTACAATACCGCTCTTATAGATAGAGTTGGCATTGATAGCCTCTTCGTTCATTTTGGCGGTAAGTCCATAGCTGACACGTAGGGCAAGGCGAGAAATAGTCTTGTTTTCCTTCATAAAGTTTTCCTGGTCAATATTCCATTTTCCACCCACATTCCAGGTTGGCAACCACAATGCGCGTGCACCTTTACCCGAAGTGTTGGAGCCTTCAACATTGAGGACAGTATTGAATACATACTTACCAGCATAGCCATAGGTGCCGTTGAAAGAGAATGTTACGCCACGATCTGTACGTTTATGTAGGTTGAAATAGTCACTTCCTTCATTGATTAGTTTGTTAAATATCAAAGGATTAGTATATATCTGATTGCCACGGTCATACTGTATTCCATAACCTTGGAAAGGGTTAGTCGTGCGGACAGCAGAGCGGAACTCAGAGAAAGCAAAACCTTTGATATCATGCTCCTGAATGCGTTTGTCGAAGTCTAAGGCAAGACGTGCAAGGAAGCTCTTAAGCGTAGCTTCAGTCTTATTGTAGATACCACCATTTGGTAGTCCTACCTTAGGCTGTAGTTGTGGATTGTCCTTATCGTGCACCAGATAGATGTTTTGCTGTGCAACATAAGGATTCTCGTTGGCTCTGAATGCCTGAATGATGTTTGACCCCTCGTGTATCTCGTGTTTTGTGCTGGTATGAGCATGACGAGTTGAGAGTAAGGTCTTGAGAGCAAGGTTGTTGTTGATTTTGTAAGTTGCTTCTCCCTGTATCTTGAAATCAAGCACATCAATGTTCATCTTATTGTTAGCATACTCGTTAAAGATGTTGAAAGGTGCCCAGTTATTGCGATAAAAGGACAGGCTTCCATCCTCATTGTAGGGGCTAAGCGTGCGACTTGTGCCGAGAGCATAAGAGAAGGGGTTGATGTCAAAGTCGCGTTCAAAGACACCGATTGTACTGTTCTTACGCTGTGGCATCGTGCCTGGCGCCTTCTGTGAACGAATATTACCCTGTACGCTGAGCGTTGTTGTCAGCTTGTCATTGATATAGTAGGTATTCTTCAAATTGGCTGTTAGTCGGCTTACTTTATCGGCAATCGTCCACCCAGCATCGTGATAGTAACCAATTGATGCATAGGTAGCTGAGTTCTTACCACCACCAGAGAGTGTAATAGCATGATTGGTGACAGGATTCAATGTGAATAAGAGGTTGAACCAGTCAGTATTGGCATACTCACGTTGGCGAAGGAAGTTAAGTCTTGCTTCAGGTGTGTTTGGCAGATAGTATTCACCTGTAGCAGGGTTGATAGTACTCACCGCCTTGTAAAGCTGATAGAAGATTCCACTTCGGCGACCATAAAGTGAATTGCTGATACCGAAGTAACCCTTGTCGTTCATTTCCTGATATAGTGACATTGTCTCTTGCGAGTTAAGTAAGTCGAAGCTACTGTAACGAGGTTTCATTCGTATCGTATTCTCTGTAGAGTAAGTCACACGCAATGGTGTATCTCTGCGTCCAGTCTTAGTGGTGACAACAATCACACCATTCAGCGCACGGGCACCATAAACAGAGGTAGCTGAAGCATCCTTGAGCACTTGTATGTCTTGAATATCTGCAGGGTTAAGCCCCGATACAGCTGAACTGATGAGCGTTACTGCATCTCCAGAAGCCAACTGATCAAGGCTAAGGTGTACAAGGTCTTCATACACAGCACCGTCAATCACCCATAATGGCTGTACGTTACCAATTATGGAGGCACCACCACGGATGTTGATGCGGGGAGCTGAACCGAATGTTCCAGAGATATTTTGGATGGACAAACCTGGTACGCGACCTTCGAGCATACGCGAAACGTCAGCTATACCTTCAAGTTTAATATCATCCATTTTAACGGATGTTGCTGCACCAGTATAAACACGGTTGCGGATATTTTGATAACCCGTTACGACAACCTCATCAATCTGTCGGCTGTCGCTTTTTAGGACGATATCCAGTTTGTGGCTACCTGTTATCTTTACGCTTTTACCAATCATTCCGACATAGCTTGCACGAAGCGTTTGACCAGCAGATGCCTTGATAGTAAAGTGACCGTCAACGTCTGTTACGGTTTTTACCTTCGTTTCAATCGCCTCCACGTATGCACCAATGAGTGCTTCTCCCTGTTCATCCTTTACCGTTCCCGAAACTGTATCAGCTGTCTGTGCTGCTGCTGTAAGAACACAGAAGAGGGACAAGACTATTGTCAGTACTTTATTTAATTTTGTAAGTCTGTACATTACTGTTCTATAATAATGATTCTATTTATTCTATCAACTATGATTTCACTTGGTACGTTACAGTTTCAACTGTAATCCTCCATAGATACCAAATGGATGACCTGCACGCAGTCCTGATGGATGACGTGACACAAGATACTTTTTATTAGCGAGATTGATGGCATTCAGTGTAAGTGTCAGTTTTTTGTTGACATGTCCCTTTACTGAAGCATCCAAGATGAGATGTGCAGGAATCTTCTCACGCTCTGCGATGCGTCCATGACCAGGAGCTGTTCTCATATCGCCATTGTAGCGAGCACCGAAGTTAGCTTCCAGCCATTTATGCTCCAATCCTATTTGTGCATTGAAGGCGTGCTTATATATATAAGGTATCTCATCACCATAGACGACTGAACCCCATGCTGAACTAACAAAGTCATTTTTCATCTTGGTATTAGTATAGGTGTATGATAGCTGTATAGGGAGTTGGAAACCCCAATGGCGTGGAATTGGATGATAAGAACATAAGAATTCAAGACCATTCACCATCGCCTTGCCTACATTGAACTGTTCAAGCGTACCCTGACCACCCTGTGCAGCAAGGTCGCTTCCTAACATATTTGAATAGTTGTTGACAAAGGCTATCATCTCGCAGCGTAAGTTCTTAGTTGTCAGACGAAACCCTGACTCAATGTTCACACTGCTTTCTGCTTTCTGATTAAGTGTGGCACTTGGAGGAGCAAAACCCTTGTGGATTCCACCTATGATTGAAAGAATTGGCATCACCTTAATGTTGAGACCTAAACCAGGAAGGACAGCACGTGCGTGGTTAGGTGTTTCGATGCGTATCTTACCTGTGCGACGAGGATCGGATGTGGTGTAATTGCGATTTAATAGTTCTACATCTTCATAGCGCATACCTACGTTCAAGGTGACAATACCCTTCGACCATTTTCCCATCCAGTAGCCTGAAAAGGCGTGAGCTGTGGTGATACGATTTGCCTGGCTACCAGGTAAACCTGCAAGGAACAGACTCATCTTGCCATCCTGCATAGCATAGCCGTCGTCATGCTGAAAACGGTCTTCACTGTCAGCATGATAGCGCAAACCTATCTCAGCTGTTAGATATCCATTCCATAGCTTGGTACGGTATTCTGCTTTAGACTGTACGCCACGTGAATGATACGCACGGTTGTTGGCTCGTACCATCAATGCTTCTCCTACATAGTTTTTCTTACCAGTGACAATATCAAAGTAATCGTAATTGGTTTCAGGATCTGCCAGTACTTCAGAAATGGAACGACGCTCAGCCTTGGTGATACCTGCTCGCACTTCGTTGAGTTTGTACCAGTTACGGAAGAAATAGTTATAATATAAATTAGTCGTTATCTTCCATTTGTTACCCGACTCAATCAGATAGGTTGCTACCCACTGAGTGTGACGTGTCTTGAGGTTGTCCTTCTGTGCACCTGCATAGCGGAAGTAAGGACGCTGAGCAAAATCGCTCTCTGATAATCCCAAGTAGGTTTCGTCAGATGTTTCATTCGCAAAACCAAACTTCAGTTCAAGCAAATGGTTTACACCTTCGTCCTTATTCGTACGTACCAAGAACTTTGCTATAAGGTCATTACGTTTAAAACCTGTACGCTCATTTGGCTCATCCTTACGGAAGCCATCCGACTGATAGCGTAGGTATTCTACTAAGAAGCCTGTATGCTTATAGCCATTACCGATACTTACATATGATTTCAGCGTGTTATAGCTGCCGTAAGAGGTATTCAGACGTGCTGTAAACTTAGAAGGGATAGGTGTAGAAACCATATTGATGGCACCACCAGTCGTAAACGGACCGTATTGCACCTGACTACTACCCTTCAATACCTCGACAGCATACATACGTCCTGCATTTGGGAAATAGTAGGCTGCTGGTGCTGCATAAGGGGCAGGAGCTGCCAGTACGCCATCTTCCATCAGTGAGATACGTTCACTACGCTCAGCCTTCGTACCACGCAAACTGATATTCGGACGCAGACCGTAACCATCTTCTTCATATACGTTCACACCAGGAACGCTCTTCAACATACGGTTTATATCCGTATATCCAAATTTCAGAATCTCAGCAGGAGAGATGTAATAGGCTGAACCCGTACGGTTACTGGCTTCAAACTTACTTCCTAACATTTGATTTGAACGTACTACCACCTCTGTTAGTTTGTGAACCGAATCTGTTAGTACACTCTTCGACTGCACCAATGTGTCTTGTTTTGTTTGAGCATACCCATTGACTGTTGTCAGTGCAAGGAGCAGAGGCAGCATCTTTGTTGTATAATGCATAAGAAAATAATGGGACTTATAACACTTCTTTTTAATTGTTGAGCTTTGTGGTTCAACTGTGACATGTTTACTTATTTTGTCACTAAGAAGGTAAGCCTCTTTTTAATTTTGAAAATATGGATAACAGGTTTGTATATCCGCTGCAAAGTTAATTAAAATTATTAAGTGTCACAATACCCATTAATTGGTATTTTTTTTGTTTATTAATGATTATTCCTCATTTTTTGGTATCTATTTCAACTTGTGAAATGAAATTATCATATAAAAGTTTGCGCAGTTATCTTATAATAGTAGGTTTCACATTATTTATAAAAAAAGAGCGATTACTAATCGCTCTCAATCTATTAGGGTAGTTTTGTTAGATTATTTTTTTGTGAATAGAAATATTTATTAGCTTGAAAGTAAATTCTTATATTCTTGAAAAAACTCACTTTACGCTTTTCTGCATGGGGGATAGCGAAATGAAGAGCTCTTTTCGTATGTCAAGAAAAATTTTAGTTACCCATATATTGTCCCATGAAACAGATGTTGTTGTATTTATCAAGGATGTAATAAAGGAAAGGATGGTCAGCTTTGAAAGTGAACTCCGTAGGCTTCACTATTGCTGATAATGCATCGATTTGTGTCACTTGAACAGCTTTTGCACTGACTCCATTTTCATTAATATTCAAGCTTATCTGCTGGAATACATCGTCAATAACCAATGGTTGAGAACTCATTTTACTGAAATCTGCTTCAGAAGAGAAAAGGCTACCTAACCCCATTTCCCCATATAGCTGCTTCATAGGGATATTTAATGAAGTGTTAAAGCGTGGAAAAAGGATGTCTATATAATCATATACTTTTGTGCTCTGAGATATTTTTTGTAGCTCTTTGACCGTTAATGTGCGGATGATATCTTGCAATTTATTCTTCTTCAGAGGAAGGATAGCATACATCTGAAAACCATTCTCTAAAGGCATACGTAGCACTTGATAATCCTTTCCCGTATATCCCTGATATACTTTCTTAGAATCAAAGTTCTTCATCATATCAATCTGCTTGGTTTTACCATCCTCTGTATAGAATGGCATCGGCTTAGTTTCATTCTTGTCGAAAGGTGAAGTCCAAGTAGCTTTCAGCGTTACGGCATTAATAAGTTGTGCAGCTCGTAAGCCTGTAAATTTAACTGGTAAGGTCTGAATCTGCCCTTTAGTTATTGTTTTGCAGAGTTTGTTAGCTTTTTCTTTGCCTTGGGGAGTGTTGGCAGCGTTGATTATATTGGTAAAATAAAAGTGTTCTAAGACTTCTTGGAAATCGGGTAAAACCTTCGCTTGTTCGTGAAGTGTCAGGAAATTAGCTGTAATCATATATCCTTGAGAATCATCTTTTGCGTTGGCATTTTCCTTTCTCTGACCAATAAGCATCTTTCTGTCAAGCGTATTAATTGTCTCAAGGTCTTTCGTTGAGTAGCCAAGAGCTTTTGAAATGACTTCCTGCGTCTTTCCATTAGCACCATTGTTAAGCATGTTCAGCGAATAAATCACTGCCATCGGTGAAAAGGTTACGCTTCCCTTACTTTTCTTATTGGATAAAAGTTGGAACAGCTTCAGACTGAAAGTGTTTGAATTTGAAACGAAATTTGTTTCTTCTTTAGATAGCTGATAGTTAGGCTCAGTCTCTTTAGCTGCTGTTTCAAGACTTTGAGAAACTTTGTTAGACTGTTTATTAGATTGGGCGCAACTAACAAATAAAAGTAATAATGAAATGTATAAAAGTCTTTTAGCCATAGTGATTTTGTGTGATTTAATATTAAAATATGCCGTCAAAGATACAAAAAGAATGGCATTGGAGTATGTAAAAGAGTTCTTTTTCTATCTAAAAGGTACTTTTTTTCTTTTTTTAACCACAATAACGCACATTTTTTATACTTTTGTAAACTGAATGCGTAGCAACACATCTCTATAAAATACTAATAAAAATCATTCTTTACATGAGTAATTTACAACTATCGCCAGCACGAAAGACCATTGTGGGAGTGCAATTCCTCTTTGTAGCTTTCGGCGCTACTGTTCTCGTCCCTTTGCTCGTGGGACTTGACCCAGCAACAGCGTTATTCACAGCAGGTTTAGGAACGTTTATCTTTCATTTGGTTACGAAAGGTAAGGTTCCTATTTTTTTAGGTTCTTCCTTTGCTTTCATTGCTCCTATAATTTCTGCTTCAAAACAGTGGGGTATGCCCGGAACATTGGCAGGAATAGCTGGTGTTGCACTTGTTTATTTCGTGATGTCAGCACTGATTAAATGGCAAGGAAAGAAGCTGTTAGACAAACTCTTCCCACCCGTTGTGATTGGTCCTGTCATCATTCTGATTGGTCTTTCTCTGTCAAAGGCAGCAGTAGATATGGCGAAGACAAACTGGCTTATAGCCTTTATCTCGTTGGGTACAGCTGTGACGGTTCTCTCTATGGGGCGTGGTTTGATGAAGTTAGTACCTGTTATCTGTGGTATCGCAGTAGGTTATCTTGTAGCAGCATGTATGGGGATTGTAGATTTCTCGGGAGTAGAGGCTGCTCCTTGGTTTGCTTTACCGCCTGCATTGGCGCATTTTCAGTTGCCACAATTTGCTTGGGAGCCTTTCCTTTATATGATTCCTGTGGCGATAGCTCCTGTGATTGAGCATGTGGGTGATGTCTATGTGGTAAGTGCTGTTGCGGGTAAAGACTTTACAAAGTCGCCTGGTTTGCATCGTACGATGTTAGGTGATGGTTTGGCTTGTTTGGCTGCCTGTATCTTTGGTGGTCCTCCAGTGACAACTTATAGTGAGGTGACAGGAGCAATGAGTATTACGAAAGTAACTAATCCTCAGGTAATCCGTATTTCGGCAGCGACTGCTATTGTCTTCTCAGTAATTGGAAAGTTGAGTGCTCTTTTACAGAGTATTCCTCCTGCTGTATTAGGAGGTATCATGTTATTGCTCTTTGGTACGATTGCTTCTGTTGGTGTGCAGAATCTTGTACAGCATAAAGTTGACCTCAATCGTACACGTAATATCATCATTATCTCTGTTACATTGACAATGGGTATTGGTGGTGCTGTACTGCAGTGGGGTAGTTTCTCTATCAGTGGTATAGGACTTTCTGCTATGGTGGGCGTTATCTTAAACCTTATATTGCCACCAGCAAAGGAGAAAAAAAGCGAAGATAATTCATAATTCATAATTCATAATTCACAATTCATAATTATGATTAGTGTTAATTCATAATTCATAATTCACAATTCATAATTATGATTACTTTATAAGTCATATTCATTGTTCTTCCGTTAAATGTGTGGACGCTTTTCGTATCGCTTTAACGGAAGAACCAAA
>ERZ772926.571-NODE-571-length-20330-cov-5.722269_pt1 | contig 20330 bp, 20 predicted proteins | sample MGYA00511136_ERZ772926 | MGnify/ENA primary metagenome ERZ772926 (study PRJEB29015, sample SAMEA2737917) | human oral metagenome | biome: human oral; feature: human-associated habitat; material: dental | place: China | collected 2153 ... | reverse complement strand
ATAAATATGCTCCCCCTTTAACGAGAACCCCACGTTTTGATAGATTAGAAATAGTCGCCAATGTCGCTGGAATAGCACTTGCTGCCAGAGCACACGGAGATACTGCAATTAAGTAAACCATACTGCGATACAAGCTAATCTCCCAACTCCATACGAAAATAAATTTACTCGCAAGAAGTACTACTGGAAATAGAATTAAAACGAGAGTTACATATTTAGGTTCCAAGCGTTGAAGCAATGTTGCAGTTTTTGTCAAACTATTTTGCGAAGCATTGACTAAGCCTACTATCTTCGCGAAAACTGTATCGTTAGGTTCTTTAGTAACTTGCATAATAAAAGTTCCCTCTCCATTAATAGTACTCCCAAAAACTTCATCACCAATGTTTTTTTCTTTAGGAACACTCTCGCCAGTAATAGAACTTTCATTAATAAACGTTGTCCCACTTAAAATAATTCCATCCGTCGGTACTTGATCTCCATTTAAAACTTGTAGTTTATCCCCTATTGCAACTTTATCTATCGGAACTATCTTTGTATTATTATCTTCTAAAACTAACCTCGCTTGAGTCGGATTTAGATTCAATAGATTCGTAATCTCTTTTCTACTTTTTTCGTCAACATATTCTTCTAAAAAGTGTGCTCCGGCAAAAATAACTATAAGCATAGCCGCTTCTTCATAATTACCGATAAAAATAGCCCCTATAGCTGCTAGAGTCATCAGCAAATGAACATTAGGAGAAAATTGTTTCTCTTTTTTTGTATTTTGGATTGTATTTCCTAATCCTTCAAAAATTACATGATATCCAGCTATCCCAACTGTTCCAATAAACAAAATATTTGAATATAAGGAATACCTATTTTCTAATATATATCCAGCAATAAAAGCCGCTAATCCAACAAAATACATTATTACTGGAAATTTTCCACCATGGCTATGCATATGACAGTGATTGTTATTGTGATTGTGTTCATGACAATTATTATGTTTATGATTGTGATTGTGTTCATGAGCATGAGAACTAATATTATTACTATTATACTTATGAGCATGATTACATTTTTTTTCATTATTATGAATATTATCAACACCCTTTATATTATTACACATACTATATCCCCTCTTTCCTCTTGAAAATATTAATATATGATTATTCTTTCATATATATTATATATGAATAAACAATCATATGTCAAATATATTTAGTTTTTTCTTCTAAAATTTTTTCCAACCTACGTTTTTTATTAAAAACTATTATTTAAAAATTATTTTAATTTTATATTTCTTCTTATTGGAATTTTTTATTATTTTGTACTATACTAAAGGGTATATATTTTAGAAGAACTATTGAACTTTTTCGAAAGAGTTCCCCCTAGTTTTCCTAATTAAAACTTTGATTAAAAGGATTTTTTTATAATGAGACTTAAAAAAATTAGTATTTTAGCTATTCTTCTAGTTTTTTTATTACCGAATCTCGCAAAAGCAGACACGCTATTTTTAGACAACAATGCAATCTCTAACTTTAGCGATGTCAACACACATCTTGTAGTTTCGGAATTTAATACTGGAAAAATAATTTCTAAACGTGGAGAAAATAAACAAGTATCTGTGAGCAACTTACCAAATCATCTTGCCCTATTTTTACTAACTGATGATTTGAAAAATAATAAAATTTCACTTGATACAAAAATAAACATTACAAACAGCGATGCTATCTTAAATAAATACAACCTTGGTTCTTCTATTAGTGTTGACGATGCCTTATTCTTACTTGAAAACGAAGAATCTGATGCCTTATTACAAGCTATTTTTACAAAATATGATTTGACAATCGAAAAAGCAAAAGATATTTTGAGCTCAATGTCACTTAACGATACAACATTAGCTTCGTTGACGATTGACGAGAAAAATATGAGTACGGCAAAAAATATGTCGTATTTAACTAATATGATTTTAAGAAATTATCCAAAACTTACCGAGATTACTAAAAACCCAGAAGTAACTCTTTCATCTGGTTCAAAAGCAACTAACAATGTTTCTTTTACCGAATCAGATAAGTTTAGAGTGTTGGGACTTAATCACGCTAACAAAAATAGTATTACTTTCGCTTATAGCGGAGATACAAAATTACTTATTACGATTTTAAACCAAAATGATGATAAGGCTACATATTTTGATAAACTGCAAAAAACTTATGACTATTTATTTAGCAATTATAGCTACAAACTTGCATTAAAAGCTGGTAGTTATAAAATAAATAACGAAAACATTACTTTTGATAAAGATATTTATGATTTATTCTATGAAAAACATTCTATAAAAGATGTTACATACCTACTTATGAATAAAAAAATATTACTTTTTCAAAAATATGAAACAATCTCTGCTAATGCAGGTACAGTTTTTGCCGACTTTTCATCAAACGATACTTCAGGTGTACTGGCAAAAGTAAAAACAAATTTCATTAATGATATTAATTTTGACAAAAAAGACAACTTGGAAAAAACTACTATAGTTATCGATCGTACTAAGTACTTCGCTACTGGTATTTTAGCTATCTATTCTCTAGTATTTATGGCATTCTATATTATGAAGAAAGTTGTTAGAAAGGATTAATTATGGAGCAAAATAATTTAGTATTTGAAGTTGATGGGATTATCTATGAGCTTATATACAATTTTAAAGATGCCTTCCAAAAAGAATGGTTCGAAGAAAAATTAGTCGACGTGCTAAAAAATAAACCTTATATTGTCGGCGATATTTCTCATGACAAACTTCGCCTTAGTGGCTTCACACTAACAAAAGACAATAACAATCCAAAGAATATCAGTAATCTAGAAGATTATATTTTAGAATATTGTAATTTTGGAGCACCCTTTTTTGTAGTAAAAAAACGATAAAAGAAAAACTATTTGGCGTTACTTACGTCAAATAGTTTTTATTTTATTCTAAACAAACTTTACACAGACCGCTTCCGGCACTTCTACACCACATTGAACTACATCTAGCTCACCAGTTTCTTGATCAACTGTATATACAGTTATCGTTCCTGATGTTTCATTAGTCGCTATAGCAAACTTATTATCTTTTGATAAGGCAAAATCCCTAGGATCTGCTCCCTCAGTACTAATAGTTTGAATCTCTTTTAACTTATTATTCACATTCTCAAAGACAACAATAGTATCCTGCCCACGATTACTCACATAGATAAATCTATTGTCATTAGAAATTTTTATCGCACTTCCTTTATTTTCAACAGGAAAATCTTCTAATAATGTCGAATAGTATTCGGGATTCATTAGATTTCCAGCACGATCATAATCAAAAGCAATTACCTCACTTGTCAGCTCCGTCATAGCGTAAGCTTTTGTTTCATCCGAACTAAAAACTATATGACGAACCCCACTACCAGCTTTTACTTTTACATTTTGAACTTTTTCTAATTTACCCTCATTTAGCTTATATGTTGTAATCTCATCCGTACCTAAATCACATGTAAAAACATAATTACCACTTGGAGAAAATCCTGCAAAATGAACATGAGGCTTTTCTTGACGTGGGTGTACGCCATTTCCTTCATGAGTATCAGTCGATAATAATGTTTCTAAAGCTCCATCATTAATTAAATAACTATCAACCGTTCCTGTATGGTAATTTGCTGATAGCAGGTACTTGTCATCATGACTTACCTCAACATAACACGGAGGATTACCTTCTTTTGAAACTGATGTTAGTTCTTCGAGTCTCCCATCTTCTAAAACTCTAAAACTAGTAACCGAGCCATTCCCTTCTGTTTTAGATACACTGTATAAATTTTTATTATCGCTTGATAGCGCCAAGTAAGTCGGATTTTCTACTTTAGCAACTAATGCTACTTCTAACACTCTACCTTCTTCTGATAATTCTATTTTATATATTCCTTGGCTTTCTTTTTTAGTATATGTTCCTATATATGCTCTTACCATTTTAGCCTCCTGCCATTATTTCATCATTTATAACACTTATTATACCATTTATCACTATTTTGTATAATATATTAACTTTTCTTTATTACCGACCTGCACTTTCCTAGCAAATCTCCTTGACTTTAAATATTTTCCATAATAATTAATCTTGATTTTATCGGAAATCACAAATACTTCGTTTTTGTTCTCTATTTTCGTAATTTAAGTTTTACTTCTGAGCCCGTTCTTGATATAATAAAGTATATTATTATGCAAATTTTAGGAGGACAACTGTGAAACACGAATTTATACTAGTTCTTGACTTCGGTAGTCAGTACAACCAACTTATCACACGTCGTGTACGTGAGCTTGGTGTTTATTCTGAGCTACATGATAACGAGATTTCTATTGACGAAATTAAAAAAATGAACCCTAAGGGAATTATTCTTTCTGGTGGACCTAACTCTGTTTATGAAGAAAATTCTCTAACAATTGATGATGAAATTTTCAACCTAGGTATTCCTGTACTTGGTATTTGCTACGGAATGCAATTAATGCAACACAAACTTGGAGGTCGTGTAGAATCTGCGACTAGTCGTGAATACGGAGCACACAATATCGATGTAGTTGAAGGTGCTCGTCTATTCGAAGGTACACCAACTACTCAACAAGTATTAATGAGTCACTCTGACAAAGTTGTTGAACTTGCTGATGGATTCAAAGTAGTAGCAACTAGTGATAACTGCCCTATCGCTGCTGCCGAAAACGTAGAAAAAGGATTCTACTGCTTCCAATTCCACCCAGAAGTTCGTCACTCAGAATATGGTTATGACCTACTTAAAAACTTTATTAGAAACGTTTGTAACTGTACTGAAAACTGGACTATCCAAAACTTTATCGACGACAAAATCAAAGAAATTCGTGAAGAAGTTGGAGATCAAAAAGTTCTTTGTGCCTTATCTGGCGGTGTAGACTCTTCTGTAGTAGCAGCTCTTTTAGATAAAGCAATTGGAGACCAACTTATCTGTATGTTTATCGATCACGGTTTACTTCGTAAAGGTGAAGCAGAAGCTGTTATGTCTACATTCAGTAAAGAAATCGATGGTGGTTTCAACATGAACCTGATTAAAGTAGATGCAAAAGAAAGATTCCTAGGAAAACTTAAAGGTGTAAGTGATCCAGAGAAAAAACGTAAAATCATCGGTAACGAGTTCGTATATGTATTTGATGAAGAATGTGCGAAATTACACGACGTTCCGTTCTTAGCACAAGGAACTCTTTACACAGATGTTATCGAATCTGGAACTAAAAATGCACAAACTATCAAATCTCACCACAATGTAGGCGGTCTACCAGAAGATATGCGTTTCTCACTTATCGAACCTCTTAACACATTATTCAAAGATGAAGTTCGTGCATTAGGAGAAGCTTTAGGTCTTCCTCACGAAATAGTTTGGCGTCAACCATTCCCAGGTCCAGGACTAGGTATCCGTGTTCTTGGAGAAGTAACAGAAGAAAAACTTCAAATCGTTCGCGATAGTGACTTTATCCTACGTGATGTTATCGCTAAACGTGGTTTAGAAGGAGAAATCTGGCAATACTTCACATGTCTTCCAGATATTCGTTCAGTAGGAGTTATGGGAGATGTTCGTACTTACGACTACACTGTTGCAGTTCGTGCCGTGACAAGTATCGATGGTATGACAGCAAGCTGGGCACATATCCCATTTGAAGTACTTGAGGAAATCTCAGCACGTATCGTAAACGAAGTCGCACACGTTAACCGCGTAGTCTACGACATTACAAGTAAGCCTCCAGCAACTATAGAGTGGGAATAATTGTAAAAACTTATCAAATCGTTGATATAATGAACTTATATCAATACTTGATTTTCATAAATGCAACCATTTTGCAACCAATAAATAAAAATTGTTAGCTTAAAAAAAGTAAAGGGCAAGAGTATTTTTTCGTAACCTTAAAAATCTTCCTTGCTGATCCTTTACTTTTTTTATTTTTTGCTATTTTTCTCTTATGCGAAAGCATACGGAAAGAATAAATTATTTGCTCTATGCTTTCGGTCTTACAGTATATAGCAAAAAAATCGCCCTAATATTCTCTTTTTAACATTCTTGCTCTGCACCGGAAAGAATGACTTTGTATTATTTTTATTTTCGTGTTATAGTTACATAGTTACTTTTTCACTAATCTCGTAACAGAGGGAGGTGTAACTCTATGCTTAATATTATATTTACTTTTATTATTTCTATCGTGGCAAGTGTATTTGCTTATTATATTTGCAAATGGTTAGATAGATTTTTTAAAAAGTAACTAGCCTATAAAAAAAGACAGGATTCACGGTCCTGTCTTTTCTCTATGCAAATTATATTTACTTTTTGCTTATACATTAATTTTAAACTAATACTTTCTTTTTGTCAATTCCCTTATAAAAATTACAACAAGTAATTTCAAAACTCCACATCATTTTTAAAATGAGAATAAGAGTAAGAACTTATCTTGGTTTTTTATTATTTAAAATTAAAATGTCTAGATTTTTTTTCCCAGTTAGGATCAGAAAATCTATTTTTTATATAAAACTTTGTATATGAATCAAATTCACCTTTAGAAATCACAAAATAATTTGCTGTTTCAATTTGGGCTTCATTAAGATAGTCGTTCTTTTCTTTTGACATATTTACAATAATATTATCTGAACAACTATACCCATCCGCTTGAAACCCCAAACAATAATCTTGAGAAATAGGCATATGCATTTGTTTCCAATTATTCATTCCAATTACAGGATTATCACTTGTAATAAAATTACCTTTAGCAATATGGAAATGCATATTTTTAGGTTTTTTTAATATTTCTAAAAGTACTTCTAAATTACCTTCTTTTTTGAACGTATTATTAAATTTTAAAATATCATTTTTACTATCCTTTATTTCCTGCAGGTCTATTGGATACTTCCTCGGTCTGTAATTTATATCTGCAGCTCTAATAAAATTAATTCGTCCACTATCCGTCCTAAGAAACTGTATAACCATATATTTGTATAAAAATTCTATCTCTTCATTATTTATATCCACAGTAGGCCGACAACATACAGTGATTTTGATAGTTTTTATAATCTTATCAACAATTGGCGCAAGTTTTTCTTCAAGTGAACTTAATTTATCTTCCAATTTATTATCAACCTCCAATTCACCATTTTCAGATGTTCCTTCATATGTATGTCTAGCTGCACAAACTTTTTCATACTTCATATGTTGAAATTTATTCCCACTAGCTAATCTCATATACACATAAAATTTACCATCATCATTTGCAAAATGTTTAAGCAATGCTCTAGGATAATAATGTTGTTTTTTTACAACCATATCGAGTATACCTCCCTATTTTTTCTAATATAATAAACAACAAAAAAACTAAATATCTATAATATGTAAATATTTCCCTCATTTTTTATTTTATATCCAATTTCTATTAATTAAAAAAAATTTCTTAACTACTCATCTACCTAATAACTCCAACTTCTTTCATTTTTATAAGTCATATTTTATATCTAGATTTTATAATATAATTTGTATTTTTATACATCATTAGATTCCATCTTTTCTTTATTATATCAATATCCTATTTATTTTATCAATACTTTTGTATTTATAAATTTAATTTTTATTTTTATTGATTTTTATATTAATATATGTTACATTATCTTATACCAACACCTGTAATTAACAAAAATAAAGGCAGTGATTCATTGTAAAAAAAAATATCAATATCAAAAAAACAAGTATAATATTCTCCTTTGTACTTACAATAGTAATAAGTTATTTATTATATAATTGCACTATATTAGGTATAATATTAGTTAATTTGTTTATTTTATTAGTCGGCATATTACATTATAAAATTAGAGCAAATAATCTTACAATAAACTATATTTCTATCCTATTTTCAATAATTATTATTTTGACAATTAATGGTTTACCTACAATAAAAATTAATATAATTTTAGGATTAAATATAATATTTTTAATTTATTCTTCTATATCAGATAGCTTTTTAGAAATTAAAAAATGATTAATTTTATTTGTTAATATTTTAATCACTATAATAAATAAAAAGAACGATATTATATATATCGTTCTTTTCTACAAAATATAGTTATTTTAAAAAATAACACTACTTTAAGACGCTTCAGGTTACCGGCTAATTTAATTTATCAAAAAATAAACTTTAAAGCTAAAATAACCCTTTATTTTGGTGATTTAAATTCTTTCAAATAATCTATTAATCCTTTCTCATATTTATCAATTATCATTTTACAGTCAACTTCATTATGAAAATATCCCACTTCACTTATTAAGTTTTTATTTGACTTCACTAATATCATTCCTAATACACCACTTTGTACTACTATATAATATCTATAATCTTGTTTAGGCTTTCCTGAATTTAATATTTTACTTAGTTTTTTTATATGTTCTAATATTTCCATAATTTTAAACCCTAATCCCAACATCCATACTTATTTAATAACAATATTTTCTTTTGAAATTTTTCTCTTGCTTTTTGACAATCACCTAAATTATTAAAATAACCCAATAAAACAAATATATTTGTTTGTTGATTGTCAATTTCTATTGATACTGTATTATTAACTATTGCTAAATAATATTTACTAACTTCTTTATCTTTATGTTTCTCATTACATTTGTTCTTAAACTCTGTAAACTCATTTATAAATTCTTTATACTTATTTAATATATTCTTTTTATTATCTTCCATTTCTCCACTTCCTTTTATAATACTTAAAAGTATCTTTATTTTGTCTGTTTAATTTTCATCAAATAATCTATCAATTTTTTTAGCAATCTTTTTGTTGTAATTCGGATACAAATGCCCATAAGTTCCTAAAGTTGTTTCAATATCTTCATGCCCCAAGCGTTCCTTTATCACCAATGCATTTTCTTGCATTGATATCAACATAGACGCATGCGAGTGTCTTAAAGCATGTACCTTTATTCTGTGAACACCAACTGACCTATAATTATTATCAATAATGTGTTTTGGCATATGCTTATTTATTGGTATCCCATTATATGACAAAACATACTTCGAAGGGCAATTTTTACTTTGAACATCTTTCCAGTGTTTTAAATTACATATAGTTTTATTATCTAGAACTATTATCCTATTAGATGCACTTGTCTTTGTTTCTGTAACATAAAATTCTTGTGCATTTTTATAATACATGGACTTATTTATACTCAACAAATTATCTGTAAAATCAATATCTTTCCATTCTAAAGCTTGTGCTTCCCCAATCCTCATGCCCGTCATAAACAAAAGCCAAATAACAATATATGAATAATGTTCATAATAAAAATTTTTATCAAATTGATCTATAAATTTTTTAAATTCCTCTAATGTCCAAAAATCAACTTTTGTCTTTACTTTCTTCACATTCCCTATTTGTTTAGCTATATTTTTCTGAAGTAGACCTAAAGTTACAGCTAAATCTAACGTCTTTTGAAAGGAACCATATATCGAACGAGTATACCCACTTGTATATTCCTTTGCTAGAGTATTTTGCCACTTTTTAATCATAGGGGCGTTAATATCCTTTAATTTTCTTTTAAAAAAATACTTAAAATGTTTATTCATGCTAACAACTCTATTTTCGTAAGTACTGTCTCTTACTTGCTGTTTATAATGTGGTAAATAATAAGTTTTATAAAATTCTTGATAACTCATTGTACTGTTCTTCTTTACCGCTGTTTTCGAATAATCATTCATGTATTCATCATAGGCTATTTTTGCTTCTTTTTGTGTAGAAAAACCTCTTTCCCAATGTCGAACCCTATTACCATTTTCATCATATCCTAAATTAGCAACAAAATACCAACGATTAGTTTTTTTGTCTAAATATATATTAGATATTTTTGGCATAATATTCTTCCAACTGAATCGTTAAATTATCGATTCCTAATATTTTTTCAACTGTTTTGACTGGGACACGTCCTAATCGTCTGTTATCGTAATATCCATAGCCTTGGTTAACCATATAGCGTTTAGCTTTTCGTATAATATCTGATGATTGACTTACTCCATAACCTAAATTTTGTAAATCTTGTCGTGTCATTGTTAACATATGTTATCATTCCTTTCTCATTTTTAAATATATCACTCTTGATTGCTTAAATTTCTTATTAGTTAATTCTTCATCACTTCTTATTACTTGCTTTTCCGGTATTAATCTTGTATACTCTTTACTGTAAATAATTTTAGGGTCGTTGATATTAACATCTACTACATCTGTTAATATCTTATAGACCTTAGGCTTTTTTAAATTTTGCGATTTGAAAAAGCTCTTTTTTTTATAATCTTTTTCGTCTACATCCTTTGAAAAATACTTCGATAGGTATCTACCTCGATTTTCCTTGCTATCTACATCAATTTTATTTATTTTTATGTATCCATTTCTCCAAATTTTTTCTAACTGTTTTGCTTTTACAAAAGGGAAATCGAAAAAAATTATATGATAATGAATAGCTCCACGTTTCTGTTTTTCCCAAACTGCAATATACTTAAGCATAGCTTTTTTTATCCCATATAATTTATAATTTAATCTTTTTATAAAATTAGTAAATTCATTATTAGAGAAATCTATATCTTGTATATTTTCTTTAAATGTTAACGTCATAAATTTAGTTTTATCATCAAAATTACAATCTATTAATCTTGAAATTTCCCATCTCATATTTTCATAATGTCGTTGTAATCTTTTTAATTTTTCATAATAAGTTGAAGCTGTAACATTTTTTTTAGATATGTTTTCTTCAAAATTATAATCAAGATTATGTAATTTACCTTGATTATTTTTTTTATCTCCATGATTATACACAATTCCATCATCGATATATAACCACATTTCTACAAAATCTACTGTTTCTATAACCTTGGTATTATAATATTCTTTGACCAATTTCCAAGCCTGCCGGACTGATTTTTTCTTTAATTTTTCGAATTATGTTGTCCTATATATTAAATTAAGTATAGAAGTATTCGTTGCACTCATACTTCTCAAAATCTGTTTTCCGTCTTTACCGCTTAACGCGTTACGACGTAACAGCTTTTGATTTTTTAGGACACTATTACTGCACTTTTTGCATTAGCAGAAATACCAATTGTTACAAAACCATTATTAGCAGTAGCATATGGCTTAATTATTAAATTATCAAACGTCATATTTACTGTACCTTTAGTTTCAAGTTCTTCTTGTGTAATTATAGGAAATTGAGATTCTATTTTAATCGAAAATTTCTCAAATCTTAATTTAGGTAATACTACTTCATATTTCCAACCTTTTTTTACAACCTCTTCTCCGTTTCTTTCTGTCCATTCAGACACTTGGACTACTGAATATTGTTTTTCTAAAACTTTATCCGATAAAGATAAATCACTTATTTTAATCATAGTTGTTTTTCCTTTCTCATCTTTGAATTAATCTTAATTTACTTATATCTAATCTATAGTTTCACTCCTTTTTTGATATCATTTAAGTAAATTATATTGTATAATAATGATTAAGAGAATATAACATTCCCTTAATCATTATTATAAGAAATTTGAATTCTTTTGTCAACGCAAAAAGAGAATTTACTTTTCTTGTCATAAAAGAAAGGTTGAAATATGGAGAAACAAGTATATAATTATACCCAATTATTTAATAATTTTAGCGAAAATTTGAAAAGTAAAAGAAAACAGCTAGGATTAACACAAAAAGAATTAGCTGAAATAGTAGGTATCACTCCTAAAACTATACAAAATTATGAAAAAAAGAAAACTATTCCTACTCCAGCCCTGATGGAAGAAATTTCAATAGCATTAAATGTTAGCTTTGAAGAAATGATTGATAATAGTGAATTAAACAATAAAGTAGTTTCAGCTGAAATATTAGAAAAAATAGAAAATAATAGTAAATATGAATTCATTTTAGAAGATTTAAATATTACTAGTAAAATTTTTGATATTATAGATTTAGAGATAAGAAATAAAACTAATAATCTGCCAGAAAATGTTTTAAATGAAACATTAGGCGGAGATTTAGATATTTCATATAGTGATAAATATAATTTAGTTCAAGCTAAACTTCAACAAGAACTAGATTTTGAAATAAAAAAAATAAAAAATGAATTTATATCTAGGTATGACATTGTCAAACAAGTATATAGACCTATAAATATCGCTACAGGAAATACGGCAGATAAAAAGAAATATTAATCATTTTTTGCAACCATTTTGCAACCAATAAAGTAGAATTCTAACAAAATCATTTCTTTTCAACCACTCTAAATTGTGTTAAAATAAGGAAAAGTAATCAAGATTTTTTTTATTATAGTTGAGTGGGAATAGAAAGATTGAAAAACTTATGAAGACATCGATAAAGGGGCTGTTAAGGGACAATTTAATATGGATATATTTTTTAGGGATCGGATTATTATTTGCAGGACAGGTTATTTCAAGTTTCATCGATCCGTTTCCTCTTCCGAATTATTTCAATAATAATTTCAAATTTACATTTAATATATACGCTAATTTTTGGGGAATTTGGATTGCGTTTATTTTATTCTGTATAATTTTCAAGAAGAAGAACAAAGTAATTTTAAACTCTATTAAATATAACAGAACTTGCAATAATTTTAAAATGTTGATATTAGGATTTTTGACAGGTTTTGTCCTGAATGGATTTTGTGCAACAGTTGCAATTTTACACGGGGATATTAAGCTTACTTTTTACAAGTTTGAAATAGTGAACCTAATTTTATTATTTATTGTAGTTTTCATTCAGTCTTCGAGCGAAGAATTGATTTTTAGAGGATTTATTTATCAAAGATTGAAAAATAGATATAAGAACACTGAATTTGCAATAATCATAAACTCAATATTGTTTGCATTACTTCACTTGGGAAATAATGGAATATCAGCTTTTGGATTTATAGATATACTACTTTCCGGTGTATTTTTTAGTTTAATGTTTTGTGCATTTGACAGTATTTGGCTTGTTATGGCATGTCATACAACATGGAACTTTACACAAAACATTCTATTAGGGTTACCAAATAGTGGAACAATATCTAAATATTCCCTTTTTATGATGGATGTAAATTCCGCAAAAAGCAGTTTTGCCTTTGATAAAAATTTTGGCTTGGAAGGGGCCGCGCTCTCAATAATACTAATGTTTACAGGGTGTATGATAATGTATATTTATTGCAAAATAAACAATAAGTTTGTCTTCAGACTGTGTAATTGCAGTGACGAAAATAAATGCAATATGGACAATTCAAGATTAAAAAAGGACTCGGTTCAATAAACTGGAAGGAATGCAATACAGATGATATTCTCGATGTATTGTTTAGAGATTGATTTAGTTTGTTCGTCAGTAGCTAAAAGTAAATATTATGATATTTTAAATATAGATTCTGGCGTTCAGGATACAAAGATTCTATTAGAAGCAAATTATAAAGCTATAAAAAAACGCGAAAATATTTTAAAAATAATAGAAGACTTAAAGCCTAGGAATTATCCTGAAAGTTTTAATAAAATTAAAAATGCAATTATTGAAGATATCAATGGAGATTAAAAGCTCTATGAAGTACTTTTGAGGTATTTTGTTAAAAATATACCTATAAAATCAGTGAAATTTTGTAGTGGGTGCAAATGAAAGTCTTGTAAATGCTTATTTTATAATAGTTAGCAGGTTTTATATGAAGAGTGGGAATAATGCGGTGCAACTTAGAATTATTAGGAGTGTAACAACGACATAATTCTTAGGTACAGAGTATGCAACAAGAACTTTAATCTTAACGAATAAAGTGAGGAAAAGATTATTAGTTCTAACTGATCATACATCAAAGTATCTATACTAAAAACTAGTTTAATCCCCACCAAAAATTATTGGTGGGGTCTTTTTATTAAAATCTTTGATTTTTTACCTTATCTATGCTAAAATATAAATATGAAAAGAGAGAGCCGTTTTAAAGACGGTGGCTCGAATATGTAATTATTAAATAACTATCTTACCCTAAGCCAAAGCGTAAAGATGGTTATTTTTTATTGTCTTTTTTCAATGCTACAATACATGCACTAACTACTGAAAAAATCAATAGATTTATTCCAATAATTGTTTGTACAATTTCGTAAGCTGACAACTTGCTACTCCTTTCGTCCAGATTTTAGTGTATGCGAGCATAGCACCATCCCCTTTCACATTGAAGTAGCCACCATCTTTATCGGAAGTTTTACACTCCCTAACTTCTCTCTCCAGTTTTGATTATATCAAATTAAATTATCATAATCAACTATTTATAAATACTAATATATCAACACTTTTTACTAAATAATTATACTTTTTATACCCTGCCATTTCCTCTGCCAAAACAAAAAAAATTAGTTTCAAAACACTATAATATCAATAGTTAAGATTATATTTTGTTACATTTGAGTGGGAATAGAGCAAAAAATCCCAGAAATGGCTTAAAACAAGGCTTTTGAACCTGCTGAAATTAGCAACTGGGACAAATTTGGGTAAAGATTCCAAAAAGAATAATCTCAATAATTGTTTAAAGTAGCTTGCAATAAAATATAAAAAATCAGACCGTAGCTTAATTGTTACGGTCTTTTTGTGTTTGTTTAGATTAAATTAAAAAGAATCATATTTGATATCGAAATACAGCGATTGAAATAATAAATTAGAGTATTTAATATAGATCAAGAACTCGTTCAATTTTTTTCTTTTTCTCAATAAGCATTCTTGAAATAAATTGCTCATAACTCTCCTCGGGATAAAGTGGATTAGGCTCAATAACTTTCTCTCCTAATGATAAACTAGTGATAGAGCTAAAGGCTGAAGCGATCTTAGTTAGAGGTGAGTCTTTGTAATATACATGATTCTTTTCAATCATTTCATAGAGAATTTCTAATTGTCTAAGGTGTTCTTCTAGTATAAGAGGTTCTCCTTTAGAAGGATATAAATATTGCATTCGCCTATCAAGCATTGCTTTTAGTTCTTCTTCATTCGCTATTTCACATGATGTTCCACGACGAATATAAATCATATTTTGTTTAAGATTCTCACTTTCCTTTTTTGATAAAAAAGGAATATATTTAGGCACATCTTCTACAAACAACATTTGAAATTTTTTGTTTTCCAATGCCGTATATTCGGATGTTGTATATGAAAAATCGTAGATTTCATATTTTAAATTTGATGATATAAAATTTTTTATTTCATTAGAAATAACAGCTTTATCCTTTATTTCAGATAGTCCCTCTATACAGATACTGCTATCTTCATTCTCCGCTACTCCAAATACAATTATACCACCCTTAGAGTTTGCTAATGCTAACATTTCTTTTGCTAGAGCGGCATTTCCAATCCACTGTTTTTTAAAGTCGATAGAATTATGTTCACCTGTTTGTGCGTGTAGAAAATCTCTAAATTTATCTAATGTTGGTTCTTGCAACAAATTATATACTATATCTTTTAATTGATTCGGGAATTCCATGATAATCCTCCTTTAATACAAAATTATATATGTTGGGTAATAGACTAACAATGATGTGGTATGAAGAATAAGATTGTTTCTTATTTATTCTTTTTCAAAAACCTTGATTTCTTAGGGAATGACAGTTTCCAATCCTCTAATTCTTCATCAGAAATTTCCCCGTTATAATGTTTCTTTCTCATTTCATTCCACTCTACTAAAAAGTCATCAAAGTGAGGATTATGAGATAAAAGGGCAGTTGGTTCACCTTGCCCTGTAAGTGGTCTAAATTTCATTTCTTTTTCATAGTCAAAAATTATGTGCATTATCTCAAAAATAGAATTAGGTTCATGGTCAATCAAAGCAGATATATCACACTCAAGAGCATCTGCAATCTTTCTTAGTTGTTCTATATTTGGAGATCTATTTCCTAATTCATAGTTACGAATTGCTGCATCAGTTAGTTCGGACATGATAGCAAGTTCTTTCTGTGTTAGTTTTCTGAACAAGCGAATTTGTTTTAATTTCTTACCAGAAATCATTTCAGGACACCTCTCTTTTTAAAATATTCTATTATATTTTACCATATTTCATAATCAAACGCAACAGAAGTGTTCTGTATATATTTTAAAGAACTGTTATAATAAAGCCTGATATTAAAGTGAAAAATTTATAACCGCTATTGTCAGAACAAAAATAAACCATTACAATAAAACTAAATAGTTCATTTATGAACTAAAGAGGATGTAAGTTTTTTAAATCGACGCTCTCCCAACTTCAGCTATGGATGTAGATCCTTACAATAAATCTGAAAGGAGGACAGTTATGCAAAAAGTATTCATGACAGCTAAAGAAGTACAAGATTTTCTGGAAGTTAGTAGAACAACTGCTTATCAACTTATCAATGAGATGAATCAAGAACTAATGAATCTTGGCTATCGTGTGCAATGTGGTAAGGTGAACAGACAATACTTCATGGAAAAATATTATTATGGAAAAGAATTAAGAAGAGAGGTATAGAAATGGGGGCTTATAGAGATGAAAACAAAAATGGTACTTGGTATTGTAAGTTCAGCTATGTTAATTGGAAAGGGCAAAAGTTAAATAAGAAAAAACGTGGTTTCTTAACAAAGAAAGAAGCTCTTGCTTGGGAAAAAGAGTTCTTAAACGGACAAGCAGGAAGCGTAGAACTAACATTTAGAGAGTTCTTTGAATTATATAAAAGGGATAAAAAACCACGCATTAGAGAAAATACATGGAGAACAAAAGAAGCTATCGTTAATTCAAAAATCATGCCATATATTAGGGACTTGCTGATGAATGATATTACTAATGTGACAATTATTCAGTGGCAAAATGAACTGATGAAAGTCAAAGATGATAGAGGTAGAAATTATTCTCCGACTTATCTTCGCACAATACATGCACTATTCTTAATCTATTATAATTATATCACAAAAAAACCTTACCTATTATTTATATATTATAACTCTGATAGTTTAGTTTTACATGGACATTTTAACCTTGTTTTGTCCTTATTATTTTCTTTAATTTTTGTATCTAAACTTTCAAAATATTTTCTGTATAATAAAACCATAAAAAGTGGAGCAACTTTATATGAAGAACAAAATTGATTCACATAACACCTCTGATAATCGGCACTCTGTTTATGCTGATATAGCAAACCTTGTCGAAGAAGATAATACATTAAAAATACACAAATATTTCAGAGGAACGAACATAAACTTTCTGATGAAACTGTTTACAAAAAGTTGTTTAGAGAATATAATAAGCTATGAGTATACTGGCGAAAATGTCAAAGAATCAATAAGAAAATATGGATACTCTATGCGCCCTATCAATCGCATTGTAATTGATAATAAATTAAATGAACATAAAGGAGAAATTTGATGACAAATAAAAAATTTTCAATTAGAAAACTAGCTGTTGGAACTGCATCAGTAGCCATTGGTTTTTTTGCTTCTGGGGTGATAAATTCTGCACTTGCTAATGACTACCCTAACAATTATGAAAATACATATTCTTTAAATGATAATAAAAATAATCAACTATCACCTGAAGAATATTCATTAAAACAAGCTAAAGAAAAAGCGTTAGAAGAAATATACAAGTATAGACACCTATACATAATAGCGAATTGGAATCCTATTGAGAAAACTATGTCTGACATAGAAAAAAGTCAATCTAAAGAAGAAATATCATCTTTATTACAAGAATTCAAGAATAAAAGTGAAAAACTTCTACAAGATAAGATTACGGAACTGAAAAATCTCACTTCTGAAGATTTATTAGAATTAAATATATCCGCTGTAGATGAATTATCATTATATAAGGCTACTATTCTTAATAAGCTATATACATTGAAAGGGCTATCCAAAGACGAATTTAAAAAATATAAATCTGATATAATAAGCCCAAAAAATGAAAATGGAGAGAGTTTGAATGATTATCGATCTCTTCTTTCATATCTTGATAATATAATGTCTGTTATCAATACAAAGAATATGGTGAAAAAAATATATGACTCAGAATTCATCTCTGTATCATTAAGATCAAAGCTTATTGATTCATTTTTTAGTTTTAATGGTAATCGCTTAAATCCTGCAAATGCTGAAGAACTAGATACACTTTCTTACTCGCTCAATACACTAGAAAAACTATCTAAAAATAATATTGTGTCAGATTTTAAAAAAGAAGAATTAAAAAAAGAACTGATTACTTATCTAGGAGAGGGCTTTAATACATCAAATTATACGAAGGTTTATCACCTTCTTTCTGTTATCCGCTCATTAAATGAACAGAATGAAAGCAACAATAAAGATAATATTGAGCCTAAGAATAAAGAAAATGAAAATTTCCCTGAAAATGATCTTAATTTATCAAATAAAAAAGTTATTGCTTATGATTTCCTTAAAGGATTAGCATATCCTACTCTTGAAAACTTAAGAACTGATATTATGAATGCTACTGAAGATAATATCTACTTACTTGCTAACAAAGCATCTGCAATTAAACAAATTGAAAATCTTATTACATTAAGTAACGAAGATAAACAACAGTATATAAATAAAATTTTAACTGTTAACTCACTTGGAGAATTACCATCTATAGTTGGTAAAGTGTTAGAAAATAATATGATTGAAATATCTAATCTAGATATAAATCAAAAACACCGTTTAAAAGAAAAACTTAATACTCTAGCCCCTGATGAATTTAATGCTTTTGCAAATATAATATATTATTCATTAGCTTTAAAAGAAATTGAATATTTATCTCCTGACGAAAAAGAAACATTTTTTAATGAATTTGTTGATAAGTTCACAAAAGGCAACGATAAAATGTTTGAGACATCTTACAAAATGGATATATCAATACTAATTAATAAACTTTCTTATCTTACTAATGAGGATAAAAAAATATATAAAGAAAAATTATTTAAATTTGCTTTTGGCGGCGCTGCTTGGGCTCCTAAACTAGAATTCACTTTAGGTTATACAAGTAAAGAACTCATTCTTCAAAGTCATAATTACACCCTTAGAGCAATTGAAGACTATGATATCTATAAAGAAGCTGTTTCAAAAAATGAAAACTTAAGAAAAAAAATAGAAAGAAAACCTACGTTTGAATCAAAAACTGAGAATATAAATATTCCTTTTGAAACTATCTATAAAGATGATAATACTTTAGATAAAGGAAAAGAAGTTGTCGAGACCGAAGGCGTTGACGGTATTAAAGAAATTACTAGAACCTACACTATTATGAATGGTGTTCGCCAAGGCAATCCTAAGATTGAAGAAAAAATTACTAAAGAGAAAGTTAATAAAGTTATTAGACGTGGAACTAAGGAAGTAAATACTGAAAACTCAAAATCTACTGTCCCAGAAGTTTCAAACAACACCCCTAATAACAAACTTGAATCCCCTAGCATTTCTGATAACAAATCAATATCTAAGTCAACTAACGTCACACTGAAAAATATTGATAACAATATTAGCGTAACATTAAACACAAAAGAAACAGGAATAACTCTAGTTACAAATGAAATAACTAGTTCTACTACTCTTAACAAAATAAAAGAAAAAATTAAAAATGAAAATAATTCTATTACTTCTTCCTCAGATATTAATAATCTAAGAGTTATAGACTTAACACTTGAAAAAAATGGTCAAAAATATAATTTTACTAATAATAGAACTGTCCGTATCGCCCTACTAGACAATGAAAAAGGAAAACAAATTCGTGTTTATCATATTAAAGATAACGGAGAATTAGAAGAACTGACAAAAGATAAAAATAATTTAACCATTACTAATAATAGCGTAGAATTTACTATAAATCATTTTAGTAAATTTGCTGTAGCTAGTATCAAAAAAAATAGACCAGCTTCACCTACTAACCCAAGTAGTGAGAATAATGGAAATGACTATAGTAAAAGAAGCTTAGCTGATATTAAACCATCAGAAACTAATTCAAATAAAGTACTTCCTAAAACTGGAGCATCTTCATCATATACTACACTTTTAGGAACAATACTATTAGGACTAACTCTTATTAATAGAAAGCTAAAAAAAATAATTAAATAATTTGTACCGACTCCAAAAGGTTAGTCCAAAAAACTAACTTTTTGGAGTCAAATTATCAATTATCCCCTTTTTTATTATATATTCAACCCTCTAATCCTAGTTATACTTTACACTTTCAACATAGTATTTAGATTTTTGATCTCCGCCTTGATAATCTTTGTTGTTAAGTTTTAAAGTTATAGTTGAAATATTTGTCTTCGTCATCGCGTCAAGAACATTTATTTTTATA
>ERZ772926.569-NODE-569-length-20376-cov-9.420649_pt1 | contig 20376 bp, 11 predicted proteins | sample MGYA00511136_ERZ772926 | MGnify/ENA primary metagenome ERZ772926 (study PRJEB29015, sample SAMEA2737917) | human oral metagenome | biome: human oral; feature: human-associated habitat; material: dental | place: China | collected 2153 ... | reverse complement strand
CCTTGCCCGCTCGGATCTTCGCCGCGAAGTGCTCGATCGTATCCTGCTGCTGCTCAACCTCCGTGCCGAAGAGCGAGTTCTTCTTGAGTCCGATCTTGTCTTCCAGTATGACAGCAGAAACGCCCATGCGCTCCAGCGTGTGCACATGGTAGACGAAGTGCTCGATGAGGCCGCCCGTATCGGCGTCGAGGATGATGGGTTTCGTCGTCACGTCCATGACGTCATCAATCGTGCGGATGCGCGAGGACATGTCGACAAGCTCGATGTCAGGCTTGCCCTTCGCCGTCGAGTCGCAGAGGCTCGAAATCCAAAGCGCGTCAAACTGGTCGAGGCCGCCCTCATGCTCGACGACGGTCTTCTCCGCAAGAAGCCCCGTGAGTCCGTCGTGCACCTCAATCGTCTTGACGATGGGCACGATCTCCAACAGACGGCGCAGACGGCGGCGGCGGAACTCGGGCATGACAAGCCTCTCCTTCATGCGCTCGTCGATCTTCTTGACATCCGGATTCCATGTGTAGGGCACCTCGATAAGCTCGCCGCCCGTTTTCTTGAGATTCGCCAGCACGTTTTCGCGGATCGCAGACATCGGCCCGCCGCGCCAGTTGTCACCGTGCACGACGAAATCGGGCTTCAGCGACGCGATGACCGCATCGTACATGATGGCGTCCTGCACGATGACGCGCTCAACCTCCGGCTCGGCTTCCAGAAGCGCGATGCGTTCTTCCAGAGATATGGCAGGGAAGCGATTGTAGCGCACCATCTCGCGGTCAGACAGAACGCCTGCGACGACCGTGCCGTGCTTCTTGGCTTCGCGCAGAATGTTTCGATGTCCTTCATGAATCACATCCGTACAAAAACAGGCGTAAGCAATCTTTTCTTCCATGCTATCCCTTTCCTCCTAAAGTCTTTCTCAGCAATTCCAGTTCTGCCAAGGTATCGATCTCCTGCACATCTTCCGCCGTGCACGCACGCACGTACACGCAGAAATCCTCGATGTCCGCCGACAGAGCCGCCTCGTCCCAGTAGCGTGCCGCCCCGCCAGGCGTCGCATAGAGGCGCTTGAGCGAGGCTTGGAGCTTCCTGCCGTCCTCAGCCGTCCAATACGAGATGCCGACCATCTTCCAGCAGCCCTTGCCGCCGATCGTCATGCGGCGTATGACGCCCGCTTCGTCGGGGAAGAAGCACCAGTCATCCGTCTCCTTGACAGGAATCGCCAAGTAGTTCGTCCCCTGCTGCTCGCGCGAGAGGAGCGCGGGATTCTGCAGGTAGAGATCGCCCTCGACGATCATGGCGTTCTCGACGAGATCGCCCACGGCGAGCAGCGACGAGATATTGTTCGCCTCATGCCAGTGCGGATTGTCGATGAAGCGGATCATCGGATACTTCTCCTTGAGCGCTTCAAGCTTTTCGCCCAAGTAGCCGCGCACGACGTAAATTTCAGGATAGCCTGCCGCCACGAGCGCCGACAGCAGGGTGTCGATGATGCGCCGCTCGCCGACGCGCGCCATGGGTTTCGGCATTTCGTCGGTCAAAGGGCGCATCCTTTCGCCGCGCCCCGCCGCGAGGACGATGGCGCGCTCGGCAATGTACAGCGCTTTGGACATGATTGCAGCCTCCTTTCTCTTGCAGTCAAATTCATTCGGGAAGCGCCGAGAAAATCTCCTCGAACACCTTGCGAGCGCATGCAAAGTCCTGCGCGCGGCAAGCGTCCTCGCGTCGGAAAACATCTTGCGCACGCTCTGCCAGGGACGCCCGTGCCTTTTGGAAAACTTCCGGCTTCAATTCTCCGCCGCACGAAAGGAGCAGCGCCGCCCATTCGGCCGGATGCCATGGCAATTCAGCCGCCTCCTGCACCTCATGCGTGAGCAGAGGAATCTCAAAGACGCCGACGCGGAAGTCCCCTCGCGTCTGAAAGAGCAGCACGAAAGCCGCCAATGGGAAAAAGCGTGCGTGAAAGAACGCCGTTTCCAGCCAAGCGCAAGCGTCGAGCACGCTGCGGCGCAGCAGCGCACCCGAAAGCCCCCCCTCGGGCGACGCCCCGGCAGAGAGCACGAATTTGCGATGCCACGCGCCTGCGGCGACGACGCAGTGGGGCTGCTTCATGCGAAAAACGAACTGCGGCAGGGCGTCATCCGCCGCCCCCGCAGCATCGGCGATCACGAAGTCAAGCTCGTCATCAAGTTCCAGCGTCGTCGCCATCTGCGCAATCTTCTCGGGGAACAGCCGATCGCCGGGCAGCAGCCATTGGATGTATGTGCCATGCGCCGCACGCGAAAGCGCCGCGCCCCAGCCGCCGGACAGGGCGGGAACGACGACATGCGGCATGGAAAGCGCCGCGAGAGCTTCGCTCAGTTCGGATGCATCGCCGACGAAATCGAGCGCAACGACCTCCATATACGGATATGTCTGCGAGGCAGCGCTCTCCAGCGTGCGCCGCCAAAGCGAAAGATCGCCGAAGTACGGCACGATGATGCTCACGAGCTTTCGGCGCACGAGCACGCGCGCCTCGGCAAAATCCTGTGCGAGCTGCTCGGAAAGACGCATCAGGCTCTGCAGCGGCGAGAATGTTGACCTCTTCGTATAGCGAAGCTCGATCCGCCCCTGCGGCAAGACCAAGTTCTGCACCTTCTCGCTCTCTGCGGGAGAAAGCGCGACGGGTGGCTCTCCGCCCTCGAATACCGTATCGAAATGCTCCTTCCAGTAGGAGCAGCGCGCCGTATGCACGGAATACTTCGCCGCGTTGCCGATCCAGCCGTTCAGAACCTTGACCGCCGTATGCAGGGCGCCGCGCCATTGGAAGTGTGCGAAGTGCAGAAAGCTGATGGGAAGCGCCGGCGCCGGCACGCGCTCCTCCCCCTCCATGCGGTAGAGGTAATGCGTGCCCTGCGCCAGCAGCGGATAGGTGAGGGCAGCCTCGCGCCCGATGATTGCCTTCTGCATCGGCTCATGCCGCTTCTTCCTGCGCAAAGGACGCGAGAGCAGGAACTCTCCGGCATCTTTTTCCGGCTCTTCCAACTCGTACATCCAATGCCATGCGTAGAAGGTCATATTCGTACGCAGGCGCGAGAGGACGGCGCGGCAGGGCTTCGCGGCGTCCTCCGTGACGAGGAACTCGTCGGCGTCGACGGGCACGACGATGTCGGCGCCGTGCTCGTCAAAGGCCCTGTGCATCAAAGCCGTCAGGATTTCATCATGGCAAAGCTCAGCTTCATCGTAGCGCTCAATGCAAAGGGGCAGCCCTTCCGCTCGGAGGGCGCATAGGATGTCTCCCGTCCCATCCGCCGCCGCATGGTCAACCACGAGCAGTTCATCGGCATACGTCAAAGTGTGGCGCACGAAACTCTCGATGATGTCAGCGCAATCCGCAACCAAGGATATCGCGATAATCTTGTTCATGCCCGCCCCCTACCTCTTGATAAAGATGCAGCTCGACAGCATCGTAGCCACAAGTTCCGTCTCCCTGCCGACTGCCGTGATTTCCTCGGCAAACGGGCCTTCCATGCAGGGCGCCCCGCCCGCCGCCACGCGCGTGATGCGCTCCGCCGCCGTATAGGCGTCAATCGGCGCATCATGGTAGTCGCCGGAGAACGCCTGCGACTGCAGGGACGTCTCCAAATCCTCCAGAATGTAAACGCCACCGCTCGGCAAAACAGGAAAGAGCGTGAAGAGCGCCTTGAGCTGATGGCTCCAAAAATGCGAGGCGTCGTCAACGATGATATGCGGCCGGATCTCCTTGAGGCTTTCGAGCGTCTCGTCCTTGGAAAGATCGCCGATGCGAATCTCGATGCGCTCTTCCGCGTAGGCTCTGCACGTCTCGTCGATATCGACGCCGAAAACTTGTGCCTGCGGAAAGTAGCGCTTCCACATGCGCTCGCTGCCGCCCTTGAACACGCCCAGTTCCAAGAGACGCAGAGGCTTTTCCTTCCAATCGCGCAGGAAGAACTCGTACTTTTGAAGGTAGTTGTGTCGATAGCGGCACTTGTCCGTGCACTCTTCTGTGCCTATGCGGTCAAGCTCGTGAAATTCGTGAAAGAATCCTGCCTGCATTCCCTTCCTCTCGCTGACGCGGCGTCCCAAGCGCAGGCTGAACGCCGTCGGATGCCGGGGGATTGCCTCGCGCCGTTTTTCGAGCTTCACTGCAAGTAGGAAGGCGGGGTTCGTGCGTCTGTGAAAGAGCAGGGAGAAGCCCGCGAAAAGGCTCGCGACATCCTGCAGATCATACGCCCACGAAGTCTCCAAGCAAAGCTTCGCCCCCCGTATTTCCTCTTCCATGTCCGGCGTCTGCACGAGGAGCAGGAGTCTTCCTCCCATGCGGCAACAATTTGCAAGCGCCTCAGCCCCCTTCGTGAAGTGCAGTTCTCGCTCCAAACCCTCGAACAAGACGACCAAATCGTACTTCTTTCCCGCCACGGATTCCTCCAACTGTGCCAGGGACGCGCTGACGCCGAGCGCGTCGTTGAAAAGGGGCACGTAATCAACCTTGGCTCCTGCGGCAAAAAACGGCTGCTGCAGGACATTGACCAGTTCCGATCCTGCATAAGAGAGACCGACGAGGAGGACATCCTTGCCACTCACTTCTTCCTGCGTCAGAACACCATTTTCCCACAGCTCTTTCAACATTCCCGTATAGGACAGCAAGCTCATGCTCTTCTCTCTCCTTCTACTGCAGCCATATCTGCCAAGCCCTCTCATAAAGTCCCTCGACCTCGCGCACATAGCCCGCTCCGTCCATCAAGGGCGACAGCGCCATGCGTCTGCGCAAATCCTCGTGCAGCGCAGTCAACAGCTTTGAGTCGCGTGCGAGGGCGACGGCCTTTTCCACATACTCGGCGGGCGTCGCTGCCGCAAGCTCCGAAATCCCTGCGGCCGACAAAAGACTCAGGCCGAAGCGCGAGCCGAAGCGCCTGCCATAGCGCGTGACGACGGGCACACCCATGTAGAGCGCGTCGCATGTCGTGCCGCCACCCGGATACGGGTAGGTGTCGAGCGCAATATCGATGTCGAGATACTGCGCGAGGTAATCGCTCGTCGCACGCCGAAACTCGACCACTCCCTCGGCAAAGCCCGCACGCGCCGCCATGCGGCGCATACGCCGCTCCTGCGCCTCGCTCGCCGCCGTATTCTTGAGCACGAGGCGTGCGCCCGGTACACGCTCTACAATCTCACGCCAAAGAAGGAGCTGCTCGTGCGTGATCTTGTAAAAGTTGTTGAAGCTGCCGAAGACGGGCGCCGCGTGTCGCTCGCGCCGCTTCGTCACATACTGCACCGAGGACGGCGGCATGTAACAGAGCAGGGAGTGATCGTGCAGACGCAGCGGCTTTTCGAGGAAAAGGCCTTCGTTGTCTGCTGTAGCCGAAAAACGGTCAGCAAGCACATAGTCGATCGCAGGCAGCCCTGTCGTATCGAACCAGCCGATCGCCGTCACCTGCACGGGGGCGGGGCGATGGGCGAGAGCGGCGAGAGTTTTTCCGCCTGCTGCATGCCCCGAAAGATCGACGAGGATGTCGATCTCGTCTGCGTAGATACACGCTGCCTGCTCCGCCGCAGGCAAGGACGACACATCTCGCCAAGCATCCGCGAGAGAACGCATCTGCTCCGTCACGCTGTCGCCTGCGCCGCGCGTGTCATAGCAGTAGACCTCAAAGCGCTCTTTCGTCCGATGAACAAGAAGCGGCATGATGAAGAAAGCATTGATCTGCATGGCGAAATCCGGCGAAATATATCCGATGCGCAATCTCTCATGGCGGTGAAGCAGCGCATCGTGCGCATATTGCCTCACGCCCTCAAAAAGCGCCGCAAAGCCGCAGTGTTCACGAAAAAGCCGGGCATCTTCCACACCCGGCAAGTAGTGAAGCGCAAAGAGATAGTTGCTGTACGCCATGCGATGTTCTTCCTGCAGAGCACCACCCGACGAGCATGCTGCACGGTACGCCTCGACGACTCCGTGCGCATCGCCCAAAGCGGTGTAGGCAGATGCTTGCGCCGCCGCCAGTTCGAAGGCAGCACGCGGCGAAAGAGGCGCTCGCGCCAAGCGGCGCAGCGCCTCAAGCGCGGCTCCTCCCCTGCCTTCAGCAAGGAGGGCACGAACGCTTGTCATCTCCTCCGCAAAAGAGTGCACCTCAGCCACGGACAGCGACCAGAAGCCCAAAGTCGGGCACTTTCATCCTAGCGGCAAGTTCCAGCGCTGCATCGTGCTCTCCGAGGGCAGCGAGCGTATATCCCATGTTTTTGAGCGTCATCTCATCGTGCGCATCGAGACCAAGCGCCTGCTTCAAGAGATGCTTCGCTGCAGTGAAAGAACCTGCGAGGAAGAACCCTCCTGCGAACGAATTCAAAAGGCGCACCTTCTCCGAAAGCGCGACATCCTTTCCAAGAATTTCCTGCGTCAAGCGCATAGCCTCATTCTCATCATCCGCCGCACTCTGCTGCACAGACTGCTTCTGCTGCGCCAACGGCATTTCGATGCGCTGCACCTGCTGTGCCAACGGCTGAAATGCCTCCGTCTGCTTCTCCGATGCCGCATGATCGAGCTGCAGGAAATGCGCGATGGCGGGATAACCTGCACGGATCTCATCTTCCTTCGTCGCCGCATAGTAATCGAGCACCTCGGAAAGGTCTTCCTTATCTTCTGTCGAAAGGGATGCCGCATAATTTTTCAGCACGAATTCGAAGATGGCAAGGCCGTCCGACGTGCGCTCTTCCAAGAGGCAGATGCGAGCGAGCAGGATGCGCGCCCTGACGTGCTGCGGCACAAAGCTCAGCGTGTTGTCTACCCACTGTATTGCGCGTTCATAGTCACCGCTCATGAAGTAGCTGTACGCTGCATCATAAAAGGCGTCGGCATCCTTAATCCCCTTTTCAATCATCGCCGCGACCGTGCCAAGCGCCTCTGCGTACTCTTCATCTGCCATCTGCGCAGCAAGCTTGCGCTTCATCTCATCTGCCGAGATCACCGTTCCCTGCGAATTTCTCGTATTCCAATTTGACAAGATATATTCCTCCTAAATTTTCTTTACGTCCATTATATCATACGTCTCTATATCGAAAAAGCTCGATATAGGCTTAAGGAAGTATGGATAAACTTTCAGTCCATACATGAAAGAGCCAATCAGCCTGCGCCCTTCGGGCTTGACTTCTTGGACTTTCATAGTAACTCCAATATTTTCCTCAACGATTCTCCCCATAGAGCCATTCCTTCCAAATCTTCTCATACATCGCCTCGACCTCGCGCACATAGCGTCTGCCGTCCATCACAGGGGATCGCTGCATCATGAGGCGCAGGTTTCGGTGCAGCGCCGTCAAGAGTTCGCTGTCCGAGGCAAGCGCCGCAGCTTTCTCGATATATTCTTCCGGAGTATGCGCCGCCAGTTCGCCAAGGCCGACATTTTCCAGAAGCGACAATCCGAAGCGTGTGCCATGGCGTGTGCCCGCGAGCGTGATGACGGGCGTTCCCATGTAGAGTGCCTCGCACGTCGTGCCGCCGCCCGTATAAGGAAAGGTATCGAGCGCTATATCCATGTCCATATACTCGTGGATATAATCGAGCGTCATGGGGCGCACCTCGATCTGATCGGGACGATAGCCGAGAGCAAGCGCCCTTTTGCGCAGGTTCTTAGGCTTCCACGCCTTGAGCACGAGCTTGGAGTCCGGCACACGCATAAGGAGCGTGTGCCAGAGGCGCAGCATATCGTCGGAAACTTTTGCGGAGTTATTGAAGCAGCCGAACACCAGTCGTTCATGCGGCTGCCAGTCAATCGTACTTTTGAACACGGCTTCGAACGGCGTGTAGCAGAAGTGTGAATGTGGAAGGCGCAGAAGTTTTTCGGAGAAATACGCATCGCCCTTGCCCTCTGGATCTAGAAAAATATCCGACAGGCAGTAGTCGACCGCCTTGAGCCCCGACGTGCTCATGTAGCCGATTCCCGTGAGCTGCACGGGCGCCGCCTTGTAGCCAAGCGTCGCCAAACCATGTCCGCCGTCCGTATGACCACTGAGATCGAAGAGAATGTCGATCTCATCTGCAGCAATCGCCCGTGCACGATCCTTCGCCTCAGACAGGACGATGCTGCGCCAAATGTTACCAAAGGATCTCATCTGCTTGGCCGCCGCATCGGCATCGTTGCCAAGATCGTAGCAATAGACCTCGAAACGACTGTGATCAGCGATGGCGAGCAGTTGCATCATGAAGCAGCTCATGATGTGCGTCTTGAAGTTCGACGAGAGGTAGCCTACACGGATCTTCTTGTGGCGTCGGTGAAGCTCTCGCTCGTGATGCAGTTCCTCCTCCGAACGGAAAAATTGATTATAGGTGAAATGGCGTATGGCAAGCTCCTCGTCACCGATCTGCGGCAGATAGTGACAAACCATGAGGTAGTCACTGTAGAGCTTTCTCTGATGTGCAAGGTACGGCGCAAGGGCGACCGCCTCTTGATAAGCGTTGGCCGCCTTCTCGATGCGGCCAACGAAATGCAGGAAGTAGCCGAGCCTGCCGCAGAGGAAACTCTTCTCGCCGCGTTCAAGCTCTGACGCATGCCTTCTAAGCAGGTATTCTACGCGCTCGATTCCCGCCTCCCATCTCCCCTTGTCCTGCAAAATAGCAAGCTCCCCAGCGATTTTTGAAAAATCTTTCATCCTTCGTCCGACTCCTCCTTCTTTCGTTCGACTGCCGTGCAATAGAAACGTTCCAACTCCTCCATATAGTGCGCAGCCTGCATGACGGGCGAAGCAGCAAGATGCGCACGAAGCGTCCGGTGCAGCTGATCGAGAAGATCTGCATCATGAGCGAGCGCCACGGCTTTCTCAATGTACGACCTCGCGTCAGCAGCGGCAAGGTCCGAAACGCCCACGTTCTTCAGCAGCGACAATCCGAAGCGCGAACCGCGCCGCCTGCCATAGCGCGTGACGACGGGCACACCCATGTAGAGTGCGTCACACGTCGTGCCGCCGCCCGGGTACGGGAATGTATCTAGCGCAATGTCGACCGCCAAATATCGCTCCATGTAGTCGCTCGTGGCAGGCTCCAGATCGACGCGCTCGATGTCGATCTTTGCCTCTGCCATGCGGCGCAGTACCTCTTCTCGCATCTCTGGCGCAAAAAGCTCCTGGCACTTGATGAGCAAACGACTCTTCGGCACGCGCTCCAAGATCTCGCGCCAGCAAAAGAGCATTTCTTCCGTGACCTTGTACCAGTGGTTGAAAACACCGAAAACGATATATCCTTTCACTCTGCATGGTGCACTCGAAGGATTCGGCACATCACTCTTCGCCGTGTAGAGGAACTGGCTCGTCAGGCATACAGGCTCTTCCGTGAAGAACGCGTCGTGTCTTCCCGGCGGATCGACGATGTCGTCCGTAAGGAAGTAATCGACCGAGGAAAGCCCCGTCGTATTGACATAGCCAAGACCCGAAACCTGCACGGGAGCGGGACGATAGCAGAATATGGGGAGTGCGCCGCCCGCGCTGTGCCCTGCGAGGTCGACGAGGACATCGATCTCATCGACACGAATCCTTTCGGCAATCTCCGCATAGGAAAATCCCGCCATCTCGCGCCAAGCCGTCGCGTGCTCCTTTAGGGCAGCGGTGAAGCCGTCCTCCTCCTCTGCGAGCGAATACGCGTAGACCTCAAAATGCGTGCTGTCAAAGCGTACGAAAAGGCCGTAGATGAAGGAGAACATGACGTGTCGGCGAAAATCGGGCGACACGTAGCCGATGCGAATCTTGCTGCGGGTCTGCAAAATACGCGCGGCAAGCGGCTCAATCCCTTCGAGAATCCTCTCATAATCTCGATGCGCAGCAAAAAGCGCCTCCCGCCCAATCGCTGTATTGTGCAAAGCGAGCAGATGCGAGCTGTAGGCTGCCGTGCGTGCGCGAAGATTCTCTGCTAAGTCGGAAGCCTCCCGATAGGCTGCAGCAGCCTCGTCGGCATGGCCGAGCATGTATGCGGCATGACCATGTGCAAGCGCAAGACGATAGCGGAAGGGGCGCGTCTCGCGCGTCTTTTCCGTCAGCGCAGCCGCCTCTTTCAAACTCGCGAGCGCCGCCTTATGATCGCCCGACAGCTTCTGCGCTTCGGCGAGAAGCTGCAGGATTTCCGGCTCTTCCTCCTGCGCCTTCTCAAGCGCCATTTCAAGATAAAGACGTGCCCGTGACACCTGCTGCAGCTGCAGGGCGGCAAAGCCCATGCTCATCAAGAGCCGCTCCGAGGCAGCATGGAGAGCCCTAAGACGTGCGGCGACAGAGAGGAACCGCCGCCAATCACGTGCGTTGAAGGCCGCATCCGTCTCTTTTTCCATCTTGAGCACAAGCGCCTTGCGTACCTCTCCCTCATCTTCTCCGAGTCGATGTGCCCAGATCTTTTCATACGCCGCTTCGAGATGGAGCATGTAGCGCGCGGCGTCCATGAGGGGAGATGCCTCCATGCGCGTGCGCAAGGTACGCCGCAGGACAGCGAGCGTCTGCACATCAGCGGCAAGCGCACACGCCTTCTCCACATATTCGTCCGCCGTATGCGCACAGCAAGCGTCGACAAGACCGAGATTTGCCAAAATGCTCACGCCGAAGCGTGCGCCATGGCGCACGCCTGCCAATGTGACGACGGGCACGCCCATGTAGAGTGCGTCGCACGTCGTACCACCGCCCGGGTATGGGAATGTATCAAGCGCGATATCGACCTCGCCGTATGCCGCGAGGTACTCTGCCGTATGGCCTTCGGTTTTGACGCGCACGAGATCGATCCCCGCCTTCTTCAAGCGGCGAAATGCCACTTCCCTGCCGTCTGCCGTATCGAAAGCTGCCGTCTTGAGAAAGAGGCGCGAGCGCGGCACGATGCGGAGGATCTTCGCCCAAAGATGCAGCACCCGATCCGTGACCTTCGCGAAGTTGTTGAAGCTGCCGAACGTAATATAGCCCTTCTCCCGCGCGGGCAAAGGCGCGATGCGCGATTTTTCCCCCGCGCGGCTCGCACGGTAGCAGAGGTGACTCTCGGGCAAGCGCAGGAGCTTCTCCGTAAAGCAGTCGTCGTTTTCCCCCATAGGGTCGGTATACGCGTCCGTCAAGAAATAATCGACCGCTGAAAGCCCCGTCGTATCAAAGTAGCCAATACCCGAGATCTGCACGGGTGCAGGACGCAGCGCGAGCACGGGAAGCGCGTTGTTCGCACTGTGCCCCGAGAGGTCGAAGAGGATGTCGATCTCATCGGCGCGAATCTTCTCGGCAATCTCCGCGGGAGTCTCGCCGTCCACATAGCGCCAAACTGACGCATGAGAAGAAAGCTCCGCCGCCATCGCATTCTCTCCCGCAAGCGAGTAGCCGAAGACCTCGAAGCGGGTCTTGTCGAAGTGCGTGAAAAAGGCGAAGCTGAAGAGCGCGACGATGTGGAACGTGAAGTCGGGCGAGATATAGCCGATGCGGATCTTCCCACGCCGCTTCGGCACTCGCTTCATGCGAGGCACGCCCTTGAAAAGCTCCCCATAGCGTCGTGCCGCATCGAGCATGAACTGCGGCTCGCGCTCGACGTAGTGCAGGGCGAAGAGGTAGTTGCTCCAAGAGGAGGCCTTGTCTTCGAGCGTCTCAGCAGACTCAAAGGCCGCCCGTTCCTCGCGCAGCGACTCCTCGACCTCTCCCATGCTGCAGGAAACGCGCGCGAGAAGATTGTGTGCGAGCACCTCGTCGCCTCGTGCGAGCGTACCGAGGGAAAGAGCACGCTGCGCATCCAGACGGGCCGCATGCCAATGCCCGAGCAAAAAGGCCGCCCGCGCTCGAAGGAACAGACCGAAAGCGTCATCCTTGCCCGAGATATACAATCCTGCTGCACGCGCGGCATTTTCTCCCTCTCCGGCGTCGATGTAGAGTCCCGCCGCCAGACGCCATACCTCGCGCTCCGCCCTGCCTGCAGCAAGGAGCGCGTCGGCGGCGGCAAGCGCTTGGCGAAGGTCTCCCGCCGCAAAGAATCGCTTGAGCGCAACAGCGAGCCTCGCCGCTTCCTCGGGCGAGATCGCCGTCTGTGCCGCATCGTGCGCGGCGAGCGCCGCTTCGTAACCGGCTTCGAGAGCTGCCGTATAGGATGCGCCATCCATCAAAGGTGACTTTTCCATCATGGGGCGCAGATTCTTGTGCAGGGCGGCAAGAAGCTCCGTATTCTCGGCAAGCGCTGCCGCCTTCGCCACATAATCTGCCGCATCCGCCGCCGCCAGATCCTCCAAACCGAGATTGGCGAGGATGCTGAAGCCGAAGCGCGTGCCGTGCGCATCTCCCCTGAGAGTGACGACGGGCACGCCCATGTAGAGCGCATCGCATGTCGTGCCGCCGCCCGGATAGGGGAATGTATCGAGCGCGATGTCGACATCATGATACTCGTGCAGGTATTCACGCGTATCGGGGCGCAGCTCGACGCGTGCAGGCTCGATGCCTGCCGCTTGCAGCCGCTCAAATGCGGCGGCGCATCCCTCCTCACTCGAAAAGGCGGCGGATTTCAAGAGCAGACGCGAGTTCGGGACTGCAGAGAGGATCTGCGCCCATGCCGCGAGCGTCTCGTCCGAAACCTTGGCGAAAGCATTGAAGCTGCCGAAGGTCACGAAGCCTTTCCGCAGGCATGGCGCAGCGCCCGCAGGCGGCGCACCCGCCTCGGACGTATAGCAGAGGTGCGTATGTGAGAGAACGAGCAGTTTCTCCGTAAAGAACGGCGCTTCCTTGATGCCCGCCGGCGCGCCGTCGAGCCATACGTCGCCGATCATATAGTCGACCGCGGGAAGCCCTGTCGTCGCGAAGTAGCCGATGCCTGACATCTGCACAGGTGCAGGGCGATGCGCGAGCACGGGAAGCGCCGTGCCGCGCGTATGACCGGCGAGATCCACGAGGACGTCTATGCCGTCCTCGTAGATGCGCCGTGCCGCCTCCTGTGGCGAGAGCGGCGAGATATTGCGCCAAGCGTCGACGAGACGCATGATGCGGCGGCTCTCCTCGTCCTCCGGGCCGTTCTGGTAGCAATAGACCTCGAAGCGCTCGGCATCGTAATGCGTGAAGAGCGCCTCGGCAAAACGCAGCACGACATGATGGCGCAAGTCGGGCGAGATATAGCCGATGCGAATCTTGCGCCGCTTTGGCCGAAGGCGATGAAGAAACGGCGTCACGTCACAGAAAAGCTCTCCATAAGCGCAGTGCGCACGGTACACTTCTTGCTGAGGCACGCGCAGAAAATGCAACGCGAAGAGGACGTTGCTCCATGCCACGGCGCGAAGCTCAGGAGTTTCCGCTGCAGCCGCCGCTTTTTTGTAGGCGGCAGCTGCTTCTTCTGCCAATCCCATAGTACGCGCCGCCTGCCCGAGAAGGTTGCAAACCTTCTCGACGTAGAGAGGGGCAATCCCTTCCTCACGCTGCAAGAGCGACGTCAGCGCATGATGCGCCGAGAGCAGCTTTCCTTCGGCGAAAAGGATTCGCGCATGGAGAAAAGCGCCGTAGACAGACTGCGACTCCTTCTGCAGAAGCGCCTCGACCAAGGGCGCCGCCCCCTCATAGTCGCCCGCCTCGATGTGGATGCTCGCGGCGGCACCGAGCGCCTCCGCCTGGGTCGCCTCGTCCTTTGCCAGCTCGCGCACAGCGTCCATCGCTGCGTCGAAATCGCGCACGGCGAGACATGCGCCGATCCTCTCGCGCAACCTATCTTTTTCCTTCTCGCTTGCCATGCGCCCGCTCCTTTTTCTTCATCTTTTCCAGCGTGCGCCGGGTGGAGCGCATCGCCTCTTCGTACTTGCGCCACATTTCTCCTGCCGCCGCACGGTCAAAACGATCGCGCTCCACCAGATACTCGCCGTAAAGAAGCTCCAACGGTTGTATATACTCTTCTTCCGTCGTGATGTATATGCGGCGCTCAAAATACTCCTTGATGAGCCGCAGCCACTCCAAGCGGCTCAAGAGGATGACGGCCTCCTGCTGCCCCTCCTGCGCCGCGTGACGCCGATAGCAGCTCAGGGGCTTCTGGAAGAAAATGCAGTCTCCTCCTTCCAAAAGTTCCAGCCACATCGCCACGTCAGAAATTGTCTTGTAGCCGCGGCTCTCGGCGTGCCAATAGTGGTGCTTGAGATCGGCCCGCCGGAAGAGGACGGCGGACGGCTCTCCAAGGAAATTACGCCAGCCAAGCAGCGTCTCCCTTCCAACAACTGCACCTTCGAATACGGAATAATCCGCTTCAATCTCAGGCACACTCGCCGCATAGGGATTGGGCAGAACCCTTCCCTCGTCGTCAATCAGGGCACGCCTTGAAGTCACAAGTCTCGCTGCAGGATTCTCGCGAAACGCCTGCATCATCTTCTCGATCTTGCCGTCGAGCAGGATGTCGTCGTCCATCAGCCACTGCAGGTACTCACCATTGGCAAGCTGCTCAAACGGCACGAAGTTCTCCTCTTTCGTCTTTGCCGCCTTGTTTCTATGATATTGCAGCCTTGAATCGTTCAGATACTTTTCGACAAGAGCTTCCGTCTCATCGTCCGTGCTGTTGTCGCAGACGATGATCTCAAGATTCTCATACGTCTGCCGCAGGGCGCTTTGGAGCGCAAGCTCGAAGAACTTCGGGCGGTTGTACGTCGGGATCATGATGCTGACGAGAGGCAGCGCCTTCCTGCGCCACTGCTTTCGGTAAGCATCGGCAAGCAGGAGCGAGGCGCCATCCATCTCGGGCAGGATGTGCATCTCACCCTTCGCCTCGGCGAGCACAGAAGAAAAGCTCTTGAGCCGTGCAGAAAATTCCACCGCTGCGGCATCCATGCGATTCGCTGCCATATAGAGATATGCTTCATCCTTCTGATCCTGCGGCAAAAATCGCGCATAGTAAAGCACGATCGGCGTCGCCTCCCGTGCGCGTAAAGCCTTCGTAAGGAACAACGCATCGTGCTCCCTGTCGTAGAGTGTATCGAGGAGTGCGATGACGTCCGCCGCTTCCTGGCCTGCGAGAGCATCGTAAAGGGCGAGGAAAAGCCCCTCGTCATACGGATATTCCTGGAGACCGCGCAGGAAAAGATCGAATGCCTCGTCTGCTCTTCCCTGCATTGCCGCTATCTTTCCAAGAGATGCACAGACAAAGGGAAACATCTGCAGCGAGTTATCCGATCGAAGCGACGCAGGCGCCTTCTCCTTGAGCTTCATGCCAAGGCGGAACATCTTTTCTGCAAGCAGATAGTCGTGCTCCTCCCACGCCAGGAGTCCATACTCCATGGGAAACTCTGCGAGATCAGGGTACTTCTCCATCGCCTTTTCCAGGACGGCTACGATCTCTTCCTTCGGCCGTTTCTGAGCAAGCAAAGCGCGCGTCAATCCCCAGTATTCAGCACCTTCACGCCCCAGATAGATGATCTTGCTTTCAATCGCTCTGCGTGCATATTCTTCCGCCTTGGCAAAATCGCCCAAGCCATAGTAGCAATCCATATAGTGCAGAGCGTCATCCGTCGACTCGCCCTCCGTCTCTTCCTTTTGTCGCAGGAATTCGAGGTTGCGCTCAAGTTTTTTTTGCACGAGATGCTGTGAATAGCCCGTATGGAAGATCACAAGTTCCGGCGTCGCGAACATCTCATGCTCCGCCCTACGAGCATCTACAACATGCTCATGAATCTTGCCCTCGTAGCGAAGGTCGGGACTATTGCGGAAAATGCGCAGTTGGAAGATTGCTCCCGTAAAGCGGTTTCCCTGATCCTTGTCGATGTTGACGAGCCGGCAGATCACGCCGACGATGGGCTTCGTGCTTTTCTCCACCTCCATGAGGAGCGGGCGCACCTTGGCAATCGTCTGCGGACTGAAATATTCGTCAGCGTCAAGGAAGAGGATCCAGTCGCCCTTCGCCTTTTCCAACGCGCAGTTCTTCGCGGCGGCAAAATCGCTCTGCCACGCATGATGAAAGACGCGTGCGCCCGCCGACTTCGCCATCTCGACCGTACGATCGGTCGAGCCAGTATCGACGACAATCATCTCGTCAGCAATCTTCTTCATTGAAGAGAGCCACGTGCCGATATTCTCTTCTTCATTCTTCACGATCACGCAGGCGGAAAGCTTCATGCTCCGGCTCCCTTCATCCATGCTTCATAGGCGGCGATATCTTTCGCCGCTGAACCCAAAGCCCGCGCACGCGAAAAGCACTCGCGCGCTGCAGGAAAGTCTCCCATTTGATAAAAAGCGACGCCTGTGTCATGCCAAAAGGCATCATCTGCTGTTGGAGAATCTGCAGGAATCTCCGCCAAAAGAGCCATAGCGGCTTGCCACTTTTCCGCTGCCAAAAGGAGCGTCGCCGCCTCGCACTTCTTTTCCGGCGTCAGTGCAGAAAGGATACTGACGTATCGCAGCAGGACTTCGTTCGGCAGTCTTTGTGCGAGCACGGGAAGGAACGCTCGGCACTCTTCCCAAAGCTCTGCGCTGATCGGCTGCTTCTTGGCAAAGCTGAGCAGGATCTCCTGCAGCTCGGGCAGAAGAGACTCCATCTCCGATGCATGTACACGCACGGAATCCCCTTTGGCCAGCGCCAGCAGCAGCACGAGGAAGAGTTCCTGCATCACAGCGGCAACGTTCTTCATCGCCACATCCGCCATTTTTTCCCAATCTTGCACCTGCCAAGCGGCGAGGCATGCCACCTCGGGCAAATATTCACCCGAAAGGTCTGTAAGCTCTGCAGCAGCATCAGCCGCGAGCTGCGCCTCTCCCGCAGAAATCGCCCAACGCGCCAGAAAGCGCAGCGCTTCAGGCGTATGCGGGAAGAACTTGTACAGTTTCTCACCGCAAGGGACACCCCAGATTCTCCGCCAGAGTCCGAGCGCTTCCTCACTGAAGGGGTTGAGGTGCAGGGAGGAAGCGATCGCCTCCTTCGCCTTTTCCTTCTCGCCGAGAGCGAGGCGAATCTCTGCCAGCTCGCGCCAGGCGACGGGAGCCTCCGCAACAAAGCGCGTGGCCTGTCCTGCGCCATCTTCATGTGTAAAAATATCGAGTGCCTGTTCAAGACAAGCGGCAGCATCCCTGAGTCTTCCTGACGAAAAGAGAATCCTGCCTTTTTCCGCATGAAAATCGGGCAGACTTGGAAATTCCTCCGCCGCTTTTTCTGCCAAGGAAAGCATATCCTGAGCCGACATTCGGCATTTGCGCATCGCGCGCAGCGCCATTCGATACAAATCGCTGTCACTGCCGATGGAATTCGCTGAAGAATCGAGTGCCGCCAGAGCATAGTACAGTGCCTTCCTCCAATCGCCAAAAGCGATGTAGCAGTCTGCCAAATAACGGTAGTGCCTGTCCTGTTCGCCGTTTTCTTTGATATCTTCCTGCAGCAGGGCAAAATTGCGCTCCATCTTCTTCATCACGCGCCCCGATGAGTAGCCGAGATGATGGACGGTCAGATGCCTTCTTTCCATTTTAATCTCAAGTTTGCCATCCATCTTGCAAATGCTTTCGTGAATTCGGCCAGCAAAGGCAAGATCTTTCCTGCGCCGAAAGAGACGTACGGCTGGAAAGCGCTGGATCTCCCTGAGCCGATCATCCTCGTCGAGATTTACGATTGTCAGCATGACCGCCTCAATCTCTGGCTGCTCGACGGAAAGCGAGGCAAGATACGGCCGCACCTGTTGCGGTGCAGCAAAATACTCATCGGCGTCGAGAAAAGCGACCCATTCTCCCGCTGTATGAGCAAGAGCCGCATTCTTTGCCGCTGCAAAATCATCGCTCCATGGATGATCGTAAACACGCGCCCCCGCCGCCTCCGCAAGTGCCTTCGTATCATCTTCGGATCCCGTATCAACGACGATGCGCTCATCGCTGTAAACCGCCGTATTTTCGAGCCAGCGCGGCAAATCATGCGCCTCGTCACGCGCGATGGTGCAGGCCGAGATTTTGAGCGTCTTCTCTCTTTCCGCGATCTTCTGCCAAAGGGCTGAGCGCTCCTTCGCCACGGCAAGCATCGCATCATCAAACTCCATGGCTTCGCCGTCTTCCTCATGCTCAGCATAGGCGCGAAAGGCTTGCTGCATTACCTCTGCAGCCTCCGAAAATCTCAAATCACGTGCAAGATGCTCAGCATATTCGGCATGGAACTCCGGCAGGCCTGGAAAGTCCCGCACAGCCTTCTCCAACAAGCGGGTGCGCTCCTCTCCTTCGGGCAGCGTATAAAGCAGCATGCGATAGCAGCGACTGGCGAAGATCACAGGACGAGGTCCCGCCACAACGTCAAGCCTTGCATAATGAAGGGCGCGCTCCGTATCACCCACTCCCTCATACGCCTCAGCCAGATAGCGATAGAGATCCTGCGGACTTTCCGTCTGCTTCAATTCCCGCAGGAGGAGTTTCAAGTTGCGCTCCGCCTTTCCTTTCAAGCGGCTCTCCGTATAGCCCGTATGAAGCAACACCAACATGGCCTCCGGGATGAATGCGAGCCGCAGTTCCGTCCCCTTTCGCTCAATGTGCTCGTGGATACGCCCCACATAGCGAATCTCAGGTGAGCGCCGGAAAGCACGCACGACGTAGGTGTGATCGATTCGTCGCTCCTTCTCGCCGTCGATATCAAGATTCACGATCTTTACGGCAAGCGCGTCACATTCCTTCGCTTCTTCAAGGATGACGCGCAGATTCCCCCGCGTTTCTTCGGAAAAGCGCTCATCTGCATCGAGGAAGACGACCCAGTCCCCTGTCGCATGAGAAAGTGCCTCGTTTCGTGCTGCCGCAAAATCGTCATGCCAAGAACCTCGAAAGAGCTTTGCCTTGGGAATCTTCTCTACGATGCGGCACGTATCATCCTCTGATCCTGTATCGTAGACAACAATCTCATCTACACTCGCTGCGACACTTGCGATGGAAGAGCTTATATTCTTCGCCTCATTCCGTGTAATCCAGCATGCCGATATGCGCATCATCGATCTCCTTTTTCTTCTTCACAATCTCATAGCCCTTCCACTTTTCCTGCAAAGTCTTCGGCAAAAAAGCGAGCATTTCTACCGTTGCCTGCGGCACACAAGCCGCTGCCACAAGAAGCAAACCACAGCGGCAGATCCGTGTCAGAGCAGGTGAAGCCGAACACCTGCCCTGCAGCAAACGCTTCTGCAGCAAGGCGGGAAGCATCATCGTGCTCCCATTCCCTGCAAATTCCTTCATCTGAATCCCACAAATGCGGCACATTTCTTCCAATAGTTTCTTTGCAGAAGGAGGCATCCCTCCTTGAAAGCAGCTGCTTTTCAGAAAATTCAATGCTGCCAAATCATAACGCCCCAGAACGCGATAGATCTGTGCAAGGCGTTCATAGGCAATCCCACCGCCCTTATAAAAGTACGGAAACACCTCATCTTCCCGAACAGCCTCAAAAAGGACGGCTGCTTTCTCCAAATTGCAAACCGCCTGCTCCAGTTCTCCCCTGCACGAAAGAAGAATGCCTTTTTCCGCATAGAACTCGGGAAGATGCGGAAATTCCGCCTGTGCACAATCCATAAGATCACACATCAGCTCCAAAGGAAGACCGAGGGATCGCATGGCTTCCAGTGCAACATGATAAAGGCCCCCGCGGGTATCTCGTGGATACGTAGGGAATTCCAACCCCGAAAATGCCATCTCTAAACAGCGTTCGTATTGTCGAAGGTGGTAGAAACAATCCGTAAGTCCGGGGTAAAATCGCTCCGCATGACCATTCTTCTCAATGTCCCTGAGCATCAGGGACAGATTGCGTTCGATTTTTTCCTCAATCATGCCGCCGCGATAACCGTCATGATTGAGTACGAGTCCTTCGGGATAGGAAACTCGCAGACGGCCTCTGCTGCTGTATACATTTTCATGAATCTTTCCATGATAGCGCAGCCATGGTGCATTGCGAAATATGCGCAGACTTCTGTCGCGTGAAAATTCTTTGCCTTGATCGTCGAGATTCAGGCGCAGAAGCATCATCGCTTCCAGATCGGAAGCGGCGCCGATCTCCGCTTCAATCGTACTGCGCACACCTTGCGGTTCGACAAACCACTCATCTGCATCAAGAAAAACGATCCAATCTCCTGAAGCTGCTTCAACAGCGAAATTCCTCGGAGCGGAGAAATCATCCTGCCAGGAAAAATCCAATACGCGCGCTCCCAGCGCCTCGGCAATTTCTCGTGTTCTGTCCGTCGATCCCGTATCGACCACGATGATTTCATCCACAGCGTCTGCCAGACTCTGCAAGGAGCGGGCGATATTTCGCTCTTCATTTTTCGTGATATAGCAGGCAGATATTTTCATGATGCCCTCCCGATAAGCTCATGTCTTGTTATCGTGATAAGCAGAACGAAACTTAAAACAACAAAGAGCAAAAAAGAACCTCCCCAAAAGGGGAGGTTCTTTTTTGCTCTTTGTGTAATTCTGACGAAATTACTGGAGCAGGCTGAGAACGCCGGAGCTGGACTGGTT
>ERZ772926.563-NODE-563-length-20483-cov-42.908410_pt1 | contig 20483 bp, 16 predicted proteins | sample MGYA00511136_ERZ772926 | MGnify/ENA primary metagenome ERZ772926 (study PRJEB29015, sample SAMEA2737917) | human oral metagenome | biome: human oral; feature: human-associated habitat; material: dental | place: China | collected 2153 ... | reverse complement strand
AACCGGCGACCTCATCCTTACCATGGATGCGCTCTGCCAACTGAGCTAAATCAGCTTACCTAAAAAGTATACTATAGTTCTATGTTCTTGTCAAGCGCTCTCTTTTAATTTTATTGAATGAAAAAAGCTAGATTTAGCAAGAATCTAGCTTATAAACTTCTTATTTTGTTAGATCGATTCGCTGTCCCAGTTTACCAATCAAAATCGCTCCCACTATAAGTGATGCAAACTCTCCAATCCCTGTAGAAAACCAAGTGAAAAAGAATGGTGCTTCAGCAACGATATGAAGTTCTGCTGCAATGGTAATCATTGAAATAGAGAATAGGATTGAAAAGAAGAAATGATCTTTTCGAATCAAACCATTGAACAGATAGTCTTTCTTGTACTTGTTAAAGAGCCATACACCTAGACTTAGGAAAACTAGGGTAGAACCTCCACCAACAAAGACATCTATTAGACCAAAGCTAAAGAAATTAGCAATCATACATCCAATCGTCACACCGATGATATATTTAGGGTTATAAAATGCCAAGAAATTCATCATCTCTGAAATACGGAACTGGTAGGCACCGTAGCTAATGGCATTAAGGGGTGGGGTGATGGTCAAAACCACATAGATAGCAGCGACAATAGCGATATCTGCCATGTCACGAACAGTTAATTTTTTCATGTTTTCTCCTTTAGCGGTTTCCCGCGTAAAATATGCTTGGTGAAAGAAGCTAAGCACCAAGGGTTGAGTGAATCAACCTTACTAGTATAGCACATTATATGACTTTATGCTATACTAAAATCATGAAAAAACTAGTAAAAACTTTCTTTGATAACGAAATCCTCTCCTACTTATTTTTCGGTGGTGCTACTACTTTGGTTTCTATTTTATCACGTTTGGTTATTTACCACGTCAGTCACCAGGAAATTATGGCAACTGCACTGGCAAATCTTATCGGTATTCTCTTTGCATTTCTCACAAATGATACAATCGTCTTTAAACAAGGGAGAAAGAATTGGCCAATTCGCCTAGTTAAATTTTTCTTAGCACGTCTCTCTACTCTTGGTTTGGACGTTCTTTTAACTTATATCTTCGTTACATCTTATCCCGATATTATCGGGCAATTTGTCAATAGTCAACTAGATCAGGTCAATGCCATCGAAACGCTAATTGCGCAGGTTTTGATTATCATTCTTAACTATATTTTTAGTAAAGTATACGTTTTTTATAAATGAAATAGGTATCAGTAAGTATTAAGGTTGCAATATTTAGGTATTTCAGGTACAATTAAGATTAATTTTTGAAAGGAAATTATGAAAATGTTAAAAGATCTTAAAGAATTTTTGCTTCGTGGCAATGTCGTTGATCTCGCTGTCGGTGTGATCATCGCCTCTGCTTTTGGTGCTATTGTTACTTCACTTGTAAATGATATCATCACTCCACTTATCTTGAACCCAGCTTTGAAAGCGGCGAACGTTGAACGCATCGCTGAACTTTCATGGAATGGCGTTGGTTACGGTAGCTTCTTGAGTGCTGTTATCAACTTCTTAGTGATTGGTACTGTTCTTTTCTTCGTTATCAAGGCTGTTGAAAAAGCTCAAAATCTTACAAAGAAAGAAGAGCCAGCTGAGGATAAACCTGCTACTCCAACTGAACTTGAAGTTCTTCAAGAAATCAAAGCTCTTCTTGAGAAGAAATAAGACAATTAAAGGATCTAGCTTCATGCTAAATCCTTTTTCTTTACTCTTTCGGCAACTTACCAGCCTTTTCGAGCATTTTCTTAATCAAGTAAGGCATCTTCACATTTTCACGACCTTTCTTCTCAATCAGTTTTTTCACAAATTCTGGCATTTGGAGGTCGTCTGCCTCCTCCATAATATTCTTAGTGGTAGCTGACGGAGCTAGCTCATCAAAGGTTTCTTCTTCTGGGAGAAATACTTTAAATTCTTTGTGTTCGTTGGCTCTTATAGTATCAACTAAAGCATCAATTAAACGAAAGTCTGTGTTTGGCATAGCTGGTCGATGGTAGGTGACACCTAATTCTTGACATAATTCATAACATTCTACATCGTTATCAAAAAGAACTTCAATATGCTCACTGATAAAGCTAATTGGTACAAAAATATAATGCTCTGGATGTTGTTTCTGTTCTCTCAAATACTCGAGTACATCTGGCTTAATCCAAGGGATTCCAATATCACTCTCGCTCTGCCAAGTATTGGTATACTGGTCGGCTTTTAGGCCGAGTTGTTCAGCGATTAACTTGCTATTATCGAAAATCTGGTCGATATAAGGATCTCCATAATCCAAGGCAAAAATGGGAACACTGTGTGCCGAAAAGATTACCTTGAAAGCTTCTTCTCCCACCTGGTCTTGTAAAATTTTGCTAATCTCGTCAGTCCAGAAGTCCAGCAAAGGCTGTTGTTGATACCAATCCTTAATGACTAAAAACCGGATCTGCTGGCTTTCCAAAAACTTTTCATACCCCATGACTGAGTAAAAGGAATAATGAGGTTCCAAAATCAAACAGATACATTCTTCAACACCATCAGTTTCCATCCGCTTGATCACGTCTGGAATAAAGGGACGAGAAAATTTGTTGGCAAAGTAGATACCGTACTCCTCCCCTAAACGTTCTTTTACTAAATTGACCTCCTCACGTGTAATCCGCTGCAAAGGCGTCCCACCGATACGAACATAGTTGCCATAGAGAGTCTGGATTTCGTGGTCTTGGGGTCTAACTCCACGACGAATGTTTGTAAAAAATTCTGCTACACTCTCAAAGGTAATCTCTTCTGGCGAACCGAATGTCATCATTAAAATTGCTTTTTTCATTGATATGTCCTTGTGATGTTTTTTTCAATTACCATTCTACCATGAAAGATATCATAAATAAACGCTTTCATTCATTTTATTTTTATTTACTTCTCTTTGTCTTTCTCTCTATTCTATGATACAATGAAAAAAATGATAATAAAGGAGTTTTTATGAATTACCCGAACCTTTTAGAACGGTTTTTAACCTATGTCAAGGTCAATACGCGCTCTGACGAACACTCTACTACTACTCCAAGTACGCAAAGCCAGGTAGATTTTGCGACCACTGTTCTTATTCCTGAGATGAAGCGTGTCGGTCTGCAAAACGTCTACTACCTTCCAAATGGTTTTGCTATTGGAACCTTGCCAGCTAATGATCCGAGCTTGACACGCAAGATTGGGTTTATCTCCCACATGGATACTGCTGACTTTAATGCTGAGGGCGTTAATCCGCAAGTCATCGAAAACTACGATGGAGGTGCGATTGAACTGGGGAATTCTGGATTTAAACTGGATCCAGCTGACTTTAAGAGTCTTGAGAAATATCCAGGTCAAACGCTTATCACAACAGATGGCACAACCTTGCTAGGTGCTGATGACAAGTCTGGAATTGCTGAAATTATGACTGCTATCGAATACCTGACTGCTCATCCCGAAATCAAGCATTGTGAAATCCGTGTCGGTTTTGGACCAGATGAAGAAATCGGTGTCGGTGCTAATAAGTTTGATGCGGAAGATTTTGACGTTGACTTTGCCTACACTGTTGATGGAGGACCACTAGGGGAACTTCAGTACGAGACTTTCTCAGCAGCTGGTGCTGAGCTTCATTTCCAAGGGCGTAATGTCCACCCTGGTACTGCCAAAGGACAGATGGTCAATGCCCTTCAGCTGGCGATTGATTTTCATAATCAACTTCCTGAGAATGACCGACCAGAACTGACAGATGGTTACCAAGGTTTCTATCATCTTATGGATGTGTCAGGTAGTGTCGAGGAGGCGCGTGCAAGCTATATCATTCGAGACTTTGAAAAAGATGCCTTTGAAGCGCGTAAAGCAGCTATGCAGTCTATTGCTGATAAGATGAATCAAGAGCTTGGGAATGATCGCGTTAGCTTAACTCTGACAGACCAGTACTACAATATGAAAGAAATCATTGAGAAAGATATGACGCCCGTTACCATTGCTAAAGCTGTTATGGAAGATTTAGGTATCACACCTATTATCGAACCAATTCGTGGTGGGACTGATGGCTCTAAGATTTCCTTTATGGGAATCCCAACTCCAAATATCTTTGCAGGTGGTGAAAACATGCATGGACGTTTTGAATACGTCAGCCTTCAGACTATGGAGCGTGCGGTGGATACCATCATTGGTATTGTAGCTTATAAAGACTAAAAAAGACGAGGTAGCTCAGCTACCTCGTCTTTTTTTATTCGTTTTATTGAGCACTTGGCTCAGACTCACTTTGCACTTGCTTTTCTGTTGGTTGAGAAGCAGCTGTTTCACTGTCTTTCTCAGACTTAGATTGGCTATCAGTTTCACTTGCTTTTGAACGGAGTTCCTGGTTCAAGCTAATGATCTCTTTAGCTAGAGTGAGGAGACCTTCTTTATCACTGCTTTTGGCTGCAAGTTGATCAAATAGGGCATCAACACGTTCAAAGTCAGCATCGGATCCTTTGTTATCCTCTAAGTACTTGTGAAGAGAGAGCAAGACATTATAGAGTTTTTGGTAGATAATCACCGTTTGTGGATCTTGTTCTGCTTCTTTTTCCTCTCGTTGGATAGTCGCTGCAATACGATTTAAAAGATCTTCAAGTTGTGTTTTAGCTTCGTCAAGGTCTGCATTTTCCTTTTCAGTAGCTGCTTTGATATTAGCTGCTTCTTCAGCTAGGGATTGTTTGACACCATCCTCTTTAACACGTGCTAGGAGTTGGGCAACTTTAGTTAGGAGAGCATCCACTTCTTCCTTCTTAACATGGCTAACCCGCTCTTCTGGCATAAAATCACCGTAGAGTTCTTTTAGGAATTCATAGATGGCTGTCTTAGCGGTTTGACTATCTACTTTTTCCGTATCTAGAATAGTCTTACCAGCTTTTGTAGAAACGGGTTCTTCTTTGAGAGCTTCTTCTACTTCTAGCTTAGTTTGGTAAATAGTTGGGAATAGCTTGTTCAAGTCGGTTGCTTTGAGGAAAGACTGTGACTGGTAAAGTTCCCATGTCAACTTGGCAACACGGTTCCGAAGTTCTTCTCTCAAACGACCATCAGATACATGTTCATAGAAATACTTGATGTACTCTACTGTTGTAACCCCTGTCCGATCACGGAAATCTTGCAAGGCCTGAAGTTTCGCTTCAATGGCAGCCAACTCTGTCTCATCTTGTGCTAGTTTTGCTTCCTGCAAATGTACCAAAAGATCTTTCTTAGACAAGCCATAAGTGTCCGTATCCAGTGTATTGATCTTATCTACAAGGGCTTGGTACTTCTTATCTAAAGGTGAAGTTTCAACTGGTGCCACACTTTGATCCACATGGATATATTGCTTATCAAAGAGATCCAAGGCTGCTAGATATCCAGCAGTTGAGTTTGTTGCCAGTTTTTTCATATTTTCGGTGAACTGCCCCAAAGCAAGTTCAACACGTCTCTGCATGATTGGCTGGTCTTTGTAGAGACTTCTGCTATCTGCTAAAAGTTGATCCACTTTAGATAGAACAGTTTGTTCATCAAATGCTCCAGGTTGATAGGTCGATTGTAGGGCTGGAATCTTGTTTTTCAAAGCTACTTCATAGCCCTTAGTTTGAACCTTGATGTAGTGATTGTGGTCTCCGTGAGGAATCACAAAACTACCACTTTCTACCTGTAAACTATAAGGAGACACCCCATCACGTAGGGCAGTCGTATAAAGTTCATTTAGGAAATCCAGTTCTGGATTCCCAGTTTGGAGAGGAATACGAACATGTTCTTTTCGAACAGCATAGGGATGGATATGGGTTGGATCATAGGCTTGATCCGGATTTCCAAAGACAAAGAATCCATTTGAAATACGAATCGCTTCGAGCGGAACCCCATAGGTCTGTGAGATATACTTGATTTTTTCTTCATCGCTAGCATCTCTTGAGAAACTTTCCACAGTCTTTGCAAGTGGTTGAACCGGCTCAGACTGATGATTTTCTTTCAAGTGATCTTGGGCAGTTTTGATTTGAGCTGCAGTCAAGTCTTTCTTAAAGAAATAATGAGCGTGATCTCCATGAGAAACCACAAAACCTTGCTCATCCTCACTAATGACGCGATCAACTGCAAAACCATGATCGTGTTCTTCGTCATGATGATGGTCATGGTTCTCTCCATTGTGGTCATGATCTTCATGGTTGGTCCCCTGACTTCCATGGTCACCGTCTTGGTCATGATGATGATCTTGCTGAGCAGGATGTTCTACTGGCTTACTTGGACTTTCCAAAGGTGCTGGTTTCCCACTGTCGCTAGCAAGAGGAATCATACGTGCAATCTTTTCTTCCAAGGCAGAAAGCTTTGTATACGGAATGAAATGATAGTGATTTCCATGAGGAATCGCTACGCCACTTGGTGTTCTGCTTGAAATCTTAGTAGGGTCAAAAATCAAGCCATCTGATTCTGCATAGCGTTGATTACTTGGAAGTGCATAGAGCTGTTTTAATAGATTCTGAAGGCTCTCTTCTGTATTGCTTGGTGTTTCAGTTTGTTGACTAGGATTTGTGGTTTGACTGGTTCCATTTTGACTTGGACGATAGTCAGTCACACTAGGCTGATTTCTAGTGCCTGAGAGATAAGCTTGAGCAGCTGCTAATTCGCTAGCAGACAAGGAACTCTTTGGAATGTAGTGGTAATGTCCACCGTGAGGAACGATATAAGCATCACCAGTATCCTCTATAATATCAGATGGATTAAAGATGTATCCATCATCGGTAGTATAGCGTCCTTGTGATCGTGCAAGTGTTACAGCACTGTTAGAAGTTGGTGCATCGTGTGTATGACCTTGTTTTTGGCGTTCAATTTCGTCTTTCGTACGAACGTTATCTGCATGTGCCGCATCCTTAAGGTAAACATAATACTTACCATCCACTTTGATAATGTAGCCACCTTTGATTTCGTTGACAATATCAGCGTCTTTGAGTTGATAGTTCGCATCTTTCATCAACAGTTCTTCACTGAAAATTGCATCAAAAGGAACTTTTCCATTGTAATAATGGAAATGATCGCCGTGTGAAGTCACATAACCTTGATCGGTAATTTTCACGACAATTTGTTCTGCCTGAATATCTTCCTTTTTGCTAACTTGATCTGGTGTCTGAGTCTCTGTTTTTTGAGAGTCTTGTTTCCCATCGACATAAGATACACGGTTATTATCTTTGTTTCCTTCTACCTGGTGTTGGTTCAGTGCATAGATGCAAAGACTCAGGGAAAGGACTAAAGCCGATCCCGCCACAAGATACTTTTTCTTCATTTTCATCATCTCCTCATTTTAATTCTTCTGCAAGAACTTTCATATTTTCTTCTAGATTTTCTAAGTAAGTTTTGTCATTTTCGGGGTCTGCTTCCAAAGGATTCAGTGTTTTCAGACTAACTCCTGTTGATTTTACCAAGGTCTCAGCTACTTTAGAAGAAGCATTGCTCTCAGTAAAGATGGTTTTGACCTTATAGGTTTTAACGAATTCCTGAATTTCTGTCAACTGTCTGGGACTTGGCTCTTGTTCAGGGGAAATCCCTGCTATACCAAGTTGTTTCAATCCAAACCGTTTAGCAAGATAAGAAAAGGCTGTGTGTTGCGTAACAAAAGTCTTTTGACTTGCTTTTTCAAAAATAGGCTGGTACTTCTTAGTCAATTCTTGGGCTTTAGCGATAAAGTTTTTGGCATTCTTTTGATACGCTTCCTTATTGGCACTGTCAATCTCCGAAAGTTTGTCCGCAATAATCTGAGCTTCTTCACCTGCTTTTTCTGGATCTAACCAAGTGTGCGGGTCGTAGAGTGTTTTTTCATCAATACCGTCACCAGCTTCAACATCTTCCAAACCTGGTACACGCTCCAAGGTCATCCCTTCAGAAGCTTCTAAAACCTTAACTTTTGAGTTTTTTAAGTTTGGATCCAAACTTCCCGCCCAAGACTCCAGTGTATGCGAGTGGTAGACAAATACATCCGCATCATAAATGGCAGCAATGTCATTTGCTGACGGTTCAAAGGAGTGAATCCCACTACTTGACTGAATCATCCGAACATCATTCAAGTCACCTGATACCTCTTTGACCATGGCATAGATTGGGTAAAAACTTGTTACAATCTTCATCCCTTTTGCTTCTTGTTTTTCTTTTTGACCACATGCTCCTAAGACAAGAGCCAACACACTGGCCATTAATAATAGAAATGTTCTTTTTTTCATCATTACTCCTTAACTAGTATTTAACCGTTTAATTAACTAGTAAATAGTTTATCTTTATTTACACTATATGTCAAGATATTTTACATTTTTTCATGAAAAAAATGAGAACTAGAACTCACATTCTGCTCTCATTTTTCGATTTTATCTTTTCTAGCTCTCCTATCCAGTTTTTAGGAGTTAGAAAATGCTGCTACCTTTACTTACTTTCCTTTAACAAAGCCAATAGTTTTTCAGCTTCTGCCATAATGGTATTGTTGTCCTGGGCGCCAAATAGCAAGTTATTCTTTAATCCCGTAAGAGTTTCTTTAGCATTGGACTTGATAATTGGATCCTGGATTTTTGCAAGTAAATCTTCAGCTTCTCTCAGTTTTTCTTCAACCTTTTCAGTTTCAACCTGAGGTTCTTCTTGTTCCTCTGGCGATTCTTCTGGCTCCTCAGTTGGTTTTGAAGACTCTGGTTTCTCACTCTGCGGCTTCTCTTCGCGCGGTTTTTCTTCCTCAGGTTTTTCTGTACGAAGTTTCTCCACTGATGGTTTTTCCGTATGATTATTATCCGCTTGACCATTTTGGTTTCTTTGAACATGGTCGCTTGCATTGCCCCATCCACTATCTGAATGCGGACGTTCGTTTGGATGTTCAACATAGTACTTCACAGTCGCAAAGAGATCCTCTAGAGTATAACCTTTAGGTGCCTCATAAAGACCTTCGTCAAACCACTCAAATTTGATGTTATGGTAATGGTCATAATGAGGTATAATCAAGCTTCCGTTTTTGACTTCCACAGTATGTTGAAGATTGTAAGGTATACGATCAAGTGGCACCTTCTTGGCTGCTTTCACACGATTGTAGATAGCTTCTGCTCCCTTAGCCTCAGTATTTCCTGAATTCTGATGGTCTGTCGAAGGAGGTGTCAAACCTTTCTCTTTAGCATAAGCCTGGGATGCTGCTCTTTCAGCTTCAGACAAACTATCTTTCTTAATCCAATGACTGTGGGTCATATGCGGAGTTACATAGGCATCCCCCTCATCACTGGTGATATCACGAGGATCAAAGATATAGCCATCTTCTGTTGTATACTTGCCTGCCAATTTGGCTACTTGAATCTCATCATCTGTGTAAGCAATTTGCGCATTTGGTTTTCCTAAACGTTCTGGATGACGAATCGGTGCTAGGAAGGTAAGAATATCATCCACTAACTTGACTTTATCGCTTGAGACATCATTGAGACGTTCCAAGAGTTTATCCAAAGCGTCAAATTCAGCTTGACGCCCTTTATTGGAAATTAAATCTTGATGAATGCTTGCTAGTAAGTCATAAGCCTTATTGTAAAAATCTCGATCACTAGATGGGAGGTTGGTTTTCTTAGCTCCTAGCTTATGAGACAAACTTTCTTGCTTGGCTAGTTTGCTATCAATGGCTGCAGCAGTTTCTGCTGAAAGTTCCTTAGCAGGAATATAACGTGAGGTTCCATTTTCCTCAAAGACATAGCCATCAGCTACTTTTCGAACCGCTTGACTAACCAATTTTTCGTAAATTGGATTGCTTGGAGCTGGTTGAGGATTTGGTGCAGGTTGCGGGCTTGGACTAGGTTCCGGAGTCGGTTGTGGACTTGGTTGTTCTGGTCTTGAATCCGGCACCCAATGGTTTGAACGATAGCGAAGTGGGATGACGCGAGCGATTCGTTCTTCCAATTCAGACATCTGTGAATAAGGGATAAAATGGTAATGGTCCCCATGAGGTACTGCAACACCTCTAGCTGTTCGACTTGTGATTTGTGCTGGATCAAAGACAAGGCCATCAGATTCTACGTGTCGTTGGCTGAGTGGCAAGCCATAAAGTTGTTTCAGAAGGCCATCAATATCCTCATCACTTTGACTTGCTTGGCTATCGTCGCTACTGTTACTGTTGTTAGATGTGTTTGTGTTCGTATAGCCACTGCCTTGATTATTATAGGATGGTGTCCATCTATCTATATCACTGCTAGCACTGTTGCCATTGGTACGGCGATAAGTAGGCGTATTTGATTGACCACTTCTACCAGATAGGAAGGCTTCTGCGGCAGCCAATTCGCTGGCTGATAACTCACTCTTAGGAATGTAGTGGTAATGGTCGCCATGAGGAACGATATAAGCATCACCAGTATCTTCAATGATATCGGATGCATTAAAGATATAGCCGTCATCTGTGGTGTAGCGTCCCTGTGAACGTGCCAAGGCTACCGCACCATCGTTTGCTGAAGTTCCTCCTTCACGATGCTGACTATGCTCTTGTTTTTGCCGATTGATTTCTTCTTTCGTACGGACATTATCTGCATGGGCTGCATCCTTAAGGTAGACATAGTATTTTCCATCTACCTTGATAACATAACCACCCTTGATTTCACTGATAATATCCTCGTCTTTTAGCTGGTAGTTTGGATCCTTCATGAGCAACTCTTCACTGATGATAGCGTCATAAGGAACCTTACCATTGTAATAATGATAGTGGTCGCCATGTGAAGTGACATAGCCTTGGTCTGTTATCTTGATGACGATTTGTTCGGCATTGATGCCTTCTTTTTTACTGACCTCATCAGGAGTTAGATCCTCCGTTTTTTGTGCTGCTTGTTTACCATCAACGTAAGACACACGATTATTTTCCTTGACTGTTCTAGCTTGATACAATCCCAACTCATAAGAACAAACACTTAAAATCAAGGCTGCCGCAGAACCAGCTAGATATTTTTTATTAATTTTCATCGAAACTCTCTTTCTTTTTGATATTTCTAGTTGCAATTCATTCCTAAATTGCAGAAACTCCTCTCTAAAAGTTAACTGGTTAATAGTTTACTCCTAAATTTTCAACTTGTCAAGAATTTTATGAACCAGTTAATAATTTTTTTGTTTTCTACACTACCTTCTATCTGAACAGTCTGATTTAAGAATCCTATATTGAAAATCAATCACCAAATTTTTAAAGCAAAAAATCCCTGCAACTGAGTTGCAAGGACCTTTCAATTAATCAAAGTCAACGTATTCTTTTTGAAGTTCAAGAACTTCTTCCATTGTTGAGCATTCTGTAAGGGCACGGTTTGCGTACTCTTCCATCTTAGCTGTGTCGAGTTTTTTCATCAGGCTACGTGTACGAAGGACAGATGTTGCTGACATAGAGAACTCATCCAAGCCCATTCCGACAAGAAGTGGAACAGCCTTTTGGTCACCAGCCATCTCACCACACATACCAGCCCATTTACCTTCAGCGTGAGCTGCTTTAATAACGTTGTTGATCAAACGAAGGATTGATGGGTTGTATGGTTGGTAAAGGTATGAAACTTGTTCGTTCATACGGTCTGCTGCCATTGTGTATTGGATCAAGTCGTTTGTACCAATTGAGAAGAAGTCAACTTCTTTTGCAAATTGGTCTGCAAGCATAGCCGCTGCAGGAATCTCGATCATAATACCAACTTGGATATTATCCGCAACTGCAACACCTTCAGCAAGAAGGTTTGCTTTTTCTTCGTCAAAGACTGCTTTCGCTGCACGGAATTCTTTCAAGAGTGCAACCATTGGGAACATGATACGCAATTGACCGTGTACAGACGCACGAAGAAGGGCACGGATTTGTGTGCGGAACATAGCATCTCCAGTCTCAGAGATAGAGATACGAAGGGCACGGAATCCAAGGAATGGGTTCATTTCGTGAGGCATATCGAAGTAAGGAAGTTCCTTATCTCCACCGATATCCATTGTACGAACGACAACAGGTTTACCATTCATTCCTTCAAGTACAGCTTTATATGCTTCATACTGCTCGTCTTCTGTTGGGAAGTCTTGAGAATCCATGTACAAGAACTCTGTACGGTAAAGACCAACAGCTTCGGCACCGTTGGCATTGACACCTTCAACGTCTTTTGGAGTACCGATATTAGCAGCCAATTCAAAGTGTTTACCATCAGCAGTCACTGTTTGAGCATCTTTCAAAAGTACCCATTCAGCTTTTTGCTTCGCATAAGCTTCACCAGCGGCCTTGAATTCTGCCGCTTGCTCATCAGTTGGGTTGATAATCACTTCACCAGTGATACCGTTAACAGCGAGGATATCACCATCTTTAACAATTTCAGTGATGTTGTTTGTACCTAATACTGCCGCGATTTCAAGTGTACGCGCCATGATAGCTGAGTGGCTTGTACGTCCACCAATGTTGGTTACAAAAGCTTTTACAAAGTTTTTGTCCAATTGAGCTGTATCTGAAGGAGTCAAGTCATGCGCAATCACGATCACTTCTTCATTGATAGAAGCTGGGTTCGGCAATTTTTTACCAAGGAGATTTGCCAATACACGTTTTGTCACGTCGCGGATATCCGCTGCACGTTCTTGCATGTATGGGTTGTCTTCCATGCCTTCAAAGATAGTGATAAACATGTCTGTCACTTCTTTCAGACCTGCTTCTGCATTCACTTTCTTCGCACGGATTGTTTCCTTGATCTGACTGATCATTTCTGGGTCAGCAAGAACCATTAAGTGAGCGTCAAAAACTTGAGCTGCTTCTTCACCAAGCGTACCTACTGCTTTCTCACGAATAACAGAAAGCTCGTCTTGTGATGCTTTTAGAGCGGCATCAAGGCGAGCTTCTTCTGCGTTTGTATCTTCGACTGTAATAGTCTCAAATGACAAATCCGGTTGAACGAGTAGATATGCTTTTGCAACTGCAACACCGTCTGATGCTGCGATTCCTTTAAGCATTTCTGTCATTTTCCTTATGCCAATCCTTCTTTTTCCATAGTTTCAGTGATTGCAGCGATTGCATCGTCAGCATCTGCACCTTCAGCTGAAATTGTAACGTCAGCACCTTGGCCAACACCAAGACTCATAACACCCATGATAGATTTAAGGTTTACTGATTTACCTTTGTATTCAAGAGTGATATCTGAAGCAAATTTGCTAGCTGTTTGAACCAACAATGTTGCTGGACGTGCGTGGATACCTGTTTCTGCCACTACGTGGAAATCTTTAGAAGCCATAGTTTGACTCTCCTTTAATTGTTTCTTATTTGGATTATATGTGATAACCCTTACAAGATTGTATTATATCACCTTCTAGATAATTTTTCAAGTATTTTATGGATTTTCTTCGTTTTCCTTTCTGATAACTTGCTGAAAATCTTCTATTTATATTGCCAATATACAGTATGTAGTTTTTTTATTTTGAGAAAGTTTGACAGTTCAACGGAAATCAAAATTTATGTTTTCAAAAACACTATATCTTGTGTTTTGATTTCAAAACTGTAACTTTTTAGCACAAGATTTAGTTTAAAAAGTTTGACAAAGTTTTTTTTTCTGATATACTAAGAAAGTAATCTATTTTGAAAGAGGAGTTACGAAAATGGTAACGGTTTATTCTAAAAATAATTGTGTACAATGTAAAATGACCAAACGTTTCTTGGATAGCAACAACGTGGCTTATCGTGAGATCAATCTTGACGAGCAACCTGAGTACGTCGATCAAGTTAAAGAGCTCGGTTTCAGTGCTGCTCCTGTTATCCAAACACCAACTGAAGTCTTTTCAGGTTTCCAACCAGGAAAACTGAAACAATTAGCATAATCTTAGTAAATCATCCAGAAGAAACTCGCTTCTAGGGCTAACTTAGAGGCCTTTCTTTTGTAATCAGGTTAGATAAGGAAAATTTTATGGGATTAAAATATCTTGAAGACGTGACTTACTTCCGTCTCAATAACGAAATCAACCGTCCTGTTAATGGACAAATCATGCTTCATAAAGATAAGGAAGCCTTGGATGCTTTCTTTAAAGAAAATGTGGTTCCAAATACCATGGTTTTTGATTCAATCACTGATAAAATCAACTACCTCATTGAACATAACTATATCGAAACTGCATTTCTCAAGAAGTACCGTCCAGAGTTTTTGGAAGAATTGCATCAATTCATCAAAGACCAAAACTTCCAATTCAAGTCTTTCATGGCAGCTTATAAATTTTACAATCAATATGCCTTAAAGACAAACGACGGTGAATATTACCTCGAAAGTATGGAAGACCGTGTCTTCTTTAATGCGCTTTATTTTGCAGACGGGGATGAGGCGATTGCGACTGATATTGCCAATGAAATCATCCACCAACGCTACCAACCAGCTACTCCTTCCTTCTTGAATGCTGGTCGCGCCCGTCGTGGGGAGTTGGTATCTTGTTTCTTGATTCAGGTGACTGATGACATGAACTCTATCGGACGTTCCATCAACTCAGCTCTTCAACTTTCACGTATTGGTGGTGGTGTGGGAATCACCCTCAGCAACCTTCGTGAAGCGGGCGCACCTATCAAAGGTTATGAAGGTGCCGCTTCTGGTGTCGTTCCAGTTATGAAACTCTTCGAGGACAGTTTCTCTTACTCAAACCAATTGGGGCAACGTCAAGGTGCTGGTGTTGTCTACCTCAACGTCTTTCACCCAGACATCATCGCTTTCCTTTCCACTAAGAAAGAAAATGCCGATGAAAAAGTTCGTGTGAAGACCCTTTCACTTGGTGTTGTGGTACCCGATAAATTCTACGAATTGGCTCGCAAAAATGAAGAAATGTATCTCTTCAGTCCTTACTCTGTCGAAAAAGAGTATGGTGTGCCATTCAACTACATCGATATCACTGAAAAATATGATGAATTAGTAGCAAATCCAAATATCCGCAAGACAAAAATCAAGGCGCGTGATTTGGAAACGGAAATCTCTAAATTGCAACAAGAATCTGGCTATCCATATGTAGTCAACATCGATACGGCTAACCGTGCGAATCCTGTTGATGGAAAGATTATCATGAGCAACTTGTGTTCTGAGATTCTTCAAGTTCAAGAACCAAGTTTGATCAACGATGCTCAAGAATTCCTTCAAATGGGAACAGACGTTTCATGTAACCTTGGATCAACCAACGTGGTCAACATGATGACTTCACCTGACTTTGGTCGTTCTATCCGTGCGATGGTTCGTGCTTTGACTTTCGTTACAGATAGTTCACACATCGTAGCTGTCCCTACTATCGACCACGGAAACAGTTTGGCTCACACCTTTGGTCTTGGTGCCATGGGACTTCATAGTTACCTTGCCCAACAACTGATTGAGTACGGATCACCTGAGTCAATTGAATTTACAAGCATCTACTTTATGCTTATGAACTACTGGACCTTGGTGGAATCAAACAATATAGCGCGCGAACGTGGTATCACCTTCCACAACTTTGAAAAATCAGACTATGCTAATGGAAGCTACTTTGACAAGTATGTGACAGGCGAGTTTGTTCCAAAATCAGACCGTGTTAAAGAACTCTTTAAAAACGTCTTTATCCCAAGTGCTGCTGACTGGGCTGAACTTCGCGAAAAGGTTCAAGCAGATGGTCTTTACCACCAAAACCGCCTTGCTGTAGCTCCAAATGGTTCTATCAGCTACATCAACGATGTTTCTGCTTCTATCCACCCGATTACGCAACGTATTGAAGAACGCCAAGAGAAGAAAATCGGTAAGATCTATTATCCAGCTGCTGGTTTGTCAACAGATACTATCCCTTACTACACTTCTGCTTACGATATGGATATGCGTAAGGTGATTGATGTTTACGCTGCTGCGACTGAGCACGTGGACCAAGGGCTTTCACTCACTCTCTTCATGCGTAGCGATATTCCAAAAGGTCTTTACGAATGGAAGAAAGAAAATAAACAAACCACACGTGACCTATCTATCCTTCGTAACTATGCCTTTAACAAGGGTATCAAGTCAATCTACTACGTCCGTACCTTTACAGACGACGGTGGAGAGGTCGGCGCTAACCAATGTGAAAGTTGTGTGATTTAATTTTTATCTGAGGCAACCACATTTTCTCAGACTACTGATTAAATTACCCGCCAGACAAAACTTGATAAGTATCTTAAATACTATGAAAAACCAAAAAGTCGGTCTTCCGACTTTTTGTGCGATACTCTTCTCAGACTATGATAAAATAGAGATGATTCGACAATCGCATTATTACATACAGAAAGAGATTTCAAATGGAAACTTACTACAAAGCCATTAACTGGAATGCCATCGAAGATGTCATCGACAAATCAACTTGGGAAAAGCTGACGGAGCAATTCTGGCTCGATACGCGTATCCCCTTATCAAATGACCTAGACGACTGGAGAAAACTATCAAACAAAGAAAAAGACTTGGTAGGAAAAGTCTTTGGTGGTTTGACCCTTTTGGATACCATGCAATCTGAAACAGGAGTTCAGGCGCTTCGTTCAGACATCCGTACACCGCATGAGGAAGCTGTTTTCAACAACATCCAATTTATGGAATCTGTCCACGCAAAATCTTACTCTTCTATCTTTTCTACCTTGAACACCAAGGCTGAAATTGAAGAAATCTTTGAATGGACCAACACTAACCCCTACTTACAAAGAAAAGCTGAAATTATCAATGAAATCTACCTCAATGGTAGCCCCCTTGAAAAGAAAGTTGCCAGCGTTTTCCTTGAAACCTTCCTCTTCTACTCTGGTTTCTTTACGCCACTCTACTATCTCGGTAACAACAAACTGGCTAACGTTGCGGAAATCATCAAACTGATCATCCGTGATGAGTCTGTTCACGGAACTTACATTGGTTACAAATTCCAACTTGGTTTCAACGAATTGCCTGAAGAAGAGCAAGAAAAACTCAAAGAATGGATGTACGACCTGCTCTATACCCTCTATGAGAACGAAGAGGGCTATACAGAAAGTCTCTATGACGGTGTTGGCTGGACCGAAGAAGTCAAAACTTTCCTTCGCTACAATGCCAATAAGGCTCTCATGAATCTAGGACAAGATCCACTTTTCCCAGATTCAGCTGATGATGTCAATCCAATCGTTATGAACGGAATTTCAACAGGAACTTCTAACCACGACTTCTTCTCTCAAGTCGGAAATGGTTACCTCCTTGGTGAAGTTGAAGCCATGCAAGACGAGGATTACAACTACGGTTTGGACTAATTTGACCAATCATTCAAAATATCATGGTTTGTTTAAATAAACTATGATATTTTTGTTTTTGTTTTATTTTGTTCTTTTTCTATTTGATTGATTGAGCGTTTTATGGTAAGATAATAATAGTAGAAATCGAGGTGATAAGGATGCTAAAGCAAGAAAAACTAGATAGTATTCTAGAAGCAGTAAACACAAAAGGCACTATTACTGTAAAAGAGATTATGGAGAGTCTTGATGTGTCAGATATGACAGCTCGTCGCTACTTACAAGAATTGGCAGATAAGGATTTGCTGGTTCGTGTGCACGGTGGCGCTGAAAAACTTCGTACAGGTTCTCTCTTAAACAACGAACGCTCAAATGTCGAAAAACAAGGCTTGCAGATTGCTGAAAAACAAGAAATTAGCCGTTTTGCAGGTCATTTGATTGATGAAGGAGAGACTATTTTTATCGGTCCAGGAACAACCTTGGAGTGTTTTGCTCGTGAACTCCCTATCGATAATATTCGTGTTGTAACAAACAGTCTTCCTGTTTTTCTCATCCTAAACGAACGAAAACTAACAGATTTGATTTTGATTGGTGGAAATTATCGCTCCATCACTGGTGCTTTTGTAGGAACACTTACCTTACAGGATTTGACCAACCTTCAGTTTTCTAAGGCATTTGTTAGCTGTAATGGTATTAAGGATAAGGCTATTGCTACTTTCAGTGAAGAAGAGGGCGAGGTACAACGAATCGCCTTGAACAATGCCAATAAAAAATACTTACTGGCAGACCACAGTAAGTTTAATAAGTTTGATTTTTACACTTTCTACAATATCTCAGAGATTGATACTATCGTTTCAGATGCCAAACTGAGTCAGGAGACATTTGAAGATCTGTCGAAACAAACAACCATTCTTTTATCAAAACCATAAAAATTCCCCTGCCTCTTGGTGGGGAATTTTTTTGTAGAGGGAAAACTTATACACGTTCAGTCCATGAAGTCGCTGTTGTTTGAAGAACCTTGTTGAGTTCGTCAATGTTCTCAAATCCAGTTGTACGCAACCACTCACGAGCTGCTGCTTCACCGTCTTTGATGTAGGCTTCAACTGATCCAGCCCATGTAGCACGGCCACAAAGAACTCCGTTGAAGTTTGCGCCTGATTCGTGGGCAAAGACAAGCGTTTCTTGGAAGAGTTTGGCTGACACTCCCGCACTCAAGTAGATGTATGGCAAGTTAGTTGCTTCGTCTTGTGCTTTGAAGAAGGCTGCTGCTTCTTCGCGTGTATGCACGATTTCACCATCGCCAAAACCTTCAACGTATTTGACGTTGACTGGAACTTCCACTTTCAAAACATCGATGTTGAAGCGTGGATCTGAAAAGACTTTCATGGCACCGATAACCTTGTGTGGTTTCACTTTTGCGTATTCTGCAGAGCCTGCGTCAGCGATTTTTTCATCGTACGCCAAGATTTCAAGAAAGAATGGAATATCTTCTGCCACACACTCAGAACCGATGCGTTCGATGTAGGCTTGTTTTTGTTGGTTAAGTTCGTCAGAGCTGTCTACGTCATAGTAAAGCAAGAACTTCACAGCATCGGCACCTTGTTCTTTGATGCGTTTTGCAGACCAAACATCCAAGCAGTCAGGCAAGCGTTTGGTGCTAGTTGTGTCGTAGCCAGTTTTCTCATAAGCAAGGAGAAGACCAGCATTTGGATCAAGCGCTTTTGTAGCTGGAAGACCATACTCTGGGTCGAGAAGCATAGAGGATGCGTATTTTGTCAATTCATCTGCTACCAAGACCTTGAGTTCTTCCATTTGAGCGACTGTTGGCTCTTCTGTTTGGTATTGAGCCATAAGGCGTTTCAAAGCACCACGTTGGTCAAAGGCAAGAGCTGAGATAATACCGTTCTCGTCAGAGAGTTTTTCTAAGCGTGCACGTTTTTGTTCTGTTAAAACCATTTTATACCTCTTTTACTATTAATTGATCATATAGAGCTTGATAGTTGGCCATATTGACATGACCTGTCATCTTTTCTTGGGCATTGAGCATACCAAGGACATTGGCCTTGATGAGGAGTTCTTGATCAGATTCCTTATGAAGAAGGCCTGATGAAATACCTGCAACAGTAGAATCTCCAGATCCAACTGGATTAACTACTTGAATTCTTGGAATATCTACCTTGTAGAAAGTATCAGCATGTTTGGCAAAGGCACCGTTAGCACCAAGTGAAACGATAATCCACTCAATTCCTGCAAATAGAGGCTCTTGAAGAACTTCTTTTAATTCATTCAAATCCTCAGAAACTTCTTTCCCAAGAAGCTGAGACAATTCTTCGTTATTTGGTTTGATTACTGTTGGTTTGTGTGGTGATTCAAGGACCGCCTGAAGGGCAGTACCTGAGCAATCCAGAACAACTGGTTTCTCTGCTTTATTAGCAAGCTCCACCAATTTCGCATAATAATCAACTGGAAGGCCAGCTGGAAGACTACCAGAGATAGCCACTACTTCCACAGTATCAAGGAGATTCTCGAAATGAGCCAAGAAATCTTGCCCTTCTTGTTCCAGAACTTCAGGTCCTTTTTCAAGGATTTCTGTTTGGTTGTCTCCGTGCAGAATAGCGATACAGTTACGAGTCTCTCCTTGGATGGAGAAGAAACGTTTACTTACTTTATCGTCAATGTTTTCTACTAGATAGTCACCAAGTTTACCACCGACCAAACCAGTAGCAGCAACAGAATCACCAAATTCTGAAAGAACTCGTGTAACATTGAGACCTTTACCACCAGCTGTCTTGGTCACGTCCACCACACGGTTGACAGTATCAATTTTCAATTCATCCAAAGGATAAGAAATATCAATGGATGGATTCATTGTGACTGTTAAAATCATGCGTCACCTCTTAGTCGTGGTATTCACCGCGATCCCATTTTTCAAGGAATTCTGCAAAGAAGTTTGCATCCGCTTGATGAGCATTGTGAGTTTCAACGTGCTCAATTTTCGCAATCAATTTTTTGTTTTCTTCTGATGGTTTGTATTCAGCATTGATGAAAGCTTCAATGATGTCGCACATGAGCAATTCACCAGTGATTTTACCACCAAAACCGATAACGTTAGCATTCAATTGTTCTTTTGCATAAAGAGCTGTTGTCATATCGCGAACCAAGGCAGAACGAACACCTGGAACTTTATTTACAGCGTTGTTGATACCAACACCAGTTCCACAGATACATACCCCAAGATCAGCTTGACCGCTAGTAACGGCTTCACCAACTTTTTTACCAAAGATTGGGTAGTGAGTACGTGTGTGGTCAT
>ERZ772926.553-NODE-553-length-20687-cov-14.831863_pt1 | contig 20687 bp, 4 predicted proteins | sample MGYA00511136_ERZ772926 | MGnify/ENA primary metagenome ERZ772926 (study PRJEB29015, sample SAMEA2737917) | human oral metagenome | biome: human oral; feature: human-associated habitat; material: dental | place: China | collected 2153 ... | reverse complement strand
TCGTATCCGATGGTACTGGCAACCTTAAGGTTCGTATGGCGAAAGACTTGAAAGGCCTTGAAACAGTAACCACTAAGGATGCTGCAGGTAATACGACAGTTATGAATGGTGGCGGTGTAACAATTACACCTGCTAGTGGTAATGCTGTAAGTCTTACTAAAGATGGCCTCAACAACGGCGGTAATACAATTACCAATGTAGGCCCTGGCGTAAACGGCACGGATGCAGTTAACGTAAATCAATTGAAAGGTGCTACAGATGGGTTAGCTAATGCTATTAACTCCGTAGCGGGCGAAACACAACGTGTAGGCGCACATGCGGCAGCTATGTCTGCATTGAAACCGATTCAATACGATCCATTGGAACCAACTCAAGTAATGGCCGGTGTAGGTAATTACCGAGGTGAAACAGCAGCGGCTCTTGGCGTTGCACATTACACAGCAGAAGACACTATGTTCCATGTAGGTGTATCTGTTGGTAGCCACCATAACATGGTAAATGCTGGTGTAACTCGTAAATTCGGTACTTCCGATGCGAAGAAAGCAGTTCCTGAACGTTACAAAGGTGGCCCTATTAGCTCCATGTACGTAATGCAAGATGAAATGACTGCTTTGAAAGCTAAGTACGAAAAAGTACAACGCGACAATGAAGAAATGAGAGCACAAATTGCATTATTGATGCAACAAGCGGGCTTAAAATAATATGAAATAATATATTGTTAAGGCAGTGCTTATAAAAGGCGCCAAAAGCGAAATGCTTTTGGCGCCTTTTTGCATGCAAAAAATAGATTTAATGGCTATTTGAGCATATATATGTCATGGTATTTTGTAATGTAATTAAAATAGGTGAGTAATAGTTAGATCATAATAGTTTACTAAAGTGAAATACATTTTTTTCATGAAGTTAATTTTATGCGAAAAAATTAGTACATTTAGCATATTCATAAGGTATATGGCGGAGTTTTTGTATATTCATAAATATTTATGATTTGGAAGTGAGTGTAGAGTGAAAAATTTTTTACTTTTACCATAGAATATGATATGTTTAATATGATATGCATCGGTAAATAGCCATATATTAACTTTATTTTTACTTTTTAAAATAGTTATAAAATATTTTATTATATTCATATAATCTGATAGTTTTATGCAAGGAGTAAGACGAGATGAACCGAATTTTTAAAGTAATCTGGAGTCGTACAAAAGGATGTTATGTCGTTGTAGCTGAAACAGCGAAGAATATGTCGAAACAATCGACAATGACTTCTGTATTTGCCAAGATGATCGGAATTTCTATCTGTACTGTTATGTTAGCAGGAGGGATTATACCAACTGAAGCGCAGGCATCTACATTGCCATGGGGCGATAATGCTAAGGCTAAAAATGGTACTGTAGCGATAGGTGACAATAGTACAGCAATGGCAGATAATAGTGTGGCTTTGGGTACAGGTGCTACTGTTACACAAACTAATAGGGCTGGTGTTGGTAATGTGCAAGGCGTTGCAATCGGAAAAAATGCAACCGTTGAAGTAAATAATGGTGTTGCTATCGGTAATTCGACAAAAGTAGCTTCTTTAAATGGCTTTGCCCTTGGTAATACATCCTGGGCTGGATACGATGAGGCCGGTAACTATGTGGGTGCCGATAATGATCAGGCATTTGGTACCAATGCCAGAGCTTGGGGTGGATCCTCCATGGCATTTGGTAATAATGCTAAAGCTGCTGCCGGTGGTGCCGTTGCAATGGGTAACGGATCGCAGGCAAGAGGTAAATGGGCCGTTGCAATCGGTAATAATGCACAAGCTAAGGGCGAAGGGTCCAGAGCTCTTGGTGTAAACTCCTATGCAGTAGGACTCAACTCCATTGCAATGGGCTGGGAAAGTAATGCCCGTGAGGATTCTTCTTTAGCTATTGGTACAAACTCTGACTCAGTTCAGAAAAATAGTATTGCCATCGGTAATCGTGCAGTTAGCAATGCAGAGGATAGTGTTACTCTTGGTAGAAATACGACGGTAAACAAAAATCATAATCGCTCAGTTGCATTAGGTACTAATTCTGCGACTGCGGATACTCATAGTACACCGAATCAGCTTGTAAATGGTTTGTGGTATAAGAATTTAGCGGGGGGAACGGCAGATTCTACTGTAAGTATCGGTAATGATACGGTAAAACGTACGATTACAAATGTGGCTGCAGGTCGTATGAATGCTTCGTCTACAGATGCTATTAACGGTAGTCAATTGTTTGGTGTCGCAAATAGTTTGGGAAATTTAGCCACTACAACTAAAAATATTCTTGGCGGTAATGCAACTCTCGATCCTGATACCGGTAAGTTGACGATGAGCAATATTGGTCTTACAGGCAAAAGCACAATCCATGATGCTATTAGATATAATAAAGACAATATCGATAAAGGCCTGGGATTTGATGGTGATACTGGTACCGCATTCAACAGACAGTTAGGTCAAACGACGGTTATTAAGGGCGGTGCCAGAGGTGCTATGTCCGATGGTAATATCGGTGTTCAGGCCGAAGCTAACGGCACATTAAATGTAAAATTGGCTAAAAAAGTAACCGGTTTGGACAGCGTAACAACAGGAAACACCACGATTGATAATAGAGGGTTGTCTGTAGGAAATAAACTCTATGTATCCTCAAGCGGTATATATGCTAATAATCAAAAAATTTCCGGTGTTGCACCTGGGAATGGAGGCAGTGATGCAGTTAACTATAGTCAATTACAAGATGTGGCTAATCGTATTCCTAAATTGACTACGGTGAAAGAACAAGATCCGAACATAAGAATATTAGAAAGTACTAATGCATATGGCGGTAAGGAATATACCGTCGGGTTAAATAGTACAATCGTTGTAGGTCGAAATGCATCACATCCGGTAACGGTAGATGGTTCTAATGGACATATAACAGGTCTTACAAATAAAAATTGGGATTTAAATAATCCAACACCTGTATCTGGTCGTGCTGCTACAGAAGATCAGTTAAAGCGGGTTAATGAGAAAGTTAATTCTAATCAGTATTTTATTAATCGAAATTCGCAAAGTATTTCAGATAACTCAAGCCGTATCGGTAATAATGCACGAAATATCACAAAAAATACAGGTGATATCACTACTAATAAGAATGATATTAACACTATTAATAATACTCTTGAAAAAGGACTCAATTTTAACGGCGATACCGGTGCTACGATTAAGAGAAAATTAGGCGATACTCTAGTCGTTAAAGGCGGTGCTACAGGGGCATTATCGGATAATAATATTGGTGTTGTATCTGATGGTACCGGTAGATTGAATGTAAAATTGGCAAAACATTTAACAGGTTTGGATAGCGTTAATGCAGGAAATACTACTATTAGTAGAAATGGTTTGAGTGTAGGTGCTAGAACCTATATAACACCAAATGGTATCAATGCCAATAATCAAAAGATTACTGGTGTTGCTAATGGTACAGCGCCTGATGATGCGGTTAATTTCAGTCAATTGCAAAATGCTATCGGTGGTACTGCTAAGGCCACTACGGTAAAAGGGAAAGACGCGAATGTAACTGTAACAGAAGGTACCAACGCAAATGGTGGTAAGGAATTCACTGTTGGATTGGGTAATAAACTTGCTGTAGGTACGGCACATTCTGTAAATGTGGATGGAACTGCAGGGACTGTAACAGGTCTTACTAATACAGCTTGGAATGTAAATAATCCGCAAGCTGTAAGTGGTCGTGCTGCAACGGAAGATCAGTTGAAATCTGTTAATACGCAAGTTAATACAAACAAGGATAAAATAGCTCAAAACACAACTGACATTGCTCAAAATACGACTGACATCGGTAAGAATAAGACTGATATTGCACAAAATAAGCAAAATATCGCTCAAAATACGCAAGATATTACGACCAATAAAAATGCTATATCCACAATCAATACGACTATTGCTAAAGGTCTTAACTTTGATGGAGATAGCGGCGCTGTAATTAATAAACAGTTGGGCGATAAACTAAGCATCAAAGGTGGTGCTGCGGCGGCGAACTTGACGGATAATAATATCGGTGTCGTATCTGACGGCAATACATTGAACGTGAAGTTGGCTAAAACATTAACAGGTTTGGACAGCGTAACAGCTGGAGGCACAACTATTAATGCTAGTGGTTTAACCGTAGGCGGTAAAACCTATGTATCTTCAAACGGTATCAATGCAAACAACCAAAAGATTACCAATGTTGCTAACGGTGATGTGGCTGCAAACTCCAAAGATGCGGTGAACGGCGGTCAATTGCATGACGCTAAATCTGAGTTAAATAAAAATATTAGCGATGCTAAGACCGAGTTGAATAAAAACATTGGTGATACTAAAACTGAACTCAACAATAATATTAATGATGCTAAAACTGAACTTACTAATAAAGGCCTTCGTTTTGACGCAGATAATAATGACGAAAAAACGAATAAGCTAGGCTCTAAGGTAGCAGTAAATGGCGACGAAAATATTACGACAGAAATCACGCAAACCGGTGACGATACGAAGATTGGCCTTAAATTGAAGAAAAATCTTAATGTTACATCTGTTACTGCAGCGGAAACTGTGAAAGCTGGCACTGTAACCATGGGTAAACAAGCCGATGGTGCAACTCCTGCCAATACGGGTAATTACGTAACAGGTCTTGATAATAAGGCGTGGAGCATTGAAAATCCTACGATTGCACCTGGCCGTGCAGCAACGGAAGATCAGTTAAAAACGGTTAGTGATGAAGTTAAGAAACAAGGTGCTAGTGCAACAGACTTCAGTCTCGTTGCGAATCCTACGGCAGGCTCCAATGGTGACTACACTGTAGATGCCAACGGTGACGTAGCATTGACCGTACAGGATAAGAACCATCCGGATAAAACAAAAACCGTAACGATTAAGGATGTGGCGTCTAAATCCGAAGTGGACAAAGGCTTGAATTTTGACGGTGATTCTGGCACAACTATTAACAAGAAGCTAGGTGGTACTGTTGCCATTAAAGGCGGAGCTGCAGCTGCAGATTTAACTGATAATAATATTGGCGTTGTTTCTGATGGTACAGGCACATTAAACGTGAAGTTGTCTAAGACATTAACTGGTTTGGACAGCGTAACAGCTGGCGGTACAACCATCAACAGTGGAGGTTTGACCGTAGGCGGTAAGAACTATGTATCTTCAAACGGCATCAATGCGAACGATCAAAAGATTACTAATGTTGCTAATGGCGATGTGGCGGCTAACTCCAAAGATGCGGTGAACGGCAGTCAATTGCATGACACTAAAACTGAGTTAAATAAAAACATTAGCGATACTAAGACTGAGTTGAATAAAAATATCAGTGATACTAAAACTGAACTCAACAAAAATATTGGTGACGCTAAGACTGAACTTATCAATAAAGGCCTTCGTTTTGACGCGGATAATAACGATGAAAAAACGAATAAACTAGGCTCCAAGGTAACGATAAACGGCGACGACAATATTACGACGGAAATCACGCAAACCGGTGACGATACGAAGATCGGTCTTAAATTGAAGCAAGATCTTAATGTTACATCTGTTACGGCTACGGAAACTGTGAAAGCTGGCACTGTAACCATGGGTAAACAAGCCGATGGTGCAACTCCTGCTAATACGGGCAACTACGTAACAGGTCTTGATAATAAGACTTGGGATGCAGGTAAAGCCGTATCCGGTCGTGCTGCAACAGAGGATCAATTGAAACAAGCCTTGGCAGGTCAAACTGATACAGGTCTTAAATTCAATGCTAATGTAGGCGGTGTAAAAACCAATAAATTAGGCTCTACTATCACTGTTCAAGGTGAAGGTAAAGCTGCTGATACCGACTATAGTGGTGACAATATTAAGACTTTCATCAAACAAGATGCAGCAACAGGTAACACGACTATCGATGTGAAGATGAACAAAAATCTTAAGGCTGAATCCGTGAAAGTCGGTAAAGACGGTAAGGATGGCGTATCTCTTACAGGTCCAGACGGGGCGAATGGCACTGATGGTAAAGTCGCTGTTACAGATAAAAACGGCAAGGATGCTGTGTCCATGTCCGGTAAAGACGGCGTTGGTCACATCGGATTAAGCGGTAAAGACGGTAAAAGTGCGGATATTATTGCTGAAAAAGGGTCTGCTAATCTTAATGGAAATGAAATTACGCGCATTAAATACAAAGATGAAAATGGCACAACCCATGAAGTGGCAACCAAAGATGATGGCATGGCATATGGTGGCGACTCCGGTACTACCATCAAGAAGAAACTTAATGAACAATTGGACATTAAGGGTGGTGTTACAAGTGAAGATGAGTTGACCGAAAACAATATCGGTGTTATCAGTAAAGACAATGTGCTCAATGTTCGTTTGGCAAAAAATCTTAAAGGGCTGGATTCCATAACTTTCAATAATGGCACTAATGGTGCAAACGGTAAAACCGTTGTAAATGGTGAAGGTATGACCGTTCAAGATAAGGATGGCAATCCGTTGACTGCTGTTACAAAAGACGGCGTGAAGATTACCAATGGTCCATCTATGACGAAGGACGGTATCGATGCGTCCAACAAGAAGATTACGAATGTAGCTGATGGTACTGATTCTAAGGATGCGGTTAATAAATCCCAATTGGATAAAGCCGCAGCAGCTGCTACTACAACCGTAACGGCAGGTAATAATGTCCAAGTAGATAAGACCACTAATGCGGACGGTTCTACAAATTACAAAGTGGGCCTCAAAGACCAAGTAACAATGGGGACTGATCCTACAAAACAAATTGCAATGGATGGTACAACAGGCACTATCAAAGCCGGGGATAAGATCACAATCGATGGTAACAAAGGCACCATTAAGGCCGGTAATGTTGCGATTGACGGTGAAAATGGTACAATCAAGGCCGGCGACAACGTAACCATCAACGGAAAAGACGGTAAGATTGCTGCCGGTAAAGTATCTGTTGATGGCAAGGACGGTCATGTGACAGGTTTGGAAAACAAAGATTGGGATCCTAACAATATCACAAGTGGTCGTGCTGCTACAGAAGATCAATTGCAGAAGTCCCATAAAACCTTGGATAATAAGATTAATAACTTAGGTGATGACATTACGAAGAAAGGTATGGATTTCGCCGGTAATACAGGTGATTTCCACCGTGATCTAGGTCAAAAAGTTACCATCAAAGGTGAAGGTCAAGGGGCTGATAGCGATTATTCCGGTGAAAATATCAAAACAGTAGCTGAAAATGGTAATGTTACTATTAAAATGGCTAAGAATCTTAAGACCGATAGTGTTACTACCAAAACGGTTACTGCCGATACGGTAACGACTGATAAGGTGAAAGTTGGCAAAAACGGTCAAGATGGCGTTTCCATTACGGGTCCAGACGCTGCGAATGGTACAGACGGCAAAGTAGCTGTTACAGGCAAAGACGGTAAAGATGCTGTATCTATGTCCGGCAAAGACGGCGTTGGTCACGTCGGTTTAACTGGCAAAGATGGTCGCAATGCGGATATTACCGCTGATAAGGGCGATTCTGATCTCGGAGGTAATGCTATTACTCGTATTAAGTACCAAGATGAACAGGGCAAGACACATCAAGTGGCAACCAAAGACGATGGTATGAAATACGGTGGTGATTCCGGTAATGTGATTAACAAAAAGCTTAATGAACAGGTAAACGTAATCGGTGGTATTACTGATGCTAGCAAGTTGACTACAGAAGATAATGTAGGTGTTGTATCTGACGGCACTAATCTTAAAGTTCGTATGGCGAAAGATTTGAAAGGTCTTACGTCCGTAACGACTAAGGATGCTGCAGGTAACTCTACGGTTGTAAACGGCAGTGGTATAACCATTACTCCTGCTAGCGGTAACACTGTAAGTCTTACTAAAGACGGATTGAATAATGGTGGTAAAACAATTAGCAATGTAGGTCCTGGTGTAAACGGTACGGATGCGGTTAACGTAAATCAATTGAAAGGAGTTACGGAGGGCATGGCCAATGCTATTAATTCCGTGGCGGGCGAAACGCAACGTGTAGGTGCTCATGCGGCGGCTATGTCTGCGTTGAAACCGATTCAATATGATCCGTTAGAACCAACTCAAGTGATGGCTGGTATTGGTAATTACAGAGGCGAAACTGCAGCAGCTTTAGGTGTTGCTCACTACACATCGGAAGACACTATGTTCCATGCAGGCGTATCTGTTGGTAGCCACCATAATATGGTGAATGCTGGTATAACTCGTAAATTCGGTACTTCTGATGAGAAGAAGGCTATTCCTGAACGCTACAAGGGCGGCCCTATCAGTTCTATGTACGTAATGCAGGATGAAATGACTGCTTTGAAAGCTGAAAATGCACGCATGAAAGCGCATGATGAAAAATTAACTGCAGACTATGCGGCATTAAAAGAAGATAACCTTCGTCTACAGAAAGATAATGAAGAAACTAAGCGACAATTAGCTCTTATTATGAGTCGTTTAGGCATGTGATTCATGTATATTTCATCTTATATTCATGTGGTAAAAAGTGAGTTGATGTACCAGAAAATACCCATGAAAATTAGATGATTTTAACCCTATATGGTATATAAAATGAAAGAACGAAAGTCTACTATGAAAGGACTTTCGTTCTTTTTTTGTGTTTGACTTCACAAACTTTTCATAATAGTGTATAATACAGAACATATAATTTTAATCGAAAATTATAAATGTGATTAATTTACTATAAAATCATTAGCTTTAGATTATAAGTGTTGTTTGGCCCATTGTTGTAAGGGTTTTTATGATTGAAAATATATTTAAATGAGTAAGAAAATCAATTTTTAAAAGAAGTTTAAAGTTCTGAAAATAAATGAGCGAAATATGAAAAAAATATATTTACATTCATAAACTAATCTGATATTTTATATGTATAGTAATTAAATTTTTGATGAAAATTTTATTATTTTTAGTGTTTTAGTGTTGGTTTTAGAATCCCTTATAAAACTGTGTGAAAGGTAGGTACTACTAAATGAATCGTATTTATAGGGTAATTTGGAGTCAGGTACGAGGCGCATATGTCGTTGTATCTGAAATTGCAAAAAGCCATACTCGTGGCTCCAAAAGCTTTGTTAGTAATTCCGCAAAAGCTTCGGTAAAAGTTGGCTTAGCGGCTATGGTTTTAACCTGCGGTAGTGGGTTGATTTCGGGTGTTGATGCCGCACCTAACAGAGGTCTTTCTTTGGCTCCTGGTGAAGGTCATAATGATGGTGGGTTTACGTATTTATATCCTAGTCAAAACTCACCTTATATTCAGATGTATGATTACAAAACACCGGGAAATCCAGGACAAGGATATTTATATACCAGTAATAAGGTGTTCGGCATCCAAATTGGTAACAATGCAAACGCCCGTGCTAATGATGGATCCGTGTCCGGTATTTCTATCGGTGATTATTCCCAATCTCGTGCGTTGGGTATCGGTTTAGGCCATTATGCTCAATCTGAACAAATCGGTGCTATCGCTGTCGGTTCGGCTGCAAAGGCAAAGGGTTTTAACTCCTTGGCTATGATGCGTCAAGCTTATGCTGGCGAACAATATGCGGCAGCTATCGGTACAGCTGCATCTGCACAAGGTAAAGCTAGCTTGGCTATGGGTCACTCTGCATTAGCAACAGGGGAACAATCCATTGCTATCGGTTCTGCAAATCCAACACCAATGAAGGATGATAAAGGCACACCATATACAGCATATGATGGAGATACTAATACCCAAGCTAACGCTGCTCGTGCAGTTGCTATCGGTCAAGGTGCTAAATCAAATACCGAAGATAGCATAGCTATGGGTACAGGTGCTAATGTAGCAACAGGCTCAAATTATAAAGGTGAAGCTTATGCAAGAGGCGTAGCCATCGGCAATCGTGCTACATCTCAAGGTATTCAAGGTGTAGCTATCGGTAACGGTGCAGCACATTATCGTGATAACGCGGTTGCTCTTGGTAACAATGCTAAAACATATGCGGTAGACGGTGTTTCGATTGGTAATAATGCTGAAGCAGGTATTCAAAATGACCCTCAATATAAAGTAAACAACTCCGTTGCTGTAGGTAACTCCGCACGTGCTCATGGTGGTTCCGGTGTGGCTCTTGGTAATGATACTTATGCATTGGGCGGTTCCTCTGTGGCTGCAGGTAATGCGGCATGGGCATTAGGCGAACGTTCTACAGCTATCGGTAACAATGCTCATTCTGAAGGTTACGGCTCTATTGCTATGGGTCGTGAAGCAAGTGCGTTAAGTACTCAAGATGGGGACAAGAAAAATGTTGTGGCTATCGGTGATGATGCACAAGCAACTGGGTCCCGTTCCATTGCATTGGGTGTAAGTGCTCAAGCTGGTACATTAGAACGTGTACGTGATCGTAGTGTTTATAAAGATAATCCTGAATTAATCACTAAACTTAAAGCTCAAAGAGAAGTAACTGATGCTGTAGCAATCGGTAGCGAAGCAAGTGTACAAGCAAACGAAGGTTTAGCTCTCGGCAGCAAAGCAACAGTAAATAACGTACGTGGCGTTGCCTTAGGTGCTAATTCTGCAACAGCTGCTCCTGTAAGCACTGCTAGTGAAACTATTAACGGTTTGCAATACAACTATGCAGGTGGTACTGCTGATTCCACAGTTAGCGTAGGTAATACTTCTACAAAACGTACAATTACTAACGTAGCAGCTGGTCGTGTAAATGCACAATCTACAGATGCTATTAATGGTAGCCAATTATATGGCGTTGCTAATGCAGTAGGTAATGTAGCTAAAAGCACTAAGAATATCTTAGGCGGCAATGCTCAGGTTGACCAAAACGGTTCTATCACCATGACTAACATTGGTGATACAGGTAAAAACACTGTTCATGAAGCAATTAAATCCGCAAACTCCGGTTGGGAACTTCAAGTTAATGGCAAAAAAGTTAAAGACGTAAAAGCTCCTAATCGTACAGTGAACTTTAACGCTGGTAATAATATTAAATTAGAAGGCGCCGGAGATAATGTTACGGTTGCAACAGTTGATGATGCAAACTTCAACTCCGTTACAACTGGTAACGTATCTATGAGCAAAAACGGTATCAATGCTGGTGGGTATCAAATTACTAATGTACAATCTGGTGGCGATACATTAACAAATGCGGCTAATATCGGTGATATCTCTCGTATTGCGGCTAAATACGATAAATACTTGCAACGCGGTACAGCTAGCTATGAAGCAAACGGTAACGGCAAAATTAACATGACCGGTACAAACGGTTTGACTGCTGAAGTAACAGGTTTGAAAAATACTTATGTTACATCTGGTACAGTATCCAATGACGGTAAGAGATTGACATTGACACGTAATGATAATCAAACATTTGATGTTGATATCTCTAAAATCTCTAACGGTCTTTCTAAAACTGACTACCGCTTGATTGCAAACCCTGCAGCAGGCAGCAACGGCGAATATAAAGTTGCTGCTGACGGTAGCATGACATTGACTGTTGCGGATGCTGACGGTTCCAACCCTAAACAAGTTAAGTTGACGAACCTTGCTTCTAAAGAGCAACAAGATATCAATACTACTAATATTACAAATAACACTAACAAAATCGCTAAAGGCTTAAGCTTCCAAGGCGATAACAATGTTAAAATCAACAAACAACTTGGTGATACTTTAGGTATTACTGGTGGTGCTACAGGTGCTTTGTCTGACAACAACATCGGTGTTGTAGCTAAAGACGGAAACCTTAATGTTAAGTTAGCAAAAGACCTAACAGGTTTGAACAGCGTTACTGCAGGTTCTGTTCGTGTAGGTAAACATAGCGACAATAAAAACTATGTAACTGGTTTGGACAACAAAGAATGGAATGTTCAAAATCCTACAATCACATCTGGTCGTGCAGCAACTGAAGATCAGTTGAAAAAAGTGTCTGATGAAATCAAGACTACTAATGCAGCTAAAACAGATTACCGTTTGATCAACAATACAAACTCTGCAGACGGTTCTTACTCTGTAGAAAACAATAAAGTTGATTTAAAAGTTAAAGATGAAGCTCATCCTAACAGCCCTGCTAATACAGTAACAATCAACAATATTGCATCCAAAACTGAATTGGATAAATTGACAGAACGTGCTGTTAAATATGATCTTAACGGTACTACTGTTAATAAAAACAAGGTTACTTTGGAAGGCCAAGGCGGTACAACAATTACTAACTTGAAAGCCGGTGAAGTATCCTCTACTTCTACAGATGCTGTAAATGGTAGCCAATTACATGATGTGAAAATCGAAGCAGGTAAACATTCTAAAGTAACTGTTTCCGATGATAACCTCAAATTGACAACAACTCCTGCTACAAGCACTGAAGGTGCTAAATATGATCTTCGTTTGAACAACAAAGTGACATTGGGTAGCGGTAACAATCAAGTAGTTCTTGATGGTACAGTAGGTAGAGTAACTGCTGGTGCTGTTGTAATGGGCGCTCAAACTGTTCAAAATACGAAACATGCAAGTGAAACTGGTAATTATGTAACTAACTTGAGCAATAAAAACTGGGATTCCACATCTATCGTATCCGGTCGTGCTGCGACTGAAGATCAGTTGAAAAAAGTTAGTGAACAAATCACTCAACAAGGTAGCAGTGCAACTGACTATCGTCTTGTAAGAAACTCCAGCGCTGACGGTTCCTACAAGGTAAACGACAATGGTGAAGTATCCTTAACTGTAGAGGATAAAAACCATGCAGGCGTTAAAGAACAAGTTACAATCAATAACATTGCATCCAAGACTTCTGTAGATAAATTGACAGATCGCGCTGTTAAATATGACATCAATAACGGTGTTGTTGATAAGACTAAGGTAACATTGGAAGGTGCTAATGGCACTACAATTACAAATGTAAAAGATGGCGCTGTAACAGCTACATCCACAGATGCTATCAACGGTAGCCAATTGTTCAAGACTAAAGAAGAATTGATCAATAAAGGCATGAAATTCGGTGCTGACTCCGGTAGCGTAATCAATAAAAAACTTGGTGAACAAGTAAATGTTAAAGGTGGCATTACAGAAGCTTCCAAATTGACTGCAGAAGACAATATCGGTGTTGTATCCGATGGTTCTAACGACTTGAAAGTTCGTTTGGCAAAAGACCTTAAAGGTTTGAACAGCGTAACTGTAGGCGATACAAAAGTTACTTCCAACGGTGTAACTATCAGCAACGGTGCTACAAACAATGCATCCGTATCCCTTACTAAATCCGGTTTAGATAATGGTGGTAACAAGATTACTAACGTTGCTCGCGGTACAATCGATAGCGATGCAGTAAACTTGGCACAATTGAAAGAAGTATCCAACAGTGCATCTGCAGCTAATACGAAAGTAGCTGAAGGCAAAAACATTAAAGTTGATGAAAGCATCGACAATGTAACTAAAGCTAAAACGTATACTGTAGGCTTGAAAGATGAAGTAACATTAGGCACAGGTAATACAGCTATCAATATTAACGGTACAACAGGTATCGTGAAAGCTGGTACTGGCGATAATGCTGTAACTATCAACGGCACAAATGGTACTATCAACTCTGGTAAAGTGACTATCAATGGTACTACAGGTACTGTTAACGAATTGACTAACAGAACTTGGAATCCTAAGGCTATTACTAATGGTCAAGCTGCTACAGAAGATCAATTAAAAGTTGTAGATAATAAAATTGATACTACAAAAACTGAAATCGTAGAAAAAGGCTTGAACTTCCAAGGTGATGCGGGTACTGCAATTCATAAAGACCTTGGTCAAACATTGAATATCACTGGTGGTCAAGCTGATGCATCTAAGCTTTCAGAAAATAACATCGGCGTAGTTAATAACAACGGCGTATTAAATGTTAAACTTGCTAAAGATTTGACAGGTTTGAACAGCGTAACAACTGGTGCTACAACTATTAACAACAATGGTTTGACAATCGGTGGTAACACATTTGTTACAAGTAATGGCTTCAATGCTAACGATACTCAAATCACAAACGTGAAAGCTGGTACTGAGGATAATCATGCAGTTAACCTTAAACAGTTGAAAGAAGTATCTAACAACGCAGCGGCAGCTAAAACTGTTGTAAAAGCAGGCAAAAACATCAATGTAACTGATTCTGAAGATCCACTTACTAAAGCTAAGACTTATACAGTTGGTTTACAAGACACAGTAACATTGGGTTCCGGCAATACAGCTGTTAACATCGACGGTACAAAAGGTATTGTAAAAGCCGGCGAAGGCAACAATGCTGTGACTATCAATGGTACAAACAGCACAATTACTGCTGGTAACGTAGCGATTGACGGTGTAACAGGCAATATCAATTCCGGTAAAGTTCTTGTTAACGGTGCTAAAGGTACTGTAAACAACTTAACAAATATCACTTGGGATGCTAATAACATCACAAGCGGTCAAGCTGCAACAGAAGACCAATTGAAAGTTGTTGATAAGAAAATCACTGACAACGGTAGCAACTTGACTAAGAAGGGCTTGAACTTCAAAGGCGATGATGCTACAAGCATTCATAAAGACCTTGGCGAAACATTAGACGTTGTAGGTGGTACTTCCGATAAAGCTAAATTGTCCGACAATAACATCGGTGTGGTATCTGAAAACGGTAAGTTGAATGTTAAACTCGCTAAAGAGTTGACTGGCTTAACAAGTGTAACAACTGGTGCTACAACAATTAATAACGAAGGTTTAACAATTGGTGGTAATAAATTCGTTACAGCTAACGGTTTTGATGCTAATAACACACAAATCAAAAACGTAAAAGCTGGTACTGACGGTAATGATGCAGTTAACTTGAATCAATTGAACGAAGTTAAAAATGCGTCTAACACTACAGTAGAAGGTAGCGAAAACATCAATGTTGATTCCACCGTAGACCCTAATACACACGCTAAAACTTACAAAGTAGCATTGAAAGACAATGTAACTTTAGGTTCCGGCAATAATGCAATCAACATCAACGGTACTACAGGTATTATAAAAGCTGGTGACGGTGCTAATGCTGTAACTATCAATGGTACAAACGGCACTATCAACTCCGGTAAAGTGACTGTTAATGGTACTACTGGTACTGTAAACAACTTGACAAACATTACTTGGGATGGCAAAAACTTCACAAGCGGTCAAGCTGCAACAGAAGATCAATTGAAATCTGTTGATAAGAAAATCACTGACAACGGCAATGACTTGACTAAGAAAGGCTTGAACTTCCAAGCTGATTCTGGCGAATTAATTCATAAAGATCTTGGTCAAACATTGGATGTTGTAGGTGGCATTACTGAAAAATCTAAATTGTCCGACAACAATATCGGTGTGGTATCTGAAAACGGTAAGTTGAATGTTAAACTTGCAAAAGACTTAACAGGCTTGAACAGCGTAACAACTGGTCAAACAACTATCAACAACGATGGCTTGACAATCAACAACAAACAATTCGTTACAGCTAATGGCTTCAATGCTAACAATACGCAAATCAAAAACGTAACAGCTGGCGTAGAAGACAATGATGCTGTAAATGTTAAACAATTGAACGATGTAAAAGCTGCATCTAATACAAAAGTAGAAGGTAGCAAAAACATCAATGTTGATGAAACTGTAGATAATGTAACAAAAGCTAAAACTTACACAGTTGCATTGAAAGACACTGTAACATTAGGTTCCGGTAATAATGCAGTCAACATCGACGGTACAAAAGGTATTGTAAAAGCTGGTGACGGCGCTAACGCAGTAACTATCAACGGCGTAAACAGCACAATCAATGCTGGCAAAGTTGCAATCGATGGTGTAACAGGCAATATCAATGCAGGTAAAGTTCTTGTTAACGGTGCAAACGGTACTGTAAACAACTTGACTAACAGAACTTGGGATCCTAATAACATCACAAACGGTCAAGCTGCAACAGAAGACCAATTGAAATCTGTTGATCAAAAAGTTACAGACAACACTAATAAAGGCTTGAACTTCAAAGGTGATGATGCAACAAGCATTCATAAAAACCTTGGTGAAACATTAGATGTTGTAGGTGGCACTTCTGATAAAGCTAAATTGTCCGATAACAACATCGGTGTGGTATCCGAAAATGGTAAGTTGAATGTTAAACTTGCAAAAGATTTAACAGGCTTGAACAGCGTAACAACTGGTCAAACAACTATCAACAACGATGGCTTGACAATCAACAACAAACAATTCGTTACAGCTAATGGCTTCAATGCTAACAATACGCAAATCAAAAACGTAACAGCTGGCGTAGAAGACAATGATGCTGTAAATGTTAAACAATTGAACGATGTAAAAGCTGCATCTAATACAAAAGTAGAAGGTAGCAAAAACATCAATGTTGATGAAACTCAAGATCCTACTACAAAAGCTAAGACTTATACAGTGGCATTGAAAGACACTGTAACATTAGGTTCCGGCGACACAGCTGTTAATATCGACGGTACAACTGGTATCGTAAAAGCTGGTAACGGTGCGAACGCAGTAACTATCAATGGTGTAAACAGTACAATCAACGCTGGTAAAGTAGTAATCGATGGTGTAACAGGTAACATCAATGCTGGTAAAGTTCTTGTTAACGGTGCAAACGGTACTGTAAACAACTTGACTAACAAAACTTGGACTCCAGGAAATATTGTTTCTGGTCAAGCTGCAACAGAAGATCAATTGAAAGTTGTAGATAGCAAAATCGATAAGAACACTGAAGACTTGACTAAGAAGGGCTTGAACTTCCAAGCTGATTCTGGCGAAGTAATCCATAAAGATCTTGGTCAAACTTTAGATGTTGTAGGTGGCATTACTGATAAAGCTAAATTGTCTGACAACAATATCGGTGTTGTATCCGAAAACGGTAAGTTGAATGTTAAACTTGCAAAAGATTTAACAGGCTTGAATAGCGTAACAACTGGTCAAACAACTATCAACAACAATGGTTTGACAATTGGTGGTAATACATTTGTTACAAACAACGGCTTCAATGCAAACAATACACAAATCAAAAATGTTAAAGCTGGTACAGAAGATAGCGATGCTGTTAACCTTAAACAATTGAACGAAGTAAAAGCTGCGTCCGATACTAAAGTAAAATCTGGTAAGAATATCGATGTCAAGGAAGATGAAGATCTTATTACAAAAGCTAAAACATATACTGTAAACTTGAAAGACACAGTGACATTGGGCTCCGGTAGCACATCAGTTCATTTCGATGGTACAACAGGTATCATTAGAGCCGGCGAAGGTGCTAATGCTGTAAGTATCAATGGTACAAACGGTACAATCAACTCCGGCAAGGTAACTATCAACGGTGGTTCTGGTACTGTTAACGATTTGACTAACAGAACTTGGGATCCTAATAAGATCACTAACGGTCAAGCTGCAACAGAAGATCAATTGAAAGTTGTAGATAACAAAATTGATAAAAATACTGAAGACTTGACTAAGAAAGGCTTGAACTTCAAAGGCGACTCTGGAGATAAGATTCATAAAGATCTTGGCGATACATTGAATATTACTGGTGGCGAAACTGATGCTTCTAAACTTTCAAATGGTAATATCGGTGTAGTCAATGAAAACGGCAACTTGAACGTTAAACTCGCTAAGAACCTTAAAGGTCTTGATTCCGTAACTGTTGGTTCTGATCCAAATAAACAAGTTGTTCTTGATGATAAGGGCGTATCTGTAGGCGGTAAAACATACATTTCTAACGAAGGCTTAAACGCAAATAATCAAAAGATTACTAACGTGGCAGCTGGTGTAAATGATACAGATGCAGTTAACGTTCAACAGTTGAAGAGCAGCATGGCGGCAGCAACTACAACAGTGAAAGCTGGCGATAGCGGCAATACAACTGTAACATCTACAACAAATGCGGATAAGTCCAAAACATACACTGTAGATATCAAAAAAGACTTGAACTTACGCAGTGTGATTACCACTACTGACGATAAGAAATTCTCTACTGTAACAAACGGTGTAGGTGTTACAAGCACTGATACATTAGGCAATACAACTGCTCTTACTGCAGGTAATGTAAAAGTATCTGATAGCCAAAATAATTCAACACAAACAACAGCTAATGGTGTGCTTGTAGATAATCCAACTAAGGCCACTGAATTGACTGCTAATGGTGTTGTAACTACTGATAAAAAGACTAAGAGCACAAGAACAACTGCAGACGGCATGGTAGTAACATCCGGCATGGGTGGTACTAAAGTAACTACTACTGTTAGCAGCAACGGTGTTGCAATTACTACACCTCCAGCAGGTCAAGGTTCCCCTAAAGATGGTACTGGTGCAGTAACATTGACTAAGGACGGCTTGAATAATGGTGGTAATAAAGTTGTTAACATGGCAAGCGGTTATGGTAAAGGCGAAGATATCAACAATATTGCTGATAATAGCAGCAGCTTAACAAATGGTGCTAACATCGGTGACTTGAAGAAAGGTATCGACGGCCTTAAGAAAGCTGGCTTGGACTTTGCAGGTGATAGAGGCGAATTCCATCGCGACCTAGGTCAAAAAGTGACTGTTAAAGGTGGCGTTACTGATGAAAGCAAACTTTCCACTGCAAACAATATCGGTGTTATTTCCGATAACAACGGCAGCTTGAATGTTCGTTTGGCAAAAGATATTACTGGTATCAACTCCATTACAACTATGGATAACTCCGGTCATACAACTGTGACAAACGGTAACGGTATCACAATTAAGAATAATGGTGGTGGCAGCGTATCCTTAACAAGCTCTGGTTTGAACAACGGCGGTAATAAGATTACTAACGTGGCTCCAGGCGAAATTAGCTCCACTTCTACTGATGCTGTTAATGGTTCCCAACTTAATCGTGTTGCAAACAGCATGAATAATGTTGTAAACGAAGTTCGTCAAGTTGGTGCGATGTCCTCCGCGTTGTCCGCATTGAAACCTATGGCTTATGACCCTTACGAACCTACTCAAATCATGGCAGGTTACGGTAACTACCGTGGTGACTCCGCATTGGCATTAGGTGTGGCTCATTACAAAAATGAATCCATGATGTTACATGCTGGTGTTGCTTGGGCAGGCAGCAATAGCCATATGATGGCAAATGCTGGTGTAACTTGGAAAGTAGGTAACAGAGACGGCGAAGCAGAAACTGCAGATCGTTATCGTAAAGGACCTATCAGTTCTACATATGCAATGCAACGTGAACTTGCTGCAATGAAAGCTGAAAATCAAGGATTAAAAGGTGAAGTAGCTGATTTGAAAGCTGAAAATGAACAAATGAAAGCTAATATTGCTGCAATGATGGCAAGACTAGGTTTATAATACGTTCATGCTGAACATTACGGGTTGAGGATTCCCTTTTGGGGGTCCTCTCACCCGATTTAATTCGTTGATAGAAAAGAGGAATATATAATGAAAAAATCCACTTTGCTTGCTTTCACAGCGGCAGTATTATTCGGCAGTGGCGTATTCCATGTTAATGCGGCATCTGCTACATTTGATGATCCATTGCTTTTACCAAATCCAGCTAAAGTGCCTACAACAGGTTCTGTTGTCTTGGTTCCTGTGGCTAGCCCTCAGGCTGTGCAAGGTATCCATGAATTTGTGAAAGCATGGGAAAATGCGGAAAAACATATTGCTTTAGCTGAAAGCAAAAAGAATAATCATCAAGCGTTAACTAAAGAAGAAGCTAAATGGTTACATTCTAAAGATAAGCATAATTATGCTGATTATTTCCGTAAACATTCTTTAGGTTATGTACATGGCCAAGAAACTGCATTGAACTGGAATGGTGAAAACCGTAATAAGAACGAGTATAGCTATTACACATTCCCTAAATATGATAAGGACCAAGGTTACACAAATAGCTATGGTTACAATGTATTGCGCAGCATGGTTGATCGCATGAATGAATTGCTTCAAAAACAAAAGGCCGTTGGCGGTCCTTTGACTGATGAAGAAGCACAAGCATTGGAAGATGCTATGCTTGATATCATGGCTCAAGATCAAGAACATGTATCTAATGAAGAATTGCGTTATTACATGAACGAAGCGGTTTGGTTTGCTACAAAACAAACTGTAAAAAATATGTCTGCAGAAGAACCTTCTGTTGGAGACATGCACGAAATTAACCTTCGTGAAGCGATTCAGACAGATAACTAATCATCTAATACATATATAATCACATTATATGTATAGCTTTTGTTATAAGGAATGTGCAGTTGCAATAACCTTATATATAAAAGTTTTTATATACAGTGTTGAGACACAAATAAGGGATTCTATTAACACACTGTCATATAGACAAGAAGTCGCAACAGAATGCAATAGATGTATTCTTGTTGCGGCTTCTTTTTATTTTAAATTTTCCCTATATGACATGTCTAAAAAGTAATATAACTCAAGTTTTAAATCTGTAAAATTAGGCCGTGAAATTGTGCAAAAATAATGATAAAATTTTCCTGAAATTTGTCGTAAAATTTGTCCAAATTTTGTTGACATCAGTATATGGAAATGTTATTATATTCAAGTACCCCATATGAAGGGGCACAGATCTTTGAAAACTGAACAATGATAGGTAATCAATCATAATGATTGAACATATGCCAGAGTGCGGGTTTTGACAAAGTCAAAACCAACCATAAT
>ERZ772926.548-NODE-548-length-20754-cov-21.734093_pt1 | contig 20754 bp, 18 predicted proteins | sample MGYA00511136_ERZ772926 | MGnify/ENA primary metagenome ERZ772926 (study PRJEB29015, sample SAMEA2737917) | human oral metagenome | biome: human oral; feature: human-associated habitat; material: dental | place: China | collected 2153 ... | reverse complement strand
GATAAGCCTGTTATCCCCAGGGTAGCTTTTATCCGTTGAGCGATGGCCCTTCCATGCGGAACCACCGGATCACTAAGTCCTGCTTTCGCACCTGCTCGACTTGTATGTCTCACAGTCAAGCTCCCTTGTGCCTTTACACTCTGCAAATGATTTCCAACCATTCTGAGGGAACCTTTGAACGCCTCCGTTACTCTTTGGGAGGCGACCGCCCCAGTCAAACTGCCCACCTGACACTGTCTCCCGGTCTTTGCCGAGGGTTAGAATTTCAATACAGCAAGGGTAGTATCCCAACAGCGCCTCCTCATACACTGGCGTGCATGATTCCTAGGCTCCTACCTATCCTGTACATACTGCATCAAAATTCAATATCAAGCTACAGTAAAGCTCCATGGGGTCTTTCCGTCCTGTCGCGGGTAACCTGCATCTTCACAGGTACTATGATTTCACCGAGTCCATCGTTGAGACAGTGCCCAAATCGTTACGCCTTTCGTGCGGGTCGGAACTTACCCGACAAGGAATTTCGCTACCTTAGGACCGTTATAGTTACGGCCGCCGTTTACTGGGGCTTCAATTCATACCTTCGAGTTACCTCTAAGCACTCCTCTTAACCTTCCAGCACCGGGCAGGCGTCAGCCCCTATACTTCACCTTTCGGTTTTGCAGAGACCTGTGTTTTTGTTAAACAGTCGCTTGGGCCTATTCACTGCGGCCTACTCTCGTAGGCACCCCTTCTCCCGAAGTTACGGGGTCATTTTGCCGAGTTCCTTAACGATGGTTCTCTCGCTCACCTTAGAATTCTCTTCCCAACTACCTGTGTCGGTTTGCGGTACGGGCACCTCTTATCTCGATAGCGGCTTTTCTTGAGAGTTTGGCTTCATTGACTTCGCTACTTTAATTTCGCTCCCCATCACACTTCAGTCTTACCAAGTAGCGGATTTGCCTACTACTCAACCTTTGTGCTTAGACGTCCTATTCCATCAGGACGATCAATTAGCCTCCTCTGTCCCCACTTCTCTCAATCGATATTTGGTGGTACAGGAATTTCTACCTGTTGTCCATCGGCTTCACCTATCGGCTTCACCTTAGGTCCCGACTTACCCAGAGCGGACGAGCCTTCCTCTGGAAACCTTAGTCTTTCGGTGGATAGGATTCTCACCTATCTTTCGCTACTCACACCGGCATTCTCACTTCTAACCTCTCCACCTCGCCTTCCAGCTCGGCTTCTATGATGTTAGAACGCTCTCCTACCATATAACATTAGTTATATCCGCAGCTTCGGTTGTATGTTTAGCCCCGGTACATTTTCGGCGCGATGTCACTCGACCAGTGAGCTATTACGCACTCTTTAAATGGTGGCTGCTTCTAAGCCAACATCCTGGTTGTCTGTGCATCATCACATCCTTTTCCACTTAACATACAATTTGGGACCTTAGCTGGCGGTCTGGGCTGTTTCCCTTTCGACTACGAACCTTATCACCCGCAGTCTGACTCCCGTTGATATTTATCTGGCATTCGGAGTTTGTCTGAATTCGGTAACCCGGGATGGGCCCCTAGTCCAAACAGTGCTCTACCTCCAGTAAACTCACAACGAGGCTAGCCCTAAAGCTATTTCGGAGAGAACCAGCTATTTCCAAGTTCGATTGGAATTTCTCCGCTACCCACAGCTCATCCAAACACTTTTCAACGTGTCCTGGTTCGGTCCTCCATTCAGTGTTACCTAAACTTCAACCTGGCCATGGGTAGATCACTTGGTTTCGGGTCTACTCCATCATACTATTTCGCCCTATTAAGACTCGCTTTCGCTTCGGCTCCATGTCTTCCACTTAACCTCGCATGATAAAGTAACTCGCCGGTTCATTCTACAAAAGGCACGCCATCACCCCCTTAAGGGCTCTGACTACTTGTAAGCACACGGTTTCAGGTTCTCTTTCACTCCCCTCCCGGGGTTCTTTTCACCTTTCCCTCACGGTACTGGTTCACTATCGGTCACTAGGTAGTATTTAGCCTTACCAGATGGTCCTGGTAGATTCCGACGGAATTCCTCGTGTTCCGCCGTACTCAGGTGCTCTCTCACGCCAACTTAGCATTTCGTATACAGGACTTTTACCTTCTACGGTCCATCTTTCCAAATAGTTCTACTATACTTCGTCATACGCTTTTCTGAGAGTCCTACAACCCCAATATGCATGCACATTGGTTTGGGCTCTTTCCCTTTCGCTCGCCGCTACTTAGGAAATCGATTTTTCTTTCTCTTCCTGCAGGTACTTAGATGTTTCAGTTCCCTGCGTTACCTCGCTTTCGCGTACCGCCCTTTTAAAAGCGGTGGGTTCCCCCATTCGGATATCTACGGATCTTTGCTTACTTACAGCTCCCCGTAGCATTTCGTCGTTTGTCACGTCCTTCTTCGGCTCCTAGTGCCAAGGCATCCTCCGTGCGCCCTTTACTACTTAATCGTGTGTAGCTTTTACGCTTCGTTCTTCTTCCTTGAACTCTTGTGAATAAGTTTTTCAACTTACTTACTTTTTTCTCGGTTTTGTAAATCTGTTTCTTTACTTATAGAAAATTATCTTTGATCTAATATATATATTCAGTTTTCATTGTGCTTGAGTATTCCTTGAACACTCAAAACTAAACGAATCGTCAACGTATTCCTTATCCTTAGAAAGGAGGTGATCCAGCCGCACCTTCCGATACGGCTACCTTGTTACGACTTCACCCCAATCATCTGTCCCACCGTGACCGGCTCCCTCCTTAAAGGTTAGGCCACCGTCTTCGGGTGTTACAAACTCTCGTGGTGTGACGGGCGGTGTGTACAAGACCCGGGAACGTATTCACCGCGACATTCTGATTCGCGATTACTAGCGATTCCAGCTTCATGTAGTCGAGTTGCAGACTACAATCCGAACTGAGAATAGTTTTATGAGGTTGGCTGACTCTCGCGAGCTCGCTTCTCTTTGTTCCTATCCATTGTAGCACGTGTGTAGCCCAAGTCATAAGGGGCATGATGATTTGACGTCATCCCCACCTTCCTCCAGTTTATCACTGGCAGTCTATCTAGAGTCCCCATCTTACTGCTGGCAACTAGATATAAGGGTTGCGCTCGTTGCGGGACTTAACCCAACATCTCACGACACGAGCTGACGACAACCATGCACCACCTGTATCTGTGTCTAACCAAAGGTTAGAACAACACAATCTCTTGCGTCCTCACAGTATGTCAAGACTTGGTAAGGTTCTTCGCGTTGCTTCGAATTAAACCACATGCTCCACCGCTTGTGCGGGTCCCCGTCAATTCCTTTGAGTTTCAACCTTGCGGTCGTACTCCCCAGGCGGAGTGCTTAATGCGTTAGCTGCGGCACTAAACCCCGGAAAGGGTCTAACACCTAGCACTCATCGTTTACGGCGTGGACTACCAGGGTATCTAATCCTGTTTGCTCCCCACGCTTTCGCGCCTCAGTGTCAGTTACAGGCCAAAAAGCCGCCTTCGCCACTGGTGTTCCTCCTAATCTCTACGCATTTCACCGCTACACTAGGAATTCCACTTTTCTCTCCTGCACTCAAGTTTAACAGTTTCCAATGACCCTCCACGGTTGAGCCGTGGGCTTTCACATCAGACTTATTAAACCACCTGCGCGCGCTTTACGCCCAATAATTCCGGACAACGCTTGCCACCTACGTATTACCGCGGCTGCTGGCACGTAGTTAGCCGTGGCTTTCTGGTTAGGTACCGTCTCTTATATGTATAGTTACTACATATCCATTCTTCCCTAACAACAGAGCTTTACGAACCGAAATCCTTCTTCACTCACGCGGCGTTGCTCCGTCAGGCTTTCGCCCATTGCGGAAGATTCCCTACTGCTGCCTCCCGTAGGAGTCTGGGCCGTGTCTCAGTCCCAGTGTGGCCGATCACCCTCTCAGGTCGGCTATGCATCGTCGCCTTGGTGGGCCTTTACCCCACCAACTAGCTAATGCACCGCAAAGCCATCTCATAGTGTTAGCATAACCAACTTTCAAACATCAACCATGCAGTTAATGCTGTTATCCGGTATTAGCTATCGTTTCCAATAGTTGTCCCAGTCTATGAGGCAGGTTCTTTACGTGTTACTCACCCGTTCGCCGCTAAGTTTTTCTAGTGCAAGCACCAGAAAAACTTCGCTCGACTTGCATGTATTAGGCACGCCGCCAGCGTTCGTCCTGAGCCAGGATCAAACTCTCCAAATAAATTTGTTAGCTTGATTAGCTCTTTAAAAAGTTTTATAGTTTCTTTTCAAAACTGTCCTTTTTGGAATTAACGTTGACTTAATTCGTTTAGTTTTCAATGTTCAAAATAATGGAGCGGGTGATGAGAATCGAACTCACAACATCAGTTTGGAAGACTGAGGTTTTACCACTAAACTACACCCGCATTTATTAAAAATTTTGTTGGTGTCAATTTGACACTTTAATATTTTATCATTTATCTTTTTTTTTGTCAAGTTTTTTTTAGAAAAACTTTTAATGTTTTTATATCATAAAGACTTCTTTATTTTAGCATTTCTTTTGATTTTTGTCAATAATGTCTACTAGACTTTTTAGAAAAAACTTAACATTTTATTTTTTAAAAGATATTATTGTTCGCTTTTCTTCTTGAAAAGACTTTTATTATTCTAGCACCACTTTATTCAGATGTCAATATAAAATGAAAAAAAAAGTTCAAAATTTATTATTTTTTCTTTCTTGAACTTTTTTCTTCTATAAAGATGTTATAAAATTAGTTTTTTTATTTAGTTGTTTGACGATGAATTATTCTATATGGAAGATTCATTTCATTTTTTTGAATTTTTAATTCTTCTAATTCTTCCTCATCTATTTCTTCGCCTTTACGTTTTGCTTTTTCTATATCTATTATTTTAGTTAATATACGCATAGAAACTGCTCCTATATCAAAAATAGGTTGGAATATAGATGATATTTTTGGTCTTGTCATATCTAATAATTTTGTATTTTCTAGTGATATTATTTCTAATTCACCTGGAATACTCATACCTGTATCAAGAGCTTGGTGCATTACCGCAAGAGCTACTTCATCAAACATGGTAATTACTACATCTGCTTCTATATTAGTGATAGTTTTATATAATCTATTACTTTCTTTATATGTTCTATATCCGTCTATTATATGTTGTGGTTTAAATTCAACTTTTTCTTTAGCTAACGCTTCTTTATATCCTTTTATTATTCTTTGAGTTTTTTGACTTTCATATCGATCTATTACTAATGAAATATTTTTAGAACCTTTTTTTATAAATTCCTTAGTAATATCATAAGCTGCTTTTTCATAATCAATATTTACTGCATAAAACTCCGAATCATTTCCAAGATTTCCTGCTAATACTACTGGAATTTTGATATCTTTTAAGTAATTTTTAGAGCTTTCTGATAACGAATGACCTAAATAAATAATACCATCTACTTGTTTACTTACAAATGATGCAAATATATTTTTTTCGATTTCTTTATCATCGCAAGAATTCGCCAAAATTATATTATATTTATACATATTCGCCACTGATTCTATTCCACTTACTACTTCTGCTGATGACAAATCAGCTATATCTGGCAACACTATTCCTATTGTTGTTGTTTTTTTACTTGCAAGTCCGCGAGCTACTGCATTTGGTGTATATCTTAATTTTTTTATAACCTCTTGAACACGTAACCTTGTGTCTTCTTTTACATTTGGATTATTATTTACAACACGTGAAACTGTCGCCATAGAGACTTTAGCTTCTTTTGCTACATCGTATATCGTTATTGTCATAGTTTCGCTCCTTTACTTATTATTTTTTTATATTAATAGCTTTATTTTGTTTTTTTTTCTTTTTTTAAAACCTTTTCATTCGCTTATATTGTATCAAACTTTTTTTAATAAGTCTAGTATTTGAAAACAATATTTAAATCTATTTTCCTTTTCAAAAAATTATATTTTTCTATAATGTATATTTTTTTATTAAGAATATAAAAAAAGAAGAATTAAATCTTCTTCTATAAGAATAATTTATAGTCGAAATCTAACTCTTCTTTTTATTATTTAGTTTTCTATTAAGCTTCTAAAGATTTATATGCTTTTTCTAAAGTTTCTTTTAATACTTTAGCTGAATGTTGCATTTTAGCTGTTTCTTCTTCAGTTAATTCTAATTCAACAACTTCACGAACACCCTCACGTCCTACGATAGCAGGAGTACCGATGTATAATCCATCGATTCCATAGTGTCCATCACAGTATCCACTTACAGCAAGTTCTACGTTTTCGTCACGTAAGATAGCTTTAACGATTGTGAATAATGCTATACCGATTGCATAGTAAGTAGCGCGTTTACGGTTGATTACTTCGTAAGCTGCACGCATAACTTTTTCTTCAACATCAGCAAAATCTTCTTTAGTAAATTTAGAAGTTTCTAAGAATTTATCGAATTGTTTTCCGTATACATATACGTTACTCCAAGCAGCAAGTTGAGTATCTCCGTGTTCTCCGATGATGTATCCACGTACGCTGCTAGGTGCAATATTTAATTTATCTCCTAACATATAACGGAATCTTGAAGTATCTAAAGTTGTACCAGATCCAACGATTCTGTGTCTTGGGAATCCAGTGAATTTTTGTAATGCATTAGTTAATACGTCTACTGGGTTAGATGCAATTACGATAACTCCATCGAATCCAGAAGCAACGATTTGTTCAGACATTTCTTTAACAACTTTAATGTTTTTATCAACTAAATCTAATCTAGTTTCACCTGGTTTTTGTGGAAGTCCACCAGCAATTACAATAACGTCTGCATCAGCACATTGCTCATATCCACCAGAAGTTACTTTAATAGGTGGTACTAAAGCTCCACCGTGGTTTAAGTCCATTGCTTCTCCTTCAGCTTTTTCAGGGAAGAAATCGATTAATCCTAACTCTTCACATACACCGCTTGAATATAGTTGATAAGCAAAGCTCATCCCTACCATTCCTGCACCTATTAAAACTACTTTTCTGTTTTTCGCTTTCATAAGAAAACCTCCATTTAATGTATTATTTAATCTTAGATATTTTAAGTAATTATTTTTACTATTTTATTTTATATGAATTAAAAATATTTCTAACCCTTAATTTAAATATTTTTTAACTCATCTCCCTTTGAATTATAACATAACTTTTTGAAAAAAGAAAGTGTTTTTATTACGTTAATTTCAATATTAAGAGTTTTTATTTCCAAGAAAAATATATATATTTTTTGAAAGTTATCTCTTAATATTTCTAAAAAAATAAAACGTTTTATTTTTAATTTTTTGTTATATTCCCTTATTTAATAGTATAAGAGTATTTTTATTTTTATTTTTTTGTTAAGTTTAACTTTTAATTTTTTCCTAATTTTTATTTTATTTTTTTTTAGTAAAAAGTTATAAGAAATAAAAAAAGATTTCATAAAATGAAATCTTTTTTCATAATTTTTATTTTATTTCTATTATATTTCCTTTAGAACTACTATGTATTAATGTTATAAATAATAAACTGGCTGTTGCTATTAAAATATATATTGCCACATCCCAATTTAATATATCTCTTATATATCCTAATAATGGGGGGAATATAGCAGCTAACCAATAACCACCAGCTTGAGCCAGACCAGATACATCCGCTGCTTCTTCTTCATTTTTTGATTTAGCCGAAAATAGGTACATTACATAAGAAAATGAACCTCCTCCAGCTAATGCAAAAAGTACAATATAAATTATCATTAATGAAAAGTTTCCATGAATATGAATCATTCCTATTAAAGAAACTATATAACCCATTGTTATAAAAATTGGGATTATAAGTCTGTTTTTAATTTTTTCAGCTAAAACCGGTACTAAAAATGTTGAAGGAAATTGAGCAAATTGACTTATTGATAATAATAAACCTGCTTCACTAGGGGTAAAACCTTTACTTATCATTATTTCTGCAAACCAAGAAACACTACAATAAAATAGAGCTGATTGTAATCCCATACTTAGCATTACAGACCACATTTTTAAACTCTTTAAGTAACCTTTACTACCTATTTTTTTATTATCTATTTTTTCTACTTTATTATTTTTTATTATAACCGAATAAATAATTATATTTATTAAAGAAATTATTAGCCAAATATTAACTGCTAACCCTGTCGAAAATTTTTCACCCCCTATATTAGTATTTAATATTGGATAACTTATTCCAGCCGCTATAGAAGCACTTATATTCATAACTACCGCATAAAAACCTGTCATAACACCTAAATTTTCTGGGAAATACTTTTTAGTTAAACCTGGCAATAAAACATTACCTACCGTTATTCCAACACCAATTATAAATGTTGTTACAAAAAATATAGAAGTATTTATATAAAATCTTAATAATAATCCTATACTAGCTACTATTATTGCAAGAAAAATAGTTTTTTCTAATCCTATTTTATTAGAAATTTTCGCAACAAGAGGACTAAAAATAGCAAAAGCTATAAGAGGAATAGTTGTTATTAATCCTGCTACGGTATTATTTATCTCTAATAATTTTTTAAGCGGACCTATTATCGCTCCGACTGAAGTGATTGGTGTTCTTAGTACCATCCCTAAAAAAATAATACCTAATAATATAATCACTTTATTTGTTCGTTTTGTCATTATTATTCCTTTCTTTTATTCTGAGTTTTTTACAGAAAAAAGAAATGTAGTCTGATAAAAATATTTTTTCAGTCTACATGTCTTTTTTGTTAAAATTAATAAGTTCTTACTGGTAAAATTAGTTCTATAATATCACGGTGATAATCTGCAGGTTGAACTATAAATGCAGTAAGTTCTCCAGAAAATTTCACAATAATTTCTTCGGAAGCTATAGCATATATAGCTTCTTTTAAATATCTACCTGATACAGAAATTTCAAATACATCTTCTTCTAAAGTAGACTCTACTTTTATTTCTTCTACAGCACTTCCTAAATCTTTAGATTGAGATGAAATTTCTAATACATTATCTTTTACTATTAATTTTATAATATCATCTTTATCCTCACGACTCATTAAAGAAACCCTATCTACTGCATCGAATAACTCTCTTCCATTAGAAACAAATGTACATTCAAAAACAGTAGGTATAAGTTTGTTAGTATTTGGATAATTTCCACTTATTAATAAAACAGTATATACTACATTTTGATAGTAAAGAACTATTCTATTGTTTTCATAAAAAATTTCTACTTGATCTTTACCTTCTTCTATCATACGTTGGAAGTATGTCAGAGCTTTTCTCGGTATAATCAAATTAAATTCTTTATCATCAGCTACTTCTTCAAGAGTTATTTGTCTTCTACTTAAACGATAAGAGTCAGTAGCCGTAGCTGTTAAAACTTTATTATTTAAAGTGAAATTAACCCCTTCTAATATAGGTCTTTGGTCATTTGGAGCTGTACAAAATACAGTTTCTTTTATAATATCGTTAAATACTTTTCCATCTAAAGTTAAACTATGTTCTTTAGATATAACTGGAAATTCTGGATATTCATTTGCATCATATCCTTTTACATTAAATTCACTTTTTCCAGATTTAACTAAAATATTGTTATCTATAGTTTCTATTTCAATAAGATTAGTAGGAGCTTTTCTAATAATTTCTATAAAATTACGAGATGGTAAAACTACTTGACCTTCTTCTTCTATAGTTATAATTTCTTTATCGTCATCATAAGCATCTATACTAAATTCGACAGAAACTAAAGAATCACTTGCTTTTAAAACAAGTACATTTTCATTTAATTCTAATTTTATCCCTTTTAATATTTCAAAAAGAGAATTAGGTGCTATAACTCTAGCTACATGATTTAAACCTGCTAAAAAATTAGATTTTTCTATTGTAAATTTCATTTTGTCTCCTTATATAATATATATATTTAATATAATAGTAATAATAAGTCTTGTTAAAACTGTTGATAACTTATAAAAATAAAATAAGTTAAAAATTTTTCTTGTTAATAACTTGTTAATAAATAGAATAAAAACTTTTTATTTTATTAACAATCTATTAAATCTTTCCAATACGTTCTTTTATTACCTCTATATCTTCAAAAAGTTCTGGTTCTTCATCTTTACTTAATTTCGCTATTTTATTTACTGAATAAATAATAGAAGTATGATCTTTATTAAAATAATCTCCTATAGCAGGAAAAGATAAAGTAGTTAACTCTCTGCATAAATAGATAGCTATATTTCTAACTTTAACAACCTCTTTTTTACGAGAAGAAGAAAGTAAATCATCCATTTTAATACGGTAAAAATCTGCACAAACATTAAGGATATTTTCAGGTAAAATATTTTTACGAGGAGAAATACGCGTATCTTTTAAGATTTCTTCAGCAATAGCTAAAGAAGGTGGTTGATTTTTAGATGTTGCGGTAAATTTAATACGTTTTAAAACACCTTCTAATTCCCGAATGTTAGAAGAAATATTATTAGAAATATAGGTAAGTGTCTCTTCACTTAATTGAATATCAAATTGTTCACATTTATATTTCAAAATAGCCATACGAGTTTCAAAGTCAGGAGGTGTAATATCTGCCGTTATACCTTGGCTAAAACGTGTAACAAGTCTATCTTCTAACTCATTAAGTTGAGAAGGAGAACGATCACTTATTAGAACTATTTGTTTTTGATTCATCTGAAGTTCGTTAAAAGTATGGAAAAAAGCATTTTGTGTTTCTGTTTTTCCAGATAAAAATTGAATATCATCGATAAGAAGAGCATCAACATCGCGATACTTACGTCTGAAATCTTCATCTGCACCTACATTTTTATTCTTCATAGGTTTAATAGAAGCAAGAAATTCATTTAAAAACTTCTCAGAAGAAATACACTCAATCTTGAAATCAGGAAAATTATTTTCCATTTCATTACCGATAGCGTGAAGAAGATGAGTTTTTCCTAATCCAACACCACCATAGATAAACAATGGATTATAAATTCCACCAGGCTCTACAGCAACATTCCATGCGATATTATGAGTAAAAGCATTACCTTCACCTACAACAAAATTTTCAAATGTATAATTTTTGTTCAGTGTAGGGTTTTTCTTACTATTTGTTATATTTTTATTAGGGATAGGCTGTTTATAATCATCAAAAGTAAAAGTTTGTTTTTGATAAAAGTGTTGAGCCCCAGAAGGTTTATCCCCTTGTAGAAAATTTTGCTTAATAATATTTTCTGCAGGAATTTTATTGTCAAAAGAACTTGTAGAATCTTGAATAGGAATATGGTTATCTAAAGAATCATAGTCTATATGTAAATCAAGACCAGTATTTATTTTTAAGATTTCTTTTAATTTAGCATCATAAGTGCCTTGAATATACTGAGAAACTAAAAGTTCTTTACTAGTAATAACAACGCGCTTTTTAACAAAATCTACATTATCAATAGATGCGCGAGAAAACCAAGTTTCAAAAACTTGAGGAGTAACTTCATTTTTAATTTCACGAAGTATAATTTCCCATAAAAAATTGGAATTACTCAAAATAATCCCTCCTTACTAAAATGTCTAATAAATTATATCATAAAAAGAAGATAAAAAAAAGAAAAAAACAAAGTTATTCACAGATTGTGAATAAACTATTAATAACTATGAATAACTACAAGATAAAAACTGTGGAAAAATAAGAAAGAAGAAGAATATAAAAAGAAAATAATAAAATTTAACAAGATTATTAACAAAAATAAAAACAGCGATAAAAAGGTTTAGAAAGTTTTTCACACATAATTAACAATTGTTAATAACTTTTCTTTGTTAAATTGTTTAAAATGTTATAAATCTGTTAAAAACTATATAAAAAGTAAAATATTTTTAGAAGTATTCACCAGTTTTTCACAATAAAAAGAAGATAAGGTGTTAAAAAATATTAATGCTTTTTTTATAAAAAAAGCATGTGAGTTAAAAATCTTTTATAATTTTTTTCTCAAATAAATAAGTTTTTTTCTTGATTAAAAGAAAAAGTTGTGATAAAATATACCAGTTATTACATCTATCTAAGAAGAAAACTCGAGGAGGACAAAATGAAACGTACGTATCAACCAAACAAAAGAAAACATTCAAAAGTACACGGTTTTAGAGCTAGAATGAGCACTAAAAACGGAAGAAACGTATTAGCAAGACGTAGAGCAAAAGGAAGAAAAGTTCTTTCTGCTTAATAATTGCAACAAGGCATCACTTAGGTGGTGCTTTTTTATTTTGTAGTTAATGTTATAATAATTGTTAAAGATAACTAAAGTTATTAACAATGGAGATGGAAAATATGGATATACTAACAATACTCGCAGGGGTGATAATAGTTTTTAGTGTAGGAAAGAATGTTGTTTTTAGCAAAAACAATAGTAGAAAAAGAAATAGACAAATAATAACAATATCAGTAATATTAACCGCTATTTTTAATGTAGTTTCATATTTTATTTATAAAAAAATAGATATAGTTACAATACTACTCCCACTGATAATAATAGCGTTTATCTTGCAGTTGAAAGATTATAATAAAAATGATAATGAAGATATATATAAATAAGGAAAGTTTTATAGAACATACTGATAATTATAAAAGAAAAAAAACTCTTAAACCTTAATAATAAAGATAGTTGTAAAAAATCAAAGAAACTGTTAAAATATTAGTGTTAAGAAAGGTTTTGAAATGAAAAAAGAATATAGAGTAAAAAAAAGTCAAGATTTTGATAATATTATTAGAAAAAAGCAAAGTTTTGCCAACAGGCAGTTTGTAATTTATTATCAAAAAAATAAGCTAGAACACATGCGTTTGGGGATTTCTGTTAGTAAAAAATTAGGGAAAGCCCACGAACGTAATAAAATCAAAAGATATATAAGAGAAACGTTTAAAACAAGGAAAAATCATATAAAAAATTATGATATAATAATTATAGCGCGTGCTGGAGTAAAAGAACTATCCTTTTTAGAAGTTGGCAGTAGTATAGATCACGTATTAAAAAAATCAAAATTAATAGAAAAAGAGAAGAGGGTTAAATAATGGAAAAAGAATATATTTACGAAGCAAGTAGTGTAGAAGAGGCTTTACAAAAAGGATTAAAAGACTTAGCATTATCAGAAGATAAAGTAAAAATAGATGTTATCGAGGGAGGAAGTGCTGGTATTTTTGGTCTATTCAAAAAAGAAGCAAAAGTAAAATTGATACCACTTGATAGTGAATTTATAAAAGATGAAAAACAAGAAGAAGTTAAAGAAGTTAAAGTAGAAGAACCCGTTGAAGAAAAACAAGAAGAAAAAGTAGTAGAAATCGAAACTGTTAAAGAAGAAGTTGTTATAGAAAACGAAGAAGCAGAAGAAGAAAAAACACAAGAAGTAATTGAGAAAAAAGAAAAAAGAGAAGATTACATAGTAAAAAATAAAGATAGTATAGTAAGTTACTTACAAAATATCGTTATTGCTATGGGATATGCTGATGCTACTGTAGATTTTACAGAAGATGGAAACAGACACTTTACTTTAAATATAAAAACAGAAGAGAATACTAGTTTAATAATTGGAAAACGTGGAGTAACTCTTAATAGTTTACAATTTTTAGTAAATAATTATGCTAAAAAATTCAGTTCTCATTTCTTCAGAATAGAAGTAGATTGTGATGATTATAGAGAAAGTCGAAGAAAAACTTTAGAAGAATTAGCGTTAAACTTAGCTAAAAAATCTAAAAAAATAGGAAAACCAGTAGAATTAGAGCCTATGACAAGTGTTGAACGTAAAATTATTCACAACGCTCTAACAGGTATAAAGAATGTTGAAACAGAATCTCGTGGTGAAGAACCATATAGATATTTAGTTATTACAGCAAAATAGGAGAAAAGATGAAAAAATCTATACTTATTGTGGATGATAGTTCTTATTATAGAAGTCGCGGGGCAGAAATAGTAGAACGAGCAGGATATAACTATTATTTTGCAGAAGATGGAAAAAAAGCTCTTCAAATGTATAGTAAAATAAGACCAGACTATGTAACAATGGATATATGTATGCCTATTATGGATGGTTTAGAGGCTACAAAAGCTATTTGTACAAAATTTCCAAAGGCTAAAATATTAATTTGCAGTAGTGTAGGTCATGTTCCCATATATCGTCGACAAGCCTTCGATAATGGTGCTTGTGGAATACTTCCAAAAAGTTATGATTTAGATGACTTAGAGCAAGCTATAGAAGAAGCAGATATGATAAAATAAAAAAGAGTATCGAGAGTTAATTCTTTCGATACTTTTTATATTCCAACAAAGGAGAAAGGCTCATCTAAAGATGAGCCGTATATCATGAAAAAAATATATTAATAAGTGTTGTTATATTTATAATTATATAGTAATAACTTAAGATAAAGTTAAAGCTGTAATTAAAGTTAAGTTAAAATTATAAATATAAAAACAAAGCAAAAAAACACTTATAAAAAGGAGAAAAGCTTGCAAAGTAGCAAGCTTGAATCATGAAAAAAATATTATTAACTATCTATAAGTATATACTACCTACTTTATATGAAGTTAAAGAATTAGTTAAAATTTAGTTAAATTAGAAAAAAAGTAAGAATTATATCGATATAGGAAGGAAATAAAAAAAGATGTTTTTAAAAAAAAGATTTTTTTAAAATTTTATAATATTATTGATTGAAATCGTTTTTTTATAGATGTTATAATAAAAGTAAGAGGAGTAAGTTGGCTTTGCTGCACCAGCACTATTCGTTAGTTATGGACTCGCATTATACACTGTTATTTTAGCAGCTGTAGCGTATGTAGAGGCAGCTGTTAAAACTTATGTAGCTATACAAGATAGCAAAGTTATTAATAAAGAAATAAGATTATTACAAAAAATATTCCCAGAATTAAAAGATATTTTAGATTTTATTTATGAGGATAAAGGCATTGTATATTCAAAAAATCATTTGAATATATGATAAAATCAAGTTTAGATGAGGTTTCATTTATCATTAAGGAAAAAGATTAAAAAAAAACATAATATAGCATTAGTATAATAATATAGTTGCGTTCTTTTATTTATAATTTTAAGGAGGTAATAGCTATGTCAAAATTACAAATTTTAATTTTTTCAGGAATTTCTATTTTATTGATAGTTATAGGAAGAATTATAGAGAATAGTTATTCGTTAAAATCAGGGGTAGCTATATTAGCTATAATGTCATTTATAACAGGATATAATATGGTATTCCAAAATCGAATAGATTTATTTGCGGGTTCAGGTTTGAAGAAAAAAGATTTAGATAATTTATCAGAAGAAGTAAAAATTAAATATAGACCAGTAACCCTAAGTTGTGGACTATTCTCATTTATTGTTGGAATATATCTAATATATACTATTTTTTATAAATAATATGGAATGAGGGTTGAGAGAAAACTATAAAATTTTAGGATATTTCAACCTTCTATAGTTAATATATCAGTTCATAAGGAGAATAATTATGCCAAAGAAAACAATATTATTATCTTTGTTAACGGTAGGTGTAGGTTTAATAATAATATCAAATAATACAATAGTGATGAAAAGCGGAGGAATAATAGCAACAGTAGGTATGCTGTATGGATCGGTTGAATTACTATTTAGGAATAATGTAGAATTACTTTCTGGATCTAAAATTACAAGCAAAGACTTAAAAAAGTTACCTTTAGAAAAACAAAAAAAATACAGAAAAGCAACAATATTAGCTGGTATTCTGTGTTTATTAGGAAGTATATTATCTATATATGCTGCAATTTATAGGTTATAGAGACACACGTCTAAATAAAAAAAAAGAGAAAGATTAATAAAGCCCCTCCCTATTAGAAAAAATAATATCTAGTAAAGAGGGGATATATTATTAGTCGCCTTTTTTTGTAATTAATATATCAGCGTTAGAAATATTATAATCAGATAAATTATATATGGTTTCTTCTAGAGTTTCTTTATTGTAGACATACAATTTATCATAGAATAGTTAGAGAAAATAAAACGAATATTACTTATTATGTATTTTAAGGCTATCTTGAACCTTATTTTTTATAGTTAAACATATACTTTTCTCAAGAAAAATATAGAAAAGTAGTGTATAATAAAAAAGATATAGAATTTATAAAGAAAACACAGAAAAAGTTTAAAGAAAAATATAGAAAAAAGGAGAAAAATCATGAGTGAAACAATTTGTGCCATATCGACAGCTCTTGGGGAGGGTGCGATTGGGATTGTAAGGCTTAGTGGAGATGAAGCATTTAGTATTGCTGATAAAATAGTTCGTCTACCGAAAGGAAAAACAGTAGAAAGTCTACCAACGCATACGATAAATTATGCAAATATAATAGATCCAAAAACAGAAGAAAAAATAGAAGAAATTATGCTTGTGAAAATGGTTGGACCACGAACATATACAACAGAAGATGTTGTAGAAATAAATTGTCACGGTGGAATTATAACTATTCAAAAAGTCCTAGCTCTTTGCTTAGAATATGGTGCTCGTATGGCTGAACCAGGAGAATTTACAAAAAGAGCATTTTTAAACGGACGTATAGATTTAACACAAGCAGAGGCTGTTATAGACTTTATCAAGAGTAAAACAGATGAAGCGAGTCAAATTGCTAATAATCAGATGCAAGGACGATTATCAACACTTATAAAACGTCTTAGAGCAGAAATTTTAGACATACTGGCAGTTGTAGAGGTAAATATCGATTACCCTGAGTATGATGATTTAGAGATAGAAACAACAAAGACTATTTTAGAAAAATCAATAAGTATAAAAAATAGTTTAGAAGCTTTATTAGAAACGTCAAAACAAGGAAAAATAATAAAAGAAGGAATAAACACAGCTATTATCGGTCGTCCTAACGTAGGGAAAAGTTCTTTATTAAACAACTTACTTCAAGAAAATAAAGCTATAGTAACAGATATAGCAGGTACAACGCGTGATGTTTTAGAAGAACATGTAAATATAAAAGGTGTACCGATAAAACTAATAGACACTGCAGGTATTCGTGAAACAGAAGATGTAGTTGAAAAAATAGGCGTAGAAAGAAGTAAAGAAGCGTTAGAAAAAGCAGATTTAGTCTTATTCTTATTAAATAGTAGCGAAGAACTTACAGATGATGATAGAGAATTATTAAAATTAACAGAAGGAAAAACAACTATCATTATCCTAAATAAACTTGATTTAGAAACAAAAATAGATATAGAAGAAATAGAAAAATTAACATACAACCACCCTATTATAAAAACTTCAATGACAACGTACAAAGGAATAGATGAATTAGAAAAAAATATTAGAGATCTATTTTTCAAAGGAGCAGCTCGTCCAAAAGATGCGACATATTTATCAAATACACGTCAAATAAATCTAATTCAACAAGCACTAGTTAGTCTTAATGAAGCCATAAAAGCAGCGAAAATGGGACTTGAGGTGGATATGGTCTTAATAGACTATACAAATGCGTTTAACCTACTAGGAGAAGTTATCGGAGAAAACTCTGGTGATGAATTAATCAACGAATTATTCAGTAGATTCTGTTTAGGAAAATAAAATGTTTCGCGTGAAACAAAAATAATTTCACAGAGAAAAGGAGTATAAAGATGAAATGTATTAGTTTCAATGTTAACGGCTTAAGAGCTATTGTTAACAAAAATTTTGAAGAAGATTTTAAAAAACTGGACGCTGACTTCTTTTGTTTACAAGAAACAAAAATGCAAGAAGGACAACTAGATTTGCAGTTTGATGGTTATTACAGTTACTTTAATTATGCAGAGCGCAAGGGGTATTCAGGAACAGCTATATATACAAAACACAAACCAATTAATGTTACTTATGGTATAGGTATAGAAGAACACGACACAGAAGGACGTGTAATAACACTAGAGTATGACAAATTCTTCTTTATTACAGTCTACACACCAAACTCAGGAAGTGAACTAAAAAGATTAGATTATCGTATGACGTGGGAAGAAAATTTTAAAAACTATTTACTAAAATTAAACCAAACAAAAGGTGTTGTTGTTTGCGGAGATTTAAACGTAGCACACACAGAAATAGATTTAAAAAACCCAAAATCAAATACGAAAAATGCTGGATTCACACCAGAAGAACGTGAAAAATTCACAAAACTACTTGACGCAGGTTTTATCGATACATTTAGGTATTTCAACCCAGAATTAACAGGTGCATATTCTTGGTGGAGTTATCGTTTCAATGCTCGTAAAAACAACGCAGGATGGAGAATAGACTACTTTTTAACAAGTCGTGATTTAGAAAAATATCTAGTGAGCGCAAAAATTCATAATGATATTTTAGGAAGTGATCATTGTCCTGTAGAGGTTGTCTTGAATAAAGATTTATTATAAAATAAAAAGACTAGGGAGAATAATTTATTATTCTCCCCTTCTCTATTATTAATTTTTAAAAAAACATTTAAGCAGAAGGATAAGTTATGTTAAGAAAAGCAAAAAATACAGAATTAGGTGAAATAATGCTAATCATAGAAGATGGTCGAGAATTTCTACGACAACAAGGAATAAATCAATGGCAACATGGTTCTCCGGATAAAGAAACAATAGAACAAGATATAAAAAATCAAACATCTTATGTTTATGAAGTAGATAGAAATATAGTAGCGACAGCTATGATAACTGACTACGATAGAGATTATGAGAACTACCCCACTCTATGGTCTAAATGTGATAACTACTTGGTAATTCATCGTATAGCAACGATAAGAAACAAACGTAATCAAGGAATTGGTCGACAATTTTTGTCAGCCATAGTGGAGTTTGCTAAAAAAGAAAATATAGATTACATAAGAATAGATACACATAAAGATAATAAAATAATGAGAAAATTTTTATATAACTTTGGATTCACAAAGTTGGGCGAAATAAAATTAACAATGAAAAATAATTTAGATGACAAAAAAAGAATAGCTTACGAAATTAAAGTGTAATAAATTAAAAGTTTCATGTGAAACAAATAATAAGCAAGAGGTAATAAAACATTATAGAAACAAGGATGATGATAAGTATAGAAAGGTGCCAATAATATTAAGTTTTTGGGATAATTCTTTCTATAAGTATAAGCGATCACCAAGCAAACTCTGTTTCGCCAAATCGATATAGAAAAGCAGCGTGATTTGCAGAAAGGGTATCACAATGTTTAAATATTGATAAAAAATATATCTATATAAATAGAAAAGTAACAACAAATACTTTTTTGAAAATAAATGACGACTATTATAGAATTATAAATTCTGGAAAAAAGAAGAATATTTATTAGGGGAAATATACTTAATAAATCCAACAACAGAAAAAGTCGAGGTAAATAATATAACTTTCTTATACAGGTATAGAGATAAAATCAGCGTTAGAATTAATATCTTTGGTGCTTGTTATTAATATATCAAAGCAAATTCAACTCCCTTTTCAACAAGTGATCAAGCGCAAAACGGTCTTATTAGAGGGGTAATATAAAACCCAAGTATTTCTTTGTTGCAATACATAAATATATTTACTTATGTGGACTATAGATGAAAATCTGAAACACCTCACGATTACTGATGAGAAAAGTTCAAATCAATTCACTAGAATCTATGGATAAAACAGAAGAATGGCTAACATCTACTTTAAAAGAAACGGGATACAAAGATATAAAAAATATCTTCTTAGCAGAATACGACAAAGGGCAATTACATATAGTAGAATATTAAAGTAATAAAGTATATAATCAAAGAAAAACATAAAATTTATCGATGGAATAAATTTTATGTTTTTATGTTTTTATTTATCTGCGTTAATGAAATCGTAAGAAGAATCTTCTGAAAACTTCTTAACTACATATGAACAGCTAGCTTTAATTTTCTTGTTTTGTTGTTTCATATCTTCAACAAGAGTATTTAAAAGTTTACCAGCAACACCTTGCCCACGTAGCGAAGAATCAACAAAAGTGTGATCAGCAACTACTATATCAGGGCTATCGGTTGGTGAATAAGTGATTTCTGCGATAACTTTACTGTTCACGTCGTATTTAACAAAGCCATTTTTAGTTTTTGTAAATTCCATATTGAACCTCCTTGCCATTATCTGTATAGAGTTTTATTCTTTTCTATTATTATAACATATTATAAAATCTACGGTAAAGAATTCTCTCCCTCTTTTTCTACTCCTGCTCCCCTACTCTTTTTATTAATTTTCTGCTTTTTTAAATCAAATTTTTCAAAAACAATTTCTTTTTTAAAAAAGTAAATATTAAATATTTAGCAAAAATTATATCGATTAATCAAAATCAATTTATTAAAAATAATAATAAAAGACTACAATAAAAAACAAAGAGTTTAAAAAATAATTTTGATAGTAGTGTTAATAATCTCTTTTTCTGAAAAGCAAAATGATAAATAACAATTAAAGAGTAAATAAAGACGCGTGAACATCTTTAAAAAGAGAAGTAAGTAAGATATAAATACTTTTATAAAATCAACAAAAATAAACACAAAAATTAATTTATTTATTGTTAAAGGTTTCACGTGAAACGTCACCCTCATCCACTTTATTTTTTAAAAAATAAATAACCAAAAATTATTTTTTAATTAAAATTTTTTCTTTGGTGATAGTTTTAATTAATAACCATTTATTTTTATAAAAAAAGATTGTGTAAAAATCCCCTTTTACACTTAAAAAAATCAGTAGAAAAGAAAATTTATAAAGAAAAAATATA
>ERZ772926.543-NODE-543-length-20915-cov-4.716970_pt1 | contig 20915 bp, 17 predicted proteins | sample MGYA00511136_ERZ772926 | MGnify/ENA primary metagenome ERZ772926 (study PRJEB29015, sample SAMEA2737917) | human oral metagenome | biome: human oral; feature: human-associated habitat; material: dental | place: China | collected 2153 ... | reverse complement strand
GCTAAACGCCGGGGCGGCAGACGGCCTGTGCGCAGACAGGCAAAGCGGCAGAGCTATGGCTTTGAAATCCGAATGTCGTCAGCGGCTCGACTACCGGATTGTTTTCACTCCACCGTCACGGATTTCGCGAGATTCCTCGGGCGATCCACGTCCAGTCCCCGGAGCACGCTCACCCGGTAGGCAAGGAGTTGGAGCGGGATGACAGAGAGGCTCGCGGAAAAGAGCGGCTCTGTCTCCGGGAGGAGAATGCTGTCGTCTGTTCCGGAGAGAAGCTCTCTGTCCTTTCCCATAAAAAGGGCATAGAGACAGCCTCCCCGGCTCTTCACCTCCGCCATATTGGATCGCATCTTCTCGAAAAGCTCCGGCTGACTGAGAATCCCGATTACGGGTACGCCTTCTTCTATCAGGCTGATCGCCCCATGCTTCAGTTCTCCGGCCGCATAGGCCTCCGCGTGGATATAGCTTAACTCCTTCAGCTTGAGGGCAGCCTCCAGTCCCGCCGCGTAGTCGATCCCTCTCCCGAGGAAAAAGACATCCCGCGCATCCCGGCAGCACTCCGCAATCCCGGAAAGAGAATCGGAAAGTGAGAGGCAGAGGGAGATCTTCTCCGGGAGCTCCCGGAGCGCTCCTGTGAGCCGCTCCTCCTCCGCTCTCGTCAGTCTCCCCCTCGCCCTCGCAAGGGCGAGGCACAGGATATAGCCCGCCATGAGCTGTGCGCTGTAGGCCTTCGTGGTCGCGACGGAGACCTCGGGCCCGGCAAGCGTATAGAGGACATAATCCGCTTCCCTCGCGATGGAGGAGCCGGGGACATTTACGATGGCAAGCGTCGAAGCGCCCCGCAGCTTCGCCTCCCGAAGCGCGGCCAGTGTATCGGCGGTCTCCCCCGACTGGCTGATCAGGATCACCAGATCCTCCGAAGAGAGGAGCGGCTTCCGATAGCGAAACTCCGAGGCGAGCTCCGTCCGGACCAGTATCCCGGCGAGGGCCTCTATCCCGTACTGAAGCGCGGTCCCCGCGTAGAAGGCCGAGCCGCAGGCGACGATCCAGACGGAGCGAAGCTTCTGAAGAGCGGAATCGGAGATTCCGATCCCGGAGAGAGAGATCCTGCCATCCCGCAGCATAGAGCGAAGGGTCTCCTCCACCGCAGCGGGCTGCTCATGAATCTCCTTCAGCATAAAATGCGGATAGATGCCCTTCTCCGCCGCCCGGCCGTCCATCTCGATCCGGCCCATCTCCTTCTCTATCGCTCTTCCCTTTTCATCGAAGAAGCTGATGCCTCTCTCGGTGAGACGCGCGATCTCCCGGTTTCCGATATAGCAGGCCGAATCGCTGTACTTCAGAATCGCCTGAACATCGGAGGCGAGACAGCAGCCATCCTCTCCGCGCCCGATGATCATGGGACTGTCCTTCCGGACGGCCCAGATCTCATCCGTCCTCCCCTGAAAGAGGATCGCCAGGGCATAGGATCCTCTCGCCCGCTCCATGAAACGCCGGATCGCCTGCTTCGGCTCTCCCTCCGCTCTATCAAAGCAATATTCGATATAGTTTGCCGCGACCTCCGTATCCGTCTCAGAGTAAAAGCGGAAGCCCTCTCCGAGGAGTTCCTCGCGGAGCTCCCGGTCATTTTCAATGATGCCGTTGTGGACGAGCGTCACTCCCCCATGCATGGAGACATGCGGATGCGCATTCTGCTCCGAGGGGGCGCCGTGCGTCGCCCAGCGCGTGTGTCCGATGCCGCATCTCCCCGGAAGAAGCGCCCCTCCCTCCGTCTTTTTGATCAGATTCGAAAGCTTCCCCACCGCCTTGCTGATCGAAATCCCGCCGTCCTCCCGAAAAACCGCGATCCCAGCCGAGTCATAGCCCCGGTATTCCAGTCTGGAAAGCCCGTCCAAAAGGAGCGGACCCGCCTGCTTTCTCCCGACATATCCCACAATTCCGCACATAAAAAGCTCCTCTCACAGATCCAAAATCATCCCTGAGCGGAAGACAGCTCTCCGAAAGCGTCCCAAAATAAAGGGAAGTCCTCCGCCTCTTATCTTAAAAAGACAAAGGCGAGGAGACCGTTCCCGCTCTCTTTCCATGACCTGGTGAGTGAGAGAAGCTCTGTTACGGTTTTGATTCCGCTTTTTCCATTCCCTCTTTCGATTCACTACTCCGTGGCAGCATCCGCCGAATCCTTCGATCACTGCCAGCCTCGTCAACCGTCTCCGGTCCCGGCGCTATGCGGCCCGTCTCTCCTTTCCCTCAGGCCGACATTTGCAGTACTATAGCACGTATGAGAGGAAAGCGCAAATCCGCATCCTATAGTCATTCTTATGGCGGATCAAATCGCGGCGCTCCTGCACGTATGAAGGAAAAAGCGCAAATTCGCATCCCTAAAAGCGCGGAGGAGAGGCTGTCAGGAATTCCCCTCCGGTTTCCCTTCCCTTTCCTTCCTCCTTCGGAGCATAAGGATATGCGCCGCGAGAGAAAGAAGCACGAGAAAAGCGGAGAGAAGCTGAGACACGGCAAGCTTTGTCCCCCAGAGGAGAAGGGAGTCCGTCCTCAGACCCTCGATGAAAAATCTGCCAAAGCCATAAAGGCCGAGATAGAGGAAGAAGATCTGCCCCTCAAAGAGCTTCTTTCCGGAGCGGCTCCAGAGAAGAAGGAAGAGGAAGACGGCGAAATTCCAGGCGCTCTCATAGAGAAAGGTCGGATGGACCTGAATATAGCGGACGCCGTCCACGAGGATCTCCCGATCCAGCACGGAGCGGGTCAGCATATTCTGATTTACGATATCCTCCCGGAGGCGCATCGCAAAGAGCGAATCCGTATAACCCCCGAAGGCCTCCGCGTTGAAGAAATTCCCCCAGCGTCCGATCGCCTGTCCGAGGATCAGGCCGATGACGCCGCTGTCCGCCATATTCAGGAAACGGAGCTTCCGCCACCTCGTAAAGAGAAAGCAGCAGAGGATCGAGGTCAGAACGCCGCCGTAGATCGCAAGTCCCCCGTGGCGGGTCATGAGAATCTCCGCGGGATGCTTCGAATAATAGCCCCACTCAAAGATTACATAGTAAGCCCTCGCGCCGAGGATCGCAAGCACGATGGTATAGAGCGCGAAATCCTGAATATCGTCCACCTTCCCTCCCCTGTTCTGATAATCCCGGGAGGCGACCAATATGCCGATCAGCATCCCGATGGCGATGATAATCCCGTAAAAGGCGATTCGAAAGCCGAAGGGCGAAATCGAATTCACCAGATGGCGGATGCCGATGCCAAGATGCGGAAAATATACGTCGTATGAATTCACCTTTGTCTTTCCTTTCCGATCCCAAAAAACCGCTTCGAAGCTTCCATGGCGGTCTATGGGGCAGTCTATGGCGGTCTTAAGCGGTACTGAGCGGTTTTTTAGTCCTACCGCGGTGCTCTCAGTCTCCCTGCGCACCCTCCCGGCTCTCTCCCAGTATCTTCAGGAACTCCTCCTCCGTGACGATCGGGATGCCGAGCTCCTTGGCCTTTTTATTCTTTCCGGATTGAGAAGAGCTGTCGTTATTCACAAGATAGGAGGTCTTCTTTGAGACGGAGCCCGAGCACTTCCCCCCCGCCCGGAGGATCTCCTCCTCGAGCTCTTTCCGATTTTCAAAATGTGTGAGATTCCCCGTGATGACGATGGTCTTTCCGCGGAGCGCTCCCCCCTCTTCCTCTCTCTCCTCTTCCCTTCCGATCCGAAGCTCCGGGAGAAGCTCATGGAGCTCTGAAAGCTGCTTCTCCGAGTGGAAATAGGCATAGAGCTTCTCCGCAAGCACCTCCCCGATGCCATCCACCTCCAGGAGCTCCTCCTTTTCCGCTCCCCGGATAAGACTGAGCTCCTGGTGAAAATGCCGGCAGAGCAGACGCGCGTTGGCGAGTCCGATCCCGTCGATCCCGAGTCCGTAGATCAGATGATAGAGGAGCGTATCTCTGGATTTCTCCACCGCCTCCATCAGTCTCTCATAGGACCTCTCGCCAAAGCCCTCCATCGAGAGAATTTCCTCCCGATGCCGTTCAAGATGGTAGAGGTCCCGGTAGCTTTTAATAAAGCCGTGCCCGATGAATTTCTCGAGCGTCATCTCGGAGAGTCCCTCGATATTCAAAGCGTCCCGGCTCACAAAGAGGGAAAACTTCTTGATCCTCTTCGCCGGACAGTCCGGATTTTTGCAGTACAGAAACTTCGCATCCTTATCCTTTCTGATCTCCGTCTCCTCCCCGCAGGCAGGACAGCGGGAGGGCGGGGAGAGCGTCCCGGATTTTGTGAAATTCTCCGAAAGCTGAGGGATAATCATATTCGCCTTATAGACAGAGACGCGGTCCCCCAGCCCGAGTGAAAGCTCCTCGCAGAAGGAGAGATTGTGGAGGCTCGCCCGGGAGACTGTCGTCCCCTCGAGCTCCACCGGATCGAAGATCGCGACCGGATTGATGAGTCCGGTCCTGGAGGGAGACCACTCCACCTCCCGGAGCACGGTCTCCGCCTCCTCATCCCTCCACTTAAAGGCAAGCGCATTCCTCGGAAACTTCGCCGTCCTGCCGAGCGATTCCCCATAGGCGATGTCATCTAAGAGAAGAACCAGACCGTCGGAGGGGAAGTCATTGTCCTTCACCCTCTCCGAAAAAGCCTTCACGGCGGCCAAAACCTCTCCTCCCCGAAGCAGCCTGTACTCCACGACGGAGAAGCCCTGCTCCCGGAGGAATTCAAACTGCCTCCTCCTGCTGTTCTGAAAATCCACGGGGCTCCCGTCCCCCTCTTTTGCGGAGACCAAAGAGAAGGCGAGCAGCTTCACATGCCGCTCCTTCGTAATCCCGGGGTCCAGCTGGCGGACAGAGCCCGCGCAGAGATTCCTCGGATTCTTATAGCGGGCCTCCGCGTCCAGGATGCCGTCATTGATCCTCTCAAAGTCCGAGTAGCGGATGAGCGCCTCCCCGCGGAGCACGAGGCTCCCCGAAAAGGGGATGCGGGTCGGCACATTGTCGAAAACTCTGACATTTTGCGTGACGAGCTCCCCGATCTCTCCGTTTCCCCGGGTGACTCCCCGGATCAGCTCTCCCCCCTCGTAGTTCAGAACGATAGTGAGCCCGTCCAGCTTCCAGGAGAGAAGCCCCTCCCTGTCCCCGAGCCATTCCGCGAGTGCCTCCGGGGACTTTGTCTTATCGAGAGAGAGCATGGGGGATAAATGCCGCACCTTTGGAAGCTCCGAGAGAAGCTCGTAGCCCACCCGCTCTGTGGGAGAAGCGGAGAGCACAATCCCCGTCTCCCTCTCCAGCCCCTGGAGCTCATCGTAGAGCTTATCGTACTCGAGATTCGACATGATCTCGTCTCCGTCCTGATAATAGGCCTTTGACGCCCGGTTCAGAATCTCGATTAGTTCCTTCATTCGTTCGATCTGCATCAAAGCCTCCGCATCCTTTCCTCCGGCATCACTCCGGCCAAAGCTCCTCCGAAAGTCCGAGCTCTGAAAGCCCGATCTCCCGAAACTCACCGGGTCTGAGTCCCACCAGTCTTAAGGAGAGGATCCGGACCCTCTTTAAGCGTTTCACCTCATAGCCAAACGCTTCGCACATCCTCCGGATCTGCCGGTTCAGTCCCTGGCTTAATACAATATGAAACTGCCTCTGCCTTCTCCCCGGCGGGAGGCGAAGATCCTGCCAGACCTCACAGGGGCGCGTCTTTTGATTGAGCTCCGGAAGCTCCACGCCGTCCGCAAGGCGGTCCAGCGCCTCCCTCGTAAGGGGCTTGTCCACGGTGACGACGTATTCCTTCTCATTCCGTCCTCCCCGGTTGATGCGATTCACAAGCTCGCCCTGATTGGTGAGGAGGATGAGTCCCTCCGAATCCTTGTCCAGCCGTCCGATCGGATAGACCCGCTCCGGATAGTTCACAAGCTCCACGATATTCTTCGCTCTGTCCTTATCGGAGCAGCTGCACACGATTCCCCGAGGCTTATAGCAGGCGAGAAGGACTCTTCGCGGAGCCTGCGCCCGGACGGCCCTTCCCGCCTTCTTCACCAGCTTTCCGTCCAGCTCAAGGCAGTCCTTTTCCTCGACCTGCTGCCCCATTTCCGCGGTCTCCCCGTTCAGGCGGACTCTCCCCTCGGCGATCCAGCGGTCCGCCTCTCTCCTCGAGCAAAGCCCGAGCTCCGAGAGGCATTTATTGATTCTCATCCCTGCCCTCCTCTCTCCTGCTCCCTCAAGCCTTCCCGGTGAAGTGAAAGCTCTCCCGAAGGCCAAGCCATTTCTGGTCCTTCTCCGAAAGGATCAGTTTTGTCCCGTCCTTAAGGCAATAGGAGGATGCATCCGCGGAGCCGGGATACGTTCCCATAAGCTCCGGCCATTCGATGTGAAGCTCCGGATCGTTCCAGGCGATCCCGCCCTCATCCCCCGGGCGGTAAAAGTCCGTCACCTTATAGCAAAACTCCGCCTCCTCGGAGAGCACCAGGAAGCCGTGCGCAAAGCCCTCGGAGATGTAGAACTGCCGGTGATTCTCCGCCGTGAGCTCCACGCCGAAGTGCTCTCCATAGCTCTCACTCCCCTCCCGGAGGTCCACCGCGACATCATAGACTCTGCCGCGGATCACGCGGACCAGCTTTCCCTGCGGATACTGCTTCTGAAAATGCAGGCCCCGCAGCACGCCCCGCACGGACATACTCTGATTGTCCTGCACAAAGCGCATATTGAGCCCGGCCTCCTCCATATCCCTCTGATTATAGGTCTCCATAAAATAGCCGCGGCTGTCACCGTGCACCGCGGGCTCTATGATATAAAGGCCTCTGATCGGCGCTTCCGTCACCTTGATCTGTCCCATATCCTCTTCCCCCTTCCCAGCTTTCAAATTCCGCTCTGCTCAAGGGCATATCAATGCCTCTCCCGCAGATTGTCTGTCCGCCTCTTCCGTATTTGGCATCTGGCCTTTTCAGTCGTTTATTCGCCAGGCTGTGCCAGGCATAAACAGAAAAAATGCGGCAGCGCTGCGGCTCTATCCCTTTATCCCGTCAAATATCCGGATACTCGTGCAAGATTGTATCCCATATCGGACAAAATTTCCAGTCCGCTTCCATTGAGCGAAGAAGAAAGCAGACGGCTTTCAAAGCTTTCAAAATGGGAAAGAGCGCTGCAGGCGGAGATCCGTTCAGACAGGAAAAGTGCTGGCTTATCGCCCGCACTTTCGTTATACTGAAGCCATTGCATCATTCCGGTATCAAAGCGCGTCTCCAGGATGCGGCGGCAAAGGGGAAAATATGGAAAAGCAGAAGGAAAACGAAACTCAGGACCTGCCCGGCGGAAAGGGCGAAAAGAAGGTGGAGTACATCGAGCTTTTTTTCGATCTCATTTTCGTCTTCACTCTTCGGACGATCAACGCGCTCTTTCACGACTTTGAGACTGAATTTCCGCCTCTTCCCACTCTTTTCTCCTTCTTCTTTCTGATGCTTGTCGCATTGCAGGTTTGGTACTTTGCGACCATGTATTTCAATCGCTACGGGAGAAAGTCTCTCCGGGATTATCTCATGATCCTGGCCAGCATGTTTTTCCTGTACTATATGTCCTTTGGCGCCAAGCTGGACTGGCAGAAGCACTATCTCCCCTATTGCATCGCCTGGGCTTTAATTCTTCTGAATCTCGCCTACCGAAACTGGGACAAGAGAAAGAGAGGGCCTCAGCTGGATGAGCTGGACCGGAAAATTCTGGGCAATAACGTTTTTATCGAAAGCGCCGAGGCGGGAATCATTCTCCTCTCGATCCCGGTCCAGGCATTCTTCGGCCCCGTCCTGGCCCCTGCCGCGCTTCTCTTTGGCTATACAGCAAGGGCCTTTGAGTACCGCTATTATAAAAAGCGCACCGTCGATTTCCCGCATCTTTCGGAGCGGGTGCTCCTGCTCGTGATCCTGACCTTCGGAGAAATGATCATCGGCATCTCGGAATTTTTCCACGGCGGATCAAATATCCTCCTGAATCTCTTCGCCTTTCTGACCGTGGTCGGCATGTTTTTGCAGTACGGTTTCTACTTCGACAATATCCTGGAGCATCATAAAAGGACGAGCGGACTCGGCTTTCTCTCCCTCCATGTCTTCCTGATCTGCTCCATCAATTCCGTGACCATCGCCCTGGAATTCTTTTCGCGGGAGGGAATGGCGCAGTTCCCGAGGCTCCTCTTCCTGCTCATAAGCATGATATCCTATTACATCCTTCTGGTCGGTGTGGACCGCTACGCCAAGGACTGCTTCCGGAGCATGGGGCGTCTCTTCTTCTGCACCGGCGCTCTCATCCTCCTCTATGTCCCGGCGGTCCTGCTCCTCGGCCGCTCCCCCTTCTCCGCGATCACCATCACTATGCTCTATGTCTTTGCGAATTTCACGGGCATCCTGATCCTCTACCGGAAGAAGACGGGGCGGAAGCTTGAGCTCGGAGGCTACCTGGAGTAAGCAAGGGACCGCGGCTCACAGCTTTTCCGGAGAATGAAAGGCATTCGCTTAAGCCGGAGGAAAAAATGCAGAAGAAATACCACGAAGTTTCACTGCCTGAAGTCCTGGATGCCAGAGAAAAACGGGCGCTTCGTCAAAAGGAACTGCTTCTTCAGTATAAAAAGCCCCTGCTCTGCTTTACGATGAATATTGCGGGGCCCGTGAAAAACTCCCCTCTGATCCGGCAGGGCTTTCTATATGGACTGGAGGATCTTGCCCTCCAGCTCCAGAGGGTGAAGGCCGAGATCCTGTACCGGGAGATATGGGATGAAGCGGCGGGGAACGAAGCCTTCCTCGTGATCGATGCTTCACCTGTCACCATCAAAAGATCAGCCTGCGAACTGGAGGATGCCGATCCCCTGGGACGACTCTATGACATGGACCTGCTTATGCCTGCGGGAGACTCCGCCTCCGGCTTTCGCAAGATGGAGCGAGAGGAGCTGGGGCTTTCCGGAAGGCAATGTCTTCTATGCAAAAGGCCCGCAAAGGAATGCGCTTCCAGAAGAATCCATCCTCTGAGCGAGCTCGTCGCAAGGACCGACGAGATCCTGAAAAGCGCCGTACGGGAACGCACGGCCATAAGGATCGCAGAGCTTGCCACAAGATCTCTCCTCTATGAGGTCGCCATAACGCCAAAGCCCGGCCTCGTGGACAGGGCGAATAACGGCAGCCACAGGGATATGGATTTCTATTCCTTTTTAAACAGTGCCGCCGCCCTCTGGCCGTATTTTAAAAAATGCGCTGCCTTCGGCATTCAGGCGGCGGAAAAAGCGGAAAGAGAAAAAAGGGAGGATCTTCCGGAGCTCTTCCGCTCTCTTCGCCTGCCCGGAAAGCTTGCGGAAAACCAGATGCTCCGCGCCACAGGCGGCGTCAATACCCATAAGGGAGCGATCTTCTCGATGGGAATCCTCTGCGCCGCTGCCGCAAGTCTTCCGGCGGATCGCTGGGATGAAAGCGAAACCATCCTTTCCATCTGCGCCAGGATGACAAAAGGAATTGTGGCCGAGGACTATAGGAATCTGACGGTCGATACCGCAAAGACCGCCGGGCAAAGGCTCTATCTGGAATATGGCATCACAGGAGTCCGCGGGCAGATGGAGGAAGGTCTCCCTGCGGTATCCGCCTATGGTCTTCCGCTATTGGAAAAACTCATATCCGAGGGCAGGAGTACGGATGAAGCAGGCGCAGCGGTCCTTCTCGCCATCCTGTCTCATACGACGGATACCAATCTCATCGCAAGAAGCGATCTTCCGACTCAGAAGGAAGCATCCCGCCGGGCCGGAGAGCTGCTGGAGCACTCCCCCTGTCCCCCCAGAGAACAGATCGAAGAACTGGACCGGGAATTCATCCAGAAAAATCTCTCCCCCGGCGGCAGTGCGGATCTGCTCGCGCTGTGCTGGATGCTGCATTTTCTCAAAACGGACCGCTCTCCCTGAGCGCTCAGTGAGGCAGGGCGCTCCATCCTTGCTCCCGCTTTTCCGGTAAAAAACGAGCGCATGCATTCGACGGACAGCTCCGGGAGAATCCTCGCTGCTTCTATTTGCCGGAAACTGCAAATATGCGCTTATGCGCCTGGGCAATGCCGCCAGGATCCTCCAAAAAGACTCTCGAAAGTCAGTGCCGGCAAGCTCATCCCTCACCACAGGGCTTCGATCGTTCTCCCTTCGGCCCTGCCCTTATCGCTGCGGACAGATGTGATTTCTAGCTGATTTTTTGTGATGATTTTCTCTTCGAGTAATGCATAAGTGAAAAAATAGTAAAGATTTACAGTATTCTATCCTGCGATAGTATTTGTATTTACCCGCACAGTAGGGTAAACTGATGCTGAAAATAGTTTCTGAAGGAAACGGAAGAAAGGAGGAAAGCAATGAGATCTTCGATGGATGCTGCTGATACAGAGAGGCTTCATCCAGCACGGGATACGGGGCTTAGCGGAAGCCCTTCTCTCACGAAGGAAGCCGGGCATACGGATGCAGGGCTGCAAAGGCAGAATTTCGCCTTCACAGTAAGTCTGATCCTGCTCAAGGGAGCCGGACATACGGATGCGGAAGCGCAAAGACAGTATCCCGCCTTCCTGGTAAGTCCGGGCCGGATCGAGAGAGAGGGAAGAGAAAAAGCGGGGCAAACGACTGCCGAGGCCATGAGCGCGGAAGCCACGACTGCTGAGCCCATGAGCGCGGAAGCCATAAGCGCCGAACCCACGACCGCTGCACTCGCAGCTGCCGAGGCCATGACCGCTGAGCCCGTGAGCGCGGAAGCTATAAGCGCCGAACCCATGACCGCTGCACTCGCAGCTGCCGAGTCCATGACCGCTGAGCCCGTGAGCACAGAAGCCGTAAGCGCTGCGTTCGCGACTGCCGGGACCATGGCCGCTGAGCCCATGAGCGCAAAAGCCATGGTTGCTGAAGTCATGCGTACGGAAACCATGAGCGCGGCGCTCACAACTGCCGGGACCATAGCCGCTGAGGGATGGAAAGGTGCAGGGCTTCTCCCGATTATGCCGGAGAAGCTTCTTTCGATTATGCCGGAGGAATTTCTTCCGATTATGCCGCTCAGTCTTCTTCCGAATGTACCGGCAAGGGAGGGGCAGAAGGCTGTCCAAATCATTCGCTGCCGAGGCCATCCGCTGTAATATAAGCTGATTTTCTCTGCCGCGCAGCCAATCAAGGCTTTCCGTATCTCTCACCATTCCAGGGAGAACGGAGGAATCGCTCCGCAGACGGCATGGAATATCACAGAAGGTTTCAGAATCTACCCGGACATTGACCGTCAGAGGATCTCTGCCTCTGTCTGGCAGCCGGTGCATATCGTACAGTGCACATGCCCTGTCCTTCAAGACGAGCAAAACAGCAAAGCACCCACTTAGAGACAGCGGCAGCGAGAAGCTTCCGCGGGATTACGAAAAGGGATTCGGGAACTAAGAGGAGCGCGGGTCACACAGCGATCCTCCACACTCGTGCAGGAAGCTGTTTGGCCCAGGTATTGTCATACATTTATCAATATCCAACGAAGGGGATGAAAAGGAATGAATTCAAAAAAGAAATGGCCTCTGTACTTTATGCCGATGCTGCTCTGCTTCCTCTGTATTCTTTCACAGAGGGTATCAGCGTCCACAGGTGTCTATGTACCTGACCCTGTGACCAGCTTCGTGGCAAATGTTCGGGACTCGGCCTATGGCGCGGTGGGAGACGGCGTGAGTGATGATACTGCCGCGATACAAAAGGCCATCGATGCCGTCTCTGCGGCGGGCGGCGGGATCGTAGACATTCCGGCGGGCAACTACCGGATCAACACTCTGTACCAGACGGGAAAGAGCTATGAGAAAGCGGGGCTTGTGCTGAAAAGCAACATCATCGTTCGCATCAATGACAGCGCCGTACTTGAGGCGATTCCGAACGGGGAGAGGTCCTATCAGATGTTCAGTATCACGCATGTCGATAATGTCCATATCATCGGCGGTACACTGATCGGTGATCGCGATCATCATACCTCGAGTATCGGAGAGACCGGATATGGCGTTCGCATCACCGATGCCAGCAATGTGGTCATTGAGAATCTGCATGCCGGTGAATTCTGGGGAGACGGCCTGTTTCTGGGAGAGGACAGCAAAAATATCACCATCTACAATGTTGTCTGCGACCATAACCGCCGTCAGGGAATGTCGATTGTCGGCGGTCAGAATGTCAAAATTCTGAACTCGAAGTTCAACCACTCCGACGGTACGCCCCCGAAATCAGGAATTGACATCGAACCCGAGGGGGACCTTCCGGTCGTCAAGGATGTGGAAATACGAAACTGTGAATTCTCCGGAAGCAGTACCGGCTTTGTGGTTGGCAATCACTATTCAAACAGTGTCGCGGCGAATATCACCTTTGCCGATAATATCGTCCGTGATAACCGGACCGGAATCAATCTGGTAGGTCTGCAGGGCGGTAAGATCATCGGCAATACGGTCTATCATGATCAGAGTACGGAAAATGATACACATTGGGGGATCCGGCTTCGCAACTCCGGGGTTCACGCGACGAGCAATGTGACGGTCAGCGGCAATACCATCTACGGTGCCAATATCATTGACAGCACCGGAGAAAGCAATACGATTCAAGACAATATTTTCAAAGCTGCTGTCTACATCCGCGGCATCGCCCATGCCGGGAAGACGCTGAACGCCAAGGTATACGACGGCGATTATGGAGATCTTCATGTCCATAATGTCGTACTGGTCCCGGCCTCAGCAATCTCTTCCTATCAGTGGTATGCCGATGGAACGGCCATCAGCGGTGCGACACAGTCCAGCTATGTCCCGACGGCATCCGATTCCGGAAAAAGGCTTACCGTGCAAGTGCAGTATACGGATAAAGCCGGAAATGCGGAGGATGCCGTCAGTCCTCCTACCCTGCCGGTAGACTATGCAAATCAAGCGCCGACGGACATCACGCTCAACCCTCTCTTCATCTACAGCAATCAATATCTGGCAGAAGTGGGGCTCCTGAGCGCGACAGATCCGGACGCCGGAGATGTGCATACCTATACGGTCGACGATGATCGCTTTGAGATAATATATGATAATCTGCTTCGTTTGAAAGGAGACAACTATATTCCCTTTGGATCTGTGTCTACGATAACCCTCCATGTAACGGCAACCGATGCGCTCGGCGCTTCTCTGACAAAAGCTTTTACCATAGAGGTAGCAAGGCCCAAGAACCAGCCTCCGAAAAAGGTCACGCTTTCCAACAATACTGTCGCGGCAGGCAAGGCGGGAGAAATCGTAGGGCAGCTTACGACGACAGATCCCGATGTAGGCGATACACACAGCTACACCGTGAGTGATTCGCGCTTTGAGGCCAACTCTGACGGCGTGCTGAAGCTGAAGGAGGGAGTGCGTGTGGAGGACGCTGTAGGATCGAGCATTCCTCTCCGGATCGCAGCGAAGGATTCCGGAGGCTTGATCTACACCGCAAGCTTTACCCTGCAGGTAACGGAAGGATCGGCGGACAACGGCAATGCCAATAACGGCAACATCAATAACGGCAATGCCAACAACAGCAACACCGGAACGGCAACGCCCTCCGATCTGAACCCGGACAATCAGGGCCAGTCTCGAAATTCCGGCGGAGGCAGCTCAGGATCTTCTTTCCGCGGCCGCAGAAGCCTTGATTTCGGGAATAGCTCTGTCAATCCGTATTCCTATATCCAGACCAACGGAAGAATCCATGATCATGGCAGCTGGAAGCAGGAAGGAACGGTGTGGAAGCTGGATGTCGACGGAGCAACAGCAACGTCCGCATGGGCATATCTCTCAGGAAACTGGTATCTCTTCAACGAGAAGGGAGAGATGATGACAGGCTGGGCGAATGTCGACGGAAGCTGGTATTTTATGGACGGCTCCGGCTCCATGCGCGATGGCTGGGTGCAAGACGGAAAGGGAGAATGGTACTATCTGAATCCCGTCTCCGACGGCACAAGAGGCGCCATGCGCATCGGATGGCAGCTGATCAGCAGCAAGTGGTATTACTTCCATACAGTTTCTGACGGAAGCCAGGGAAGGATGCTGAAGAGTCAGAGATCACCGGATGGTTATCTCCTGAAGGAGGATGGAAGCTGGGATCAAGGTGCCGCAAGGCAATAGAATCCCTCAATACTAAACGGTGAAGGAAGAGCTCAGGCCCTGCTTCCCGGATAGACTTGAAAATCTTTCGTTCTGTCAAAGGGAAGAGGAGCAGAGCTTCTTCACGGCGAGGATGAGATGGACTGAAAGGTCTGTCTCATCCTTTGTTATATGGAAGGACCGGAATGAAGCTTTTCTCTCTGAAGCTTCATTCCGGGCCTCCGATCCGATAGTGTCAAGATTTTTTCGCAAATTCAATTTCAACCATCGGATTCTTGGTAGTTAGCCGGCAGACACCTCGGCCGTTTCAATATTGTTCATAAGTTCCATCCGGAACAGATGATCCATGTTGAGATACCGCTTGCTTCCCCAATCCGAAGCCGCTGCGTAACGAAGTCTGACGCAAACCAGCATCAGCGCACTTTGCCCGTCCGAAAACGCCTCGATTGCCTTGGTACGCCGCTTGATTTCTCGGTTGACTCGCTCTGTTACATGGTTCGTCCGAATACGGGTCCAATGTTCTGTAGGAAAGTCCATGTAGGTCAGAGTTTCATCTACACCGTCCTCAACTTTCTTTGCGGCTGCAGAGAGCTTCATTTCACGAAGTTTCGCAGCAACGGCGGCTGCCTTTTTGCGTGCTGCCTCTTTGTTCTCCTGCGCGTGGATGGCTTTCAGTATTAAGGATACTTCCCTCATCCTGCCTCGAGGGACTACGCTGAAGACATTCCGATAGAAATGTACTGTGCAGCGCTGATATTTCGCTTCCGGAAATACATCGGCAATGGATTCCGGCATACCAAGGCACTTATCACCAACGATTAGTCTGACTCCTGTAAGGCCCCGCTCTTTAAGCCAGATAAAGAAGTTATGCCAGCTTTCAAAATCTTCCTTCATGCCTTCTGCAGCGCCGATACTCTCGCGATAGCCGTCTGTAGATACGCCGATCGCAGCAAGGACGGACACGTTCTGCACTTCACCGCCCCAGCTGCGTTCCAGGTAAATACCGTCAACATAAACGTATGCGTATTCACCGGTCAATTTTCGGCTGCGCCAGGTTTCGATATGTTCGTAAGCCTTCTGATTGAGATTACTGATCGTTCCCGGAGATACCTTAGTTCCCCAAAGAGCTTCTGTGATATTCTCTACGCGGCGAACGGATACCCCTGCCGGATACATTTCGATCAGGGCTTCTTCGACGGAGCATTCCCGGCGTTTACAGCGTTCGATGATGGCTGTCTCAAACCGGATGCCTTTCAATTTAGGGACCTTTAATTTCACGTCTCCTGTAGTTGTGGTGAAGTTTCTCTCATAATGGCCTGAGCGGTAGCCATTACGATCCTCCGTACGGTCATACTTTGAAGCGTTGACAAATTCATCCGCTTCATGATCGAGCAGGGCATTCAGCGTTTCTTCAACACTGCTGCGGACAAGATCCTTAAGATCATGCTTTATCAGGTCTTCATTTAACTGTATAATCTTATCAGACATAGTCATTGCCTCCTTGGTGGATTTTGTGTGGTAACTTAATTTTACCGATGGCAATAGAGTATGTCTATTTTTATTCAAATGAATTTGCGAAACTTATTATACGTTATCCCTGAAAGCAATTTACACACAAATATGGACTTGACCTCACCTCCACTCAAATGTATCTAAAATGCTCTATCCGATATCCTACAGATACCTTCTCACATTTCTCCAGTCCTGTTTCTGAACAGCCAGCTTATCTTGACTAGTATCAATGTCTGCACCCTTATTTCGATTCAGGGTCCCCATGGATCCACAATGGGCAAATGCAAATACCGGAATATCTAGTACTTTAACAGGATCCGCATTGTTCTTTTCGATAAATCCATTAAATCCCTTACCAGGCACTTCTGCATTTACCTTTTTGCCATTCATGATCTTTATAAACTGCTCAAAAGTATTTCGTCCCAAGCAGATAATAACTTGAGGCTCTAGTAACTTTACAAGCTCTGGATAAATCCGCTTTTCAATATCTGTAATCCAAGACGCTTGGAATCCACCAGAGGCACCATGGTCTCTGTAACCCAGACACACATTGGAGAAAAACAAATCATCGTATCTTTTCTCAAACAACTTATCGTACTTTGGACTAATCTCCATAAAAAGTTCTCTTAGATTCACATCTGTAGGAAATGGATTACTATCATCAAAATAATGGCACCGGTCATCATCTAAAGGATCCAATGCTTGCTGATCCATCCTTTTCAGATTTGCTTTCATCACTTCCACATTCTCATCAAATGGGCTGGCCCAATCCTGTCCCAAGAGAAGTATCTTTGGATGCCTCACACCTCTACCCTGCCAATAAGTCCACAGATTTAATTCTTTGCACTCCGGGAAAGCTCGCATATATACCACATCTTTGATTTTCTTAGGATCTGTCAGTTTAGCAATGGTAGCTTCCGCTTTCTTTTGATTCTCCTGCCCTAGCTTTGTATACCCTTGGGTATTGATTTCACATAATTCTGCATAAGTCCATGATGGTTGGTTTGCTTGGTCCATAGCTTCACCCCTTTATCATTCTCTATGACATATCATAACATACGATTGTATACTCTTCCTGTAAATCGAGTAATTTTTCTGCTCTTTCTACACTTCCTGGATATTCAGCCTTAAGAAAATCGATTAGCTTGTCCCCTCTCATGGTCACATCCACATTCATGTAATAGGAGAATTCCGTCTTAATAGCTCCATCAATTCCAGCCTTAGCCAAATCATGGAATCGACCAACCGAAGAGGTTCCGATTCCCAATCCAATCAGGCGCTTATCATCCTTGTAAACACCTACATCACAGGATACAAATTCAAATTCATCTTCCTCATACTGCTTACCCATTGCAGGCCTCCTCTCTTACTGAATACTCCAGATCACAGTCACTGTATCGCTCACATCAATATCATCCGGCTCAATGTCCATATTGAATGAACCAACACTGTCCTCCGCTGGTAATGCACTGGCATACATCATCCTATTCATTGGTTCATAAGAGAATTCCACTTCTCCCCAGGAATAATCGATATTGATAATTTCACCCAGCTTCACTCCAGCAGCTTCTGTAAGAACCAAAGCTTTTTCCTTGGAATCTGCTACTGCTTTTCCAAGAAGTTGGTTCTTGGATGCTTCTACATCCTTCACCGTATAGACAATACGAAACTCAGGCATGACCGGTGCATGAGCTAGGGCGTATAATATCTGTCCTAATCGTTTGGTGTCTGCATCGAATTCAATCTTTAGCCTATGAGTAAATTCGTATCCCACAAAACGATTCTGAAAACAGCCATTTTCATCTGTGTAACGATGATATTTGGTATCAACGTTAAAATAAGTGGTCTTAAGATCTGCTCTGTCAAATCCCAGTTCCTCAAATACATTTCTTAAATCCTCCACCTGCAATGTGGATGATTCAATTGTTTTTTCGTATGAAGCTCTGCTGTCCTGTATCTCCAGCATCAATCTAATCTGATCCGGCTTCACTGCCAGACTTCCTTTTCCCGTTACCTTAATCATTCTTTCCATGATTTGCCTCCTCTTTTAAATACTGCTCAATCGCATCAAACTCATTCTCAATAAATTCCTTTGTGACCGACACGAAAGTTCCAAATGGATTGAACACAACGCCCTTTACCTTATCCATAGCAAGTGCTTTTTCCATGATATCCTTTAGGCATATCATTACCATCACATTTCCTGTGTTTTGTCTCCTTGACTCAGACTGATTGGTAAAAATAGGGATCCATTCGTCATCATTCTCATCCATGACCGTCTCCATCTCACAGTGTATGTCTTCCTCCAGAGTAAATGTCTTCTTCAACGCAAGTTTTTCTAACTGCTCCTCAGATATCAGCGGAAGCTTTGAGGAGAATGGTACAATCACATTTGCATCTTCCATAATTCCAAATCCAACTGCATCAAAGAGTCGATCCTCAGCCTCCTTATCTCGATCGGTACAAAACTGCAGGATTGCATCTTCCAAGAGCTCATTTTCTGTGGTTTCACCTTCTTTGTATACAAATTCTGTAATTCCTCTGGCCTCATCCATCAGATTCAGCACATCCAGCATTTCCTCATCAATTCTCTCCCTGCACTCCACCATGAGAAGCAGTGGCACATCAAAGAATGCTTCTGCAATACTTCCGGTAATAGCTGCCAGGGTGTCTGTATCTCCTCCTAGAGAAACTGCATTTCGGATGGCGTCTTCAAAATCTACAGCCTCTAAAAATGCTGTAATTGCCTCCGGTACTGTCTCCTGACAGCTTTCTACATGATGATAACCTGGGCGTATCTCATCCAAGGTACGACTCAGATCATAATGGAATTCCCGCTCCACATATTTCCTAATCTCATCTTTTGTAGCTCCTCTCCTTGCCAGAAAAATACAGCTTGCTGTAGCCTCTGCTCCTTTGATGCCTTCTGGATGATTATGAGTCACCTCCGCTGTCGCTTTGGCTACTTCTCTGGTACGCTCTATGGAAGCATATAACCAGCCTGCTGCAGATACTCTCATAGCAGAACCGTTGCCATAACTTCCATAAGGCTTTGGATTTTTCATTCGAAGCCACTGATGGAAACCTCCACCATATCCAGCACGAGGATATCGATTTCCCCAGTCCTGCATATTATCGATTACTGCTTGCTTTATCTCTTCTACAGTTGCATCTTCTCCTATTGCCAATAGTGCTTCTGCCACTGCTATGGTCATTACAGAATCATCTGTAAATGCGCATCCTCTGGTAAACAGATTAAAATCTTTTGTTTTCTCTCCTCTGTCAAACTCAAATGGACTGCCAATGATATCTCCTAAAATTGCTCCGTACATACTTGCCTCCATTCCCCGGCATTCCCTACCGGTCTCACTTGTCATCTCTTGATTACATAGTAAGTATACTTATCTGGCGAGTTTCTTTGGTCGCTAAACCGGCGACACTTTTAGGCCGCCTCATTCAGGCAAAAGAAAAAGACGACATCTCTGCCGTCTTAAATTCCTAGTATCTCATTGGTGTACTCAAACAACACCATATTCAGTTGGTTAATATTATAATTTTTATCTATGATAGCTTTCTGCACAATCAGATCCACCTTGCTGCTTGGACTAAAAGCCCAGTCTGCTCTAGCCATGAGGTCTTTTGCCTGATCCAAATCCAACTTTAAAGCAATGCAAAGAGCCATCACCGTTTTCTTCTTTGGATGATACTTGGCATCACACTGAATTTTGGAGAAATGCTTGCGATCTAAGTTAGCTAGCTTCCACACATCTTTATTATCAATTCCTGCCTCAGCAATCAGGTCAAACAACTTATCATGGAAAGACTCGCCCAGATTTTCTAGCTCATCCTCCAGGGATAATCCTGTAGCTCCAATAGTGCCTATGCCATCTTCCAATGGTGCCATAAGGGCATAGGTTTCCATAGCTTCAGATTCTTCGGCTTCAGCAATTTCCTCCTCAAGCTGTTTGGAACATCTGCACTCATAAAGCTCCTGGTCTTCTATTTCTGGCTCTTCGTCTCTTCTGTGTCGTCTCGTAGGAACTGCACTAAAGGATCCTTTGTACTCCCTGTTAGCTGTCTTACTTACATAATTAGCATCGATGAAGGCATCGATTTCTCCAACAATATTGGAAGATAACTGATACGACTTCTTATCAAAGACCACCAGGATGATCTGCATCTCATGATCTGACAGAAACTCGCTGAATGTGGAGATCGCAATCTGCAGTGCCTTATCCTTAGGAAATCCATACACACCGGTAGAAATCAGCGGGAAAGCAATGCTCTCACATCCCAGTTCTGCTGCTTTCTCCAAGGAATTTCCATAACAGCTTCTTAGAATGTCAAACTCGCCATGCTCTCCATCCTCCCAAACAGGACCTACTGTATGTATGATATATTTTGCAGGTAACTTATATGCTCCAGTAATAGCAACATTTCCACGAGCGATATCACCAATCTTCTGCCTCTCTGCTAGAAGCCCCTCCGCTCCCGCCGCCTGGTATATTGCACCATCCGTACCATTGGAATAAATCGGCTTTGGATTTGCCGTATTTACAATTGCATCTGCTTTAACCCTTGTAATGTCATTACGTATTATCTTAAAAGGCACCTAGTTCACCACCTTTGATTTTAAAATTTTTAATCTTCCGTCGCCGCCAAATAGTCTTCTATCTCATCAATCCATCCCAGGTCCAGCTTCTTCCCCTTAGATTTCGGTGGCCGGTATTTTCCCTCCACCTCCAGGAGAATCTCGCTGGTCTTAAGCATTCCCTTCACTTTAATCTTCAGCCAGGGCTTTCCGTCCACTCCCGGTGCAACTCCCTGGGAAATCTGTACATTACTGTATTTTGTCAAAAGTGCTCTTACTAGAGAATTGATATCATTGGCTTCCACCGTATTCTTGCCCAGCAGATGCTTCTTAATAAATGGTTTGATCTCACTGTTCACCTGGGATAGTGATGCCTTCCTTCGGTTGTCCATATATCTTTGGCCCTTTATTTCTTAAAATAATCATTACTTTTGCAAATTAAACATATCTATCTGATATTCTCATAATATGTCTATTGATTTTGAAAACACTCGTAAATATCATAATAAAATTCTGTTTTCCAAGAGTACTATAAAGACTACTTGGGCCATTGTTCTTGTCAAAAATAGAATTCAACTTATCAAAGATGAAACATCTTTAAATTCAACTTAGGGGGTGCGGACATTTTTTTTAGACAGCCACACCCAACTCCTTTCTATACTGAAAAGGACTGAGTCTTCCGAGTGTTGATTTGATTCGATCTGTGCAGTACCAGCGAATATAACTGTCGATCTCA
>ERZ772926.542-NODE-542-length-20959-cov-20.860409_pt1 | contig 20959 bp, 5 predicted proteins | sample MGYA00511136_ERZ772926 | MGnify/ENA primary metagenome ERZ772926 (study PRJEB29015, sample SAMEA2737917) | human oral metagenome | biome: human oral; feature: human-associated habitat; material: dental | place: China | collected 2153 ... | reverse complement strand
TTCCAGATCAGGTAGAGCGGGGTTTTCGCTTCTTCCATGAGGGGCATGAGTTTTGTTTTTGGGAGCCAGTCGCCGGGGAGGAATCGGGTGCGCCCGGCGCGTCGATTCTCCTGCACTACCAATCCTCGTTCCACCAGGGGTGTTGCGGCGTTGGTGAGTTGTTTAGGTTTCCACCCGTTCCAAGCGCGCACGTTTTTGTCGGTGGGGTTGGGGAGTGCGGCGATTTGCAGGAAATACCTGGCGCTGTCTTGCGGGATGCCGAGCGTGTCGGCGACCTGGGTGACCAGTTCGGGTGCGCTCACGCATGGATCATATGGGTTTCCGGCCGCGGCGACTTCCTGGTGGGGTGCTTGTTGCAGGTCGGCGATGAGTTCGTCCATGTGTCCTTCAGTCAGTGCTCGAATGGTCTGCCAGTCCAGCAATTTCGGGGAGTTTCCGGGCTGTAGTTCGCCCAGGTTTCCGGTGAAGAGCATTCGCCAGTGGCCCTCCTGTGCCTGGCGGGTGGCGAGGTCTTTCAGCCGGAGCAGTTGGCCTGCGACCACCACCCGGCGCGGGTCGGTGCGGGGAAGCAGGTGGGCCATGGCGATGAGAATGACGAGGTATTGGCTCATGACTGAGGAGACGTCATAAAATTTGTCTGTGAGGGTGTTGGCCACCCGGACGTATGGTTCTTTGAGTTCCAGTGGGATGAGCTGGGCGTATTCCTCGTCGGTGAGGTGGAGTTGGGGGGTGCCGTAAGAGGTGGCCCAGTAGTCGCCGATGGCGGCGAAATCGAGGCCGGTTTCCATGAGGTTTTCGGTGGTTCCGGCATCAAGGATGTCTCGTACCATGCCGGGTGCGTAGAGTTGTGGGGTTGCGTTATCGTTCATGACCCCGGAAAGTACAGCGTGGGCGGCGTCGTGGGTGAGTGCGGTGCGGCTGGCGAGTCGGTCAACCCCTTCGGCCAATGTGAGGCCACCTGGCAGCATGGGGGTGGCAGCCTGGTAGATGGTGTCGAGTTGTTCTAGCTGGTGGCGGAATTGTTCGCCGGTGAGGCTGCGGGGTGGTTCATCAACGAGGTGGAGGGCGCCGAGGTTGGTGTGGTCGGGGTGGACGAGCATGTGGGTGGTGCGGCGGTGTGAGGCGCAACGGGATTCCAAAACCCAGGCGCCGTGGTGCCATCCGACGAGGAGTGCTTGTTCGTCGGTTTCTCGGATTTCGGTGCGGTAGCACCAGCCGCTGCCATAGACGCCGGCGCGGGTGGCGGCGATGAGGAAGTCGCGGATTTCTGCTGCTAATTCGGGGTTGATGTGTGGTCGGGCGAGCAGGGCGATAAGGGTTTGTTCGTGGCCGATGCCGCGGACCCAGGGGTTCACGAAGGTGCCGGCTTTGGGTGATTGGGCGAATTGTTGGGGGTGGGCAAGCCGGTTGGCAAGGTCGGTGATTTGGTTGATGATGGATTTGGCTGTGGGGTTGCCGCGGGTTTGTTCTAGCTCGTAGAGGTAGCGAGCGGCGGGGTCGGTGAGGGTACCAATGGTAGAGGTGGTGCCGCGGATTTCTTGGTTGAGTTTTGTGAACCAGTTGTGGGTTTCGTGAATGTTGGCCACGATAAGGGCCACGGTGGGGTCGAGGTGGTCGAGATTGTCGAGGGCCAGCAGTTCGGCGGCTTCCTGCCTGGATGGGACGTGGCCGGTGTGGTAGTGGGTTTGATTGGTTTGGTAGCTGATTGTGTTGATGAGTTCGGTCACCGGGTCGAAGTCCATGATGCGGTCGATGGCTTCGGGGTTGAGCTGCCGACATTGCGAGTTGGTGAGACTAAGAATTTTCTTTTCGTAATACCAGTCGACTGCACCCAGGTTTTGGGTGGTGTCCCGGCGATGATCGGCGAAGCGGTCGAGGGCGACGGCCGCAAGTTCCCCAGCCGCTTTATGGCGGAGGAATAGCTCACTGTGGTTGATGATGTGCATGACGTCGAGGGCGTCGCTGACGCTGCGGCGCAGGTGTGGATCGGCCGCGATGGCGGGCAGGTCGCCTTCGATTTCGTCGAGTTCCCGACACCACCGGGTCCATAAGGCACCGTATAGGGTTGTGGGCCCGTCGGGATTGTCCCAGGTAGCGCCGGCGTCGACAAGCGCATCAATGATATTGAGCGAACCGTAGCCCAGTTTTTTCGCGGGTAGTGTCATGCCGTCGAAGCCGTCTTGAGCCTGTTTGATGGCGTTAATAACCCAGGCGCGTGTGCGCGGGCTGGGGCTGGTGAAATGGTTGAGTAACCATTCTGCAAGTCGGCGTGGGTTGTGGGTGAGTTCCTGCCAGGCTTCGGTGGTGTGGAGCAGTTCGTAGCAGGCATCGGTTTCTCGACCCCAGGGTTGGGCGGCAATGAGTTGTTCTTGGTATTCGCGGTTTTCTCGAATGAGTTTTCGGATTGATTGGGCGTTTTTGGTTTTTCGGAAAGAGTCGATGGCTTGTGGCAATAGTTTTTGTGCACTGATGACTGCTTTCAGCATGATGTTGTCGACGCTGTCGCCGCTGAGGTCCTCGCTGCGTCCCAGCCGCCACCAAATATCGTGCAAATTATCATGGCGTGTTACTGCGATGATGATTTGGGCTAGGTAGTCGATTATTCGCTGCGGGGTGAAGCCTTGTGCTGCAAGGTTTTCCGCTTCCGTCCACATGATGTCCCCGGTCACGACTTTTTTACAGCCGGCGAATTCCACGAAGTATGTCATTCGTTGGTCGTAGTCGATGGGAAGGTTGTGGGTTTTTTCCAGCTTGTGGATGAGGTTTAGGTATGGTTTGACGAAGCTGCTTTTCTTTTCTACCGCAAAATAGTGCGCGAGTTCCATGATGAAGGCGGGGGCACAGTGGGGTGCGACCACGATAATGTCGTCGATGGATTTTTGTAGGCGGATTTTTACTTTGACCGAGTTGGTGACTACGTTGTGTTCCGCCCAGCTGAGTTCCCGCAGGTATTTGAGCATGTTGGGCATGTCTTGCGGGTGGTTGATGGCGACCCAGTGGATAAATCCGACCGGTTGTGGTGGCGCCCAGCCGACGGGCCGGTGCGTGGTGCGGTGCAGGCCGCGCATGGCCATGAGGCTGTCGGTGATTGCCTGTAGTGGCTTTGGCACGAGTTCCACAATGGTGGTGGTGCCGTTGGTGAATTGGGTTGCGTTGATGGTGTGTGCGCTTGTCGACGGCGAAACGGTGAGCGGGTTGATGTTCATGCCCCCACCTTAACTGTGGGGGTGGACGTGTTTGGCCGATTACTGTGGTTTGCAGTGGTCTTGGACGCGCCGGGCTGCTTGGACCACGCTGGCGCAGAGATCGTCATCAGGGTCGAGACCTAGCAGGTTTGCGGCAACCTGGTGTGGGTTGCCCGCAGAAAGGCTGTCGAGTAGTTGTTGGGCTTGTGCTTCGGTGATGCCCCGGAGGGTCTCGCTGGCTTTGGGACTGCGGATGGTGAGGTTACGCCAGGCGTTCCAGGGCAGGTCATGGAAGAAATGGCGGTTTCCCCATTTGTCGTAGGTGGGGTTGGCGATCATGGCGAGTTCGCTGGTACCTGGCCTAAGGAGTTGCCCGTCCTCGGTGTAAAGGTAGGTGACGCCGTGAAGGTGCAGGTAGCCGACTGTCCCCACGGGTGATGTGTGGGTGATGCCGTCGGCGTCGATGAGTGGGTAGGTGCCCTCGTGAGGTTTGAGTATTGCGCACAATAGGAGTGGGTCGTGTGGTTCTTGTCGGAAGAATAGTTGTGGTTGGTGGGGGCGGTAGTCGCGGCCCATGATGCGGGTTGGGAGTTGGGTGCTGCGCCCCCAGTCGATGGGTGTGGCGGTGGTGCGTCCTAGGCTGTGCAGCGCCTCGGGGCGTGATGGGCCCAGTGCCCTGCCGGTTTCGGGGTTTACTTGCCTGATCGCGTGGGTTTCTGACCAGGGGTCTTTGCGGAGGACGGTGTGCCAGGCGTGGCCGTGGTTGTCGCCGAATGCGTTGCCTTCGGGCATGGTGATTTCCGTCCATGGCACGTCTGTGGCGGTGGCGTCCGCGTGGCGGGCTATTCCGCCGCCGTAGAGCCTACCGGCGGGGATGGGTAGCGTATTGGTGGAGAGTTCGTAGTGTCCGTGCTGCCACTGGTGAAGGTTGAGCGGTTGCGGCACCCCGGTGGCCCATTCGGCGTTGAATCCGATGGTGCCGGCCACGTATCGGATGGTGAGGATGTTTTCGCCCACGGCGATCTGCCCGGCGTCGCTGTTGGTGTCGACGTGGTCGTGTTCGGATATGGTGGTGTTGTTTTCGATGTAGGCGAGTCGGTCCGGGGTGGCGACGATGATGCCGGGGTAGGATTCCCACAGTGTGATGGTGGGCCGCTTGTCGACGCCCGCCCAGCGGTTTTCCAGTTCCGGCCAGGTGTATTCGGTGAGCAGGCCGGCGTGGAGGTTGGCCGCCAGTATGGTGGCCGGGCTGATGTCGAAGTGGTGGGTGATGGCGGCGCGGGTGGTGGGGCTGAGGGTTTGTGGCGGTATCCCACCCACAAGTTTTCGAAAGCTCGTTCGCCCAATGAGGGGGTGGTTGGCGCGGGCGAGTTCGTCCAGGGCGGCCTGGGTGAGGGCGTCGAAAAGCCCGGTGCCACCGCAGGCCACCAAGGTTGGGACCGCGTCGTGGGGAATGTCGGCGAGGGAGCAATCACCCAGGGTGGCGGCAAGCAGCTCCGCATCAGCGCACAGGGCGCTGAGGTCTAAAACGCCGGCATGGCAGTGGTGCAGTCGCTGAAGAACCCGGCGCCACTGGTTGGACTCCCCCACGGGTTGTTGGGCAGGTTTCTTGTCCCAGGTCGCGCCCGCGGTGGTGAGGGTGGCGAGGATTTCCAGGGGGATTTTTGCGATGTTTGCGGGGATGTGTTGCCCGCGCACCAGGTCGGCCTTGTCGCGGATGCCGCGGATGATGGGGGTCAGGTCGCCCCCACCACGGCGGGACGTGTATGGTTCCAGACAGATGATGCTTGCTAACCAGGACACGAAAACCCGCTGGTTGGATGCGATGATGTCGACGACCCCCAGGTCGGAGATCATGGTGAACCACTCCCCCGGGTCGCTGCCGTACCGGTCTATTTGTGTGGTGCTGTGGGCGAAAAGCCGGGCGTACAGTTCGGGTTTCCGGGTTGCTGCCGGCCGGATATGCTCGGCTAATTCCTTATAGAATTGCCAGGGCACTGTCTTGAGGGCAGGGCTGCCGGCGATGCCCTCGACCAGGTGCACGCCGCTATTGGCGGCGCTGTGGCCTGCTGCTTTGCCTAGTCTGATGATGTCGCGCAGCATTCCGGCATACGCCTGCCCGCCGGCGCGAAGCTGGTTGATGCACAACGACAGGAAATATTTGTAGGCTTCTTGCGGGTTGGCACACCGACTGCTGGCGGCCCGAGCCTCACGAGTCATGTCGGCCGCACCGATGATGCCGAGGGCGGCGAATTCGGTAACCGCAGCCCGGTGCCGCCACGAATCCACCAGCAGATCGTATGTGCGTTCGAATTCGCGGGCCTTGGCGAAGGCTCGTTTCGCCGCGGCCTGTTTGCCACCGGCGGCGAAGATGCGAGCTAGTTCTTCCATGAGGGTGGGAACGAAATGCGGCGCCAAATCGCCCAGATCGGCAAGGATCGTGGCGAATTTCTTCTCAATCTTCGCCACCTTCGGCATGGTGTTCCGCGCCCACTCCAAATCCGACACCAGCCGTAACGCCTGGCGGGTGTCGGCGGGGTAGGTGGAAATCACCCAAGCGGGGAACCCCACCGACCGCGTCGTGGTGTGCCCCACTTCCCTGCTCCGCGTCGGCACCAACCCCAGGACCTGCAGGGTCGCATCCTCCGCCGGGATGAGGGCCTCGGGCACCAACCGGACCACCACCACGCCAGAGCCGGCATCGGTGTTGGTGAAGGTGACAGCGTGCAGCGTGGTGGATTCCGGCTCCGGGGGCTCGACGAGTGCGCGTATGGTCATGGCACCAGTCAAGCATGATGGTCGGACATGCTTAGCGAACCATTATTACCTCAGGTTATCGCCGATATTTTTTGGTGGTGAGGGCATCAAAACTGGGGCGATCCCCAGACAACCACCGACCCCACACGGTCTGGAACAACTGGTCGAAAGGTTGGGTGGGTGGACACCACCGCACCGTGCTCTCACACCGCTCCCGATACCGAATCAGATAGAAGTTACTCTTCCACGCCTCAACCGGCATACTCCCCGACTGAGCCTCCCACCACACGCCAGGCAAAAACACAGTCCGACCAGCCCCGGTGCGTTTGCCTTCAACCACCAAATCATGGGCAATGAGTTCAGCACGGGCCTCATCAAGCTGTTTCTTCTTCCACCCATTCCAGGTTTTCACGTTAGTATCAGTAGGATCAACCAACGCAAGCAACTGAAGGAAATACACAGCAGCCGGTTCAGAAAGCCCAAGCTCCCGACGCACCTCGGCAACAACAGCAGGCGCAGAAACCCGCGGATCACGATAACAACCGGCAGGCCGATACTTCGTTTCATCCCCCAGATCAGCAATGATCCTATCGAAATGCCCCTCTGACAAACCCCGGAACGCATCAAAATTATGGCTCCAGTAATGACTGTCTTTGATGTGGTTGATGTCACCGGCGAGTGGCAGGGAGGTGTGGTTGCCAGAAAAATTCATATCCCTAGCGGTTTTCAGCATGGTGAGCTGGTGCGCCAGGAACGAACACACTTCCCTGGCCTCCGCATCATCAGCAAAACCCTGCGCCGGCAGGTTTGTGGCCAGATCTAATGCGATGGATGTGATCATGCCGCCGTTCCACCCGAAGAATTGGGGGTTAGGCTTCAAGGGGCGGAGCAATTGGAAGAGGATGTGATTTTTTTCGTCAGACGCAGCCCACTGTCCGGCAAGGTATTTTTCCATGAGTTGGTCGGGAATGGCCAGTTCGCAGGCGGGAAAGCTGGCCACGAAAGCGTCGACAAGCGTGGTGTTATTGTCGAACGCAGCAGTAGCGAGCAGTTCCCGGCTCATCGGGTCCACCCTGGCGAGGAGTGTCGTGGCGGCCAGGGTACTTTTGCGAGTGAGCTTGAGTTTTCGGCGGATAGTTTTCGTTCGTTCCTCCTCGGCGCCCCGGAGATCATCGCCACCGGCACGACGGAAGGCCGCAATGGCGAGTTCGCGGGGCAGAAGCGTCCCAAAACCACCAGCGAGCAGCATGATTGCGGCGGTTTCGGTGAGGAAGGTTCGAGCCGTGAGAGCGTCGATAAGCGGCCGCATGCGCGACAACCACTCACCGGTATCAATATCGTCCATGTGTTCTAACTTATCGGCCCAAACACGCATTTCCTCGGCGCTCATACCCGGCTCAACACCAAGATCGTGGGCGGTTTTCGCGGCGCCCAAGGCCGAGGCGTCGCACACGGTTTCGGGAAACTTGTCCCCGGCCACGAGCAGACGATTTTCAGTGCCCCTCTTGACGTCATACCACGTGTCAAGGACGATAGCCTGCGTGTCGGCATCAGCAAAGAGCAGGCCGGTGTGGACCTCACCGAGTTTCTTAGACATGCAGTACCAGTCAATGAGCACCTGCCGCCACGTGCGGTTGTCAATCTTGGCATCGGCAAGCTTGCGCAATAGCGCGGCGGCTTCCATGCGGGCTGCTGGTGGAGTGAGCGGCCCCATGGCCCAGGAAACCAGGGCTTTTTCCTGACCCGCGAACGAAAGCCAATCCCACGGATAGCGCTTGCCAATATGCGAAGCATCGCGTTTCCCGTCGATCACTTCCTGAAGCTGCCGTACTTTCGCCACAACCGCGTAGGCGGGGCGCGCCGGCCGATCAGCGTCACTGGCATTCGGCGCCGAGGCTTCCTGCGTGGCAGCAGAGTTTCGGGCCGCGATCGCCTCACGTTTTTGCTGCACCCGCGCATGGTTGCAAGCACTCGTGAGCTTATCGACGCTGGCCCGCACGGACAGGGCGAGCTGCACCACACTCACACACAGCTCCCGATCATCGGTACCCAGCAGGTCGGCGGCTGCCTGCATGGCGGCGGAGTCTGACCGGCAGTTTGGGGACAGTGCGGAATACACGCGTTTCCCGGAGGTAGCGCGCCCCTGGTTTCCGGTGGTGCCGCGCTTGCTGGAATCCGGTTCCAGGGCGGCCAGCAGTGGAGCAACATCAGCGGGCTGCACAGCACGCAACCTGTGGGAGGCTTCCTCGTTACGTAGAGTGAGATTCCTCCAAGCAACCCACGGCAGCTGATACATCCAGTGGGGTTCCCCACGGTCGTCCCGGACGACCGCCAACTCACCGTGGACTGCGGAAACCTCGGGCAGGTACAGGACCGTGCTGGACTCCTCGACGCCTACCAGGCGGGCGACACCACCAAAAGTGGTTACGCCACACACCCGCATGTCATGAAGATAGCGGGTACCATCCCCCGTGACCAGAACATAGTCCCGGTTCTCATCATTGGTACGACCCACAACGCAACAAAACTCACCGGTATCGGTGGTGGGAATGATTTTTGCTCGGGCAGCATCATTATCAACCGGGGCAGGAAGAAACGTGGTCCACGCCCAGTTCATGATGATGTCGGCGGCCTCGGCAAGATCGACCACCTGTTTGGGCGGCTGGTCCCTCATATACGTGTCGGTGGCTGGATCGTATTGGGTGATAATGACGCGCCACTCATAATTGTGGTATTCGTCACCGGAATACCACATGTTGCCGGCATTGTCACCGTACACAACGCTGTCGCTGCGGTTCAGCTCGCGGCTCGTGGCACGCAGGATAGTGTCACCGACCAGCCGACCATCAGGAATCGCAAGGGAGCTATGCCGCGGCTCGGGAACACCATAATGGTAGGATTGGCCGCTCAGTAGCAGCGAAACATCCTCACCATCATCCCATGTTGCCGAGATTCTACTACCGCCGGAATAGCTGAGCGCTAACACCCGGGTGCCGTCCATATCAGGGACGGAAATCATGTCAAATGAGGTGTGCTTCGTTCTCATCCTCGTATCGAGGAGGGTGGTGTCCCCGGCGACTGCCGCAACCTTGGTGCCGCAAAACGCCACAACACCGGGATAGGATTCCGTAATCCGCAGCCTGGGACCAATACCACGTTCCGGGGACAACTCGTCACGCATGGCATGAATGTGCCGCTCCAACTCCGGCCAAGTAAGCTCAGTAATGAGTCCATGAGCAAGATTGGCGGCAAGCACCGTGGCAGCATCCACATTTGCCTTCTCGATCAAACGCTCCAGCTTCCCAAGCGGCAACTGTGCCTTGACCGCAAGCGCCAAGCTTGTAACAAACCGGTCAATGGTGGGTAGTGGTGCGGTACGCAAATGACAGCATTCATCATGTAATAGTTCCTCGTACAGCAGGCCACCATTCACCTGAGCAACGGTATCACGCCTCATGAGTCGTTCCAACGTCCAGCCACACAGAATATGCGCCTTGATCTGCGGATTCTCCAGGCAATGGGTCAGGTATTTATGCCGGTGGTCCCGGTAATACTGGATTCGATCGAAGAAGGATTCCAGCTGGTTGTTTTTCTCATATGAAACATTATCGAGGTGCCACTGGGCGCCGGCAACAATCAACGCCTCGGTAATCTCCAGGGGAAGGCCAAGATGGGTCTCATCCAGTTCAATACCGGAAAGCGTCTCGCTATTCGATGTGATGAGGTCGACCAGGCTGGGGCTGTAATCTGACCGGCCTGCTAAGGCATCGAGAACGGTCAGGAGCCAACGCCGGAAATGCGCCGGGTCTTCCTTCAGAATGTTCGGCCCGCCGATAGTGATGAAGGCAGTGGTCCAGTCTTCTAATTTGTGGTCACCGTACCACGAATAATAGTCAGTTGGCGGGGTGGAAAAGAGCTGCATCACGGCATCAGGCCGGTGGTCGAGCAGTCCAGCCATGTGTTTGCCCAGGGCCTTCACGAAGCCAACGGGGGCACGCCGCATGCCGCTTAACTCGGAAATACTGTCGAGAAGTTCCTTGCCGGCCTGCTGCGGGGTGCGGCCGGTGGGTTTCGCCACCCGCAAGAAATCGCGGGGCAGACCAGCGTAGGGGGCACTGCCGGCACTCACCTGGTCGGTGATGAGCCCAAGGAAATACTGGTAGGCGGCCTCCGGGTCAGAGATGCGCTGCATGCAGCTGGTGGCTTCGAAACCCATTTCCTTAGCAGAGATAACACCACGGCGGGCGAATTCGGTCAGGGCGTGCCGATGCCGGTCAAGATCAACCGGCAGGCTGTATGTGCGTTCGAATTCGCGGGCCTTGCCGAAAGCACGCACGGCGAGTTTTGAGGATCCCGAATCGTCGAAAATGCGGGCGAGTTCTTCCAACAGGGTCGGGGCGAAATGCGGGGCGGCCGTGCTGAGCATTTGGGCGAGCTCCTGGAATCTGTCCCACACCCTTTGTTTTTGGGATTTCGCCACCTTTTTCGCCCATTCAATGTCGGCAACCAGGTTGAGGGCATGTTCGGCGTTGTCTGGGTCGGTCATGATCGGCCAGGCAGGGAAACCAATGGCGCGGGGCCGACTGCGACCCACCTGGCGGGGCTGAGGCTGGGGTTCTAGGCCGAGGCGGCCCATGATAAAGGTTTCGGCGGCCAGAAGGGTTTCAGGAATGAGCCGCACCACGGGGACACCGCTCATTGTGGCGGCAAGCGCAACAACCGGCACAATATCCGCAGGTGCGGCCGGATTGGCCGTATCATCGTGGGAGCCGGGGAGCGTGAGCGGCAGCATACCGCCCGATGCCACAATACGTGTGGGATTCATGTGTTTTCTTCTCCTTATGACGATTCTTCGGCGGATTCCACGGTGCGGCCGGCATACACGAATTCGGCCATACGAATACCCTCGGACCAGGTGATTGGCCCCACCTTCTCCAGTGGGAGCAACTGCCCATCCTGGTAGAACGACAGCTCCCCAATAGTTCCGCCCTCCCAGGGATCCCAGGCATCAATATCAAGGCTGATACGCACCTCAACGCCGTCTTCCACCACAATGAGCGAGACTTCCTGCATGGTGGTGGTAAACCCGCCACCACGGCTCCGGCCGATCAGTACCTGGGCTTTTTCATACCTGCCATCCATGTAGGCACGCACGGCCTGCTGGCGGCCAACAGCATCGTCGGGTTTCACATAAATGTCCCGGAATAGCTGATCCACCCCCTGCGACACCCCAAGTTCGGCGGCGAACTCCCGCCAGTCGGCAATGTCCGAAATGATGGCGGGGTGCGGGATGGTGATAGAGCCAGACTCGTCGACGGGCACGGTAATCTCTTCCCCATCGAGATCGGCCAGGTGCAGGTGGCCGTCGGACACGTCCCGGAGCAAGCCCGTATCACCGGTAGCGGTCACACACACCACAAGGTTTTCGAAGCAGGCGCGCCACAGGGGGTCGGGCCACACCTCACTCACCACCAGCACCGGCACCGGAAGGCCCTTGAGGAACCATTCGCTCACCTGACGCAAGCATTCTTTTTGGTGTTGTTCCAGGTAAATGCGGCAGTTATTGAGCTGCTCGTATTCGGGGGTTTTCTTGGCCTTCGCCGGGACGGTTTTCAGCACCCGCCCCTTAGCGTTTTTGGCAGTGATCGTGGTGCCGTCGAGAGCGAGTTGGTAGTCGCCGGCGGCAATCCAGTGCAGGTCAGTCATGGGTCATAATCCTTCAACACTACATATAAACAAATTATTATTGATTGCGGTGAGGTGAGGCCACCACACCGTCAAACAGGGGGATAACCAGCGCTGCGTGGTTGAATGTGATCGAACGCAACGGTTATGAGCACATCATAACGACCATGGTGGACATCTTTCGGTGGCATCCGGTAACCGAAGGCGCCGCCACAAAAGACCACCATGGTCGACCCCCCATTCCCCCAGTTGGTCGCCCTACGATTGCAGATACGCAACCAGGGATAATCCGTGCCGGGGCGTGGGGTCGGTGACGAAGCGCTGCAATAATTCGGCAGCATATGGCGCCCCCGCGTCATTCAACAATCGCACGTCGGCGGCGCAAGCGGCATGGTGCGTCCGAATCGCACTGCGACCACCTAGGGCACACCGCTCTAACCATACCGTGAGCACATCAGACACTCCCCTGGTTGGTGGGGCGGCGAAGTCGGTTTGTTGCTGAGTATCGACCGGCGCCCCCGCCACCGCCGACACCGAGTCCAGGCCCGGAAATATTCGACCGCCTTGTTCCGGTTTCAGCTGAAGCCAGTTGTCTTCCGGCCAGAGACACACCACTTCCGAACCATGAATGAGACAGGTCACTCCCCGATCGTCCGGCTTAGTGGCGAGAATCAGATTCACCAGGTTTCGAATATTTGTACGACGGGCTGCGGCGCTGAAATTCACCGTCACTATCCCCTCCCGGGTGTTCAGCGACAGTTCCTTCAAGGTTGCATCGCACACAACGCCACTCACCAAAGACAAGTCCCCCGGCAATGAGAGAGACCGAATGAGCTCCAGGCTCACCTCATGTCCCAGGGCGGCCCGAACCCCCTTGCCGGAGCCGATGCGCCCGTCGGCGGACCCCTTGCCGCCGCTCATGAGCAGCATATGCCGGGCCAGGTGAGCATGACTGCAATGCATGTCCCCAAGCCGCACCGGGCCATACCAAATCGTGGGGACCGCGCTCGCATCCCCGGGCGGGGTTTTCGTGATGGAAAACATGTCGCCGCCACGGGTGCATAGCGTGATGGACATCCCGGCAAACCCCGACGTGGTGACGATGGGTTCGGCGTAGAGGGGGATAAACGTGGCGTTCTGCGCCCCCGATAACTCCAGTGGTTTATAGGCGCGCCGGGCGGCACCGATGGCGTCCCGGTCGTGGGGATCCCGGTCCAACAGGTGGGCAACCATGGCGACGGCGAAGAGCTGACGGGCGACTTCCCCGCGCGCCACGGGCTTCCCCACTCGCGCGTCTTGCGAGAGGGTGGCGAGGGCGGTGATGGCGCGTTCGAGGCGCGGCAATCCCACCACCCGGGTTGTGCGCACGAGGGCGAGCAGCTGCATGTGAAACCGGGCGCTGAGATTGGCTAATCCCTGGTCGCAAATCGCGGAGGTAATGTCCTGGGCTTGGGATACGCAACCGGCGATGTCCGCGACCGCGGGCAGTTTCTTCGCCCACGCGGCCTGCGCCGCCGAATCCGTGTCGGTGGTTGCCTTGTCCGCCGCAGGCTTGTCGACGCCTCCCGCAGGCGATTCGTCGGAATCCTCAGCCTCGGCGGCAATTGGGGCGGCCATGCACACCGCCCCGATGTGGGCGCACTTGGGGCTAATGAGGCAACTGCATTCGAACTTGTTTTCTAGATAGGTGACGGTGGTGGTGCCGACTTCCACCCGGAACCCGTCGTCGACAAGCTTCACCTGCCAGGAGTCGCTGTCGGCCGCTAATTTTTCGGCGCGTTTGAGCAGTCGGCTGGGAATGACCGCCAAGGCGTCGGCGGATACCCCGGGGGCTAACGATGGTAGTGGTGTTGCGCTCATTGGATGACCTCCCGCACCCAGCGGGTCAATTCCAGGGGTGACACGCAGGCCACCCGCATGCCGGCCGCCGCCACGGATTCGGCAATGCCCACGTTATAGGCTGCCTTGCCGTCATCATCGAGCGCGGCACAACCAATCAGTTTCACTCCCGAATCCGCCAATGCGGCAATCTCATGGGTCAGATTATTCACGGAACCCCATTCCTCAAAGTCGCTGATGAGCACCAGAATCGTCTTGGTGGGATTCGTCACCTGGCTTGCCGCATACCGCACACCTTGGGCAATGTTAGTGCCGCCACCAACCTTGATTTCCAGCAGCAATTCCAGGGGATCCTCCACGTGCCCGGTCAAATCAATCACCGACGTGTCAAAGGTGATAAAACTTACCTTGAATGTGTTTACCCCGGCGAGAATTCCTGCGGTCATGGCGGCAAACACCGTGGAGGGCTCCATCGACCCGGAGACATCCACGAGCACGATAATGTGCCAGGGCGAAACCTTCCGCTCCGGGGCGCGGAAAATCGGGGTCACCGGAATGATCTGCGGCCGACTATTCACCATCACCGTGTGTTTCAGGTTGTTACGCACCGTCGCCGGCAGATCGAGCCGCGGTGATTTCCGCCGCGATGGTTTCGTGTTCGCCATGCCACCCAGGGCGGGACTCAGCTGGGACGCTAATTCTTTCGAGAGTTCCGACACGATCTTGCTCACGAGGGGTCGCAACTGCCGCAGCCTGCTCTCGGGGAGGGCGCCTTTCAGATTGAGCACCGTGGTGAGGAGCTCCACGGATGGCCGCACGCTTTCCGCATCAAGGCTGGTGATGACGTCGCTGCGACCCATGTCGGCGGCCTTGCCGAAGATTTCTTGCAATTGGTCGGCACCGAAAAGGGCGGTGATTTCCTCCTGCCACTGTCGCACCCCCAATTGGCTGGGGCCATTGCCGGCGGCGTGCACCCGGCCGTCGGATTCCCCGGCGTGGTCCTTGCCTACGGTGTCCGCACCATAGAGTTCGTCGAGGGCACTCGCCATGCGCCCACCAGCACTGTCGAGGGTTTCGGGTTCGGCGCCGAGAATCAACCGCCAGCGCATCGCCGGGGTGAACCGCAGGTCGGCCAGGCCCAAGGCCGCCAGCCGGGCCCTCGCTGCCACGTCGGCCCGAGCGTTCGCCTCAATCTGCTCCGGCGCTATCATCAGGGTTGCGTCGATGCGCCCCATCTGGGCCGACAACCGGTCGAGGAACTGTTCCCGCTCTGCGGGGGCCACAGTGTCGAAGGCGCCCCGCAGCGTGGGGAGGGCCTGCACAAACATGGGGTCGGACAGGGACGACACCCGGTCGATAATCCCGTCCATGATGGGATGGTCGTACCAGAGCCCGCGGGAAGCGGCCAGGAACCCAACCAGCCGACGGTAGCTGGTTTGCCGCGCCTGGCTGCCGGCGGTGTCGATCCAGCTGCCCACGAAGGCTGCGGAATGCTCGTCAGGCATGATGGCGCACGCCGCGCCTTGCATGAGTGGCGAACCGTCAACCTTGACCTTATTAATCGCCGCCTGAATGCTCACGGAATGGGTTTCCATGAGGCCCGCGGCGAACCCCAGCATGCGGGCGTGTTCCAGTTCGTCGGAGCCGGCAATGCCGGCGATTTCTCGCACCACAACCCCGCCGAGGATTTCGCTCACCTTGGTGCAATAGTCACGGGTGCTATCCCGCAGCAGCTTGGCGGCCGGCTCCCGGCCCCCGGCAACCCCGATGAGAATGTCGATGGCGTTAATGGCGTCCTGGAAGTTCAGCCGGGCAACCAGGGTGTTTTCCACTAATTGGGTAGCCTCGCAAAGCGCATCGTCGGCCCCAATGCTTGCGGCCTTGCGGAGTACGTCAATCGTGCTGGCTGGGTCGTCTGCCGCGGTAGCCAACTCGGCGGCCAGCATGGTTTTGGCGGCCTGGGCCAGGTTGACCCCCCAGGCGGCCCGCATGCCCAGGGTGGCAGCGGTGCTGGAATCAAACGTGCAGGTCGCCGAGTAGGAGCGGGATTCGAATCCTCGATTCATTCCGGTTACCCGATCCCGCTCATAGGGCACATCCAGGACGGCGAGCTGCGCTAACACCAGGTGTCGTTCAAAATCCTTGCCGCCCTTAAAGGGGTCGATTTGTTTGGTGATGGTTGCGGTGCGTTCCTTGGACGGCAGGCCGAGCTCGGCGAGTTTCGCCCGAACTTGTTGCTCCAGTACCGGCACGGGTGCGTCCGGGGGAAGCTCACCGGTCACATCACCCACCATGACTTTTTGCAGCGACTGGGCGACGATGCGCCCCCGGCCGGTGACGGATCCGTAAGAAAATACCGTGTTGAGGGCCTCAAGCACTTCCCGCCTGCCGGGATTGGGCAGGCCACGCAGGCGGGCAAGGTCGTGGGCGCAGCGGATGGCTTCGGCGATTTCCCCGGTGCCGGCGGGTTCGCCCTGGGTGCGGCATTCCCGCGCCACGTCCACAATGACATCGTTGATAAGATCCGTCACCCCGGCCGAGGTGATGCCGAGCATGCGTTGCTGCCAGTAGGGGTCCCTAATGCCGGAGGCGTACCCCGACCGGGAATCCAATTGCGCAAAACTATAGCGGACGAGTGACATGTTCACCGGGGAGACGGTGGCGGGCACCTCAGGCTCGCCGTCCAACAGCCCAAGGCAGTGGTAGGAGCCCACTACCACCAGGGTTTTCTCCCCCAGTTCGGCAAGCCGCGCCCGCATGTGTGCCTCTCGGCGCGCATGGTAGGGGTCAACGCCCGGTTCGGCCAGGCGGGTGCCCACTCCGACGGCGAGGGCGGCCCGGCGGACGTCTTGCCAGCGGGCGCCGACGGCGAGGGTTTCGACTTTGGTGTCCCAGGCTTCGGCGCTAACAAGTTTGTCTACGTCGACGGGTGGCTGTGGGTCCGCGTCCGTGGCGCGTGAATCAGCGGCGGCTGGTTCGTCGGGGTCTGCGGGTGGGGGTGCGCCGACCGGCAGGTCGATGAGGTGGATGGGAACATTATTTCGATGCGCCCAGCGCATGATTGCGAGTTCGGGTGAAAAGTCGGCGAAGGGGTAGAAGCCGAGTTGGGTGTTTTCGGCGGCCACGGCCAGGGCGATGGGTGCCTTGGTGTCGTCGTGGACGATCCATGGGAGCATGGGTTTGGTGTCGGCCGGCATTTCCACGGCGATGGCTTCTGGTTGGAGGGCTTCGGCGGCTTGCACCACGGCATGGGCGCAGGCTGGTGAGTGGTGCCGCACCCCAAAAATGTATTCTTTTTCGACCACTCGTTCGAGTTGGTCGAGGATGTGTTGTTCGGTCATTGGGCCATCACGTCTTCCCGACGATCCCAGAGAAGTTGCCAGACCTTCGCATCGGCGCCCTTGATGGCGGGTTCTTCGTCGCGGCCGCGGCCGCGGCCGCGGACATTAGCGCGGCGGCGGACAACGGAGTCCCAATAGGCTTGCAGCCGAGTGGCATCTTTGTCGTCGTCTTTGCGAACTGCACCGAGCAGGTGCCCGGGGATGAGACTGACGGCGGATTCGTTGAGGGGGAAGTAGACGGAGCTTAATGCGATGGAGGAGGAGATGGCGACTGCTTCGGCGGTGGACATGATGCTACCGGGTTTTTCGACCGCCCAACCTTCGGTGGTGAGCCCCTGGCGGAGGTCCCGGAAGATGGTGACGAGGGTTTCCACGACCACGGTGTCGACGGTGCCTTGGGCTTGTGCTTTGTCGATGGCTTGTTGGGTTTTGGTTTTTACGAGGTTGACTTCTACGTTCCGGTCGGCGATGGGGTCGATGTGTTCGAAGTTGAAGCGTCGTTTGAGTGCGGCGCTCATTTCGCTGACGCCTTTGTCCCTAAGGTTGGCGGTGGCGATGACACAGAAGCCTTCGCGGGCGGCTTCGGAGTGTTCGCCGAGTTCAGGTATGGCCATGCGGCGTTCGGAGAGGATGGGGACGAGTGCGTCTTGGATTTCGGGTTGGCATCGGGTGATTTCTTCGATGCGGGCGACTTTGCCGGTGGCCATGGCTTGGAGAACGGGTGATGGGACGAGTGCTTCAGTGCTGGGCCCGTGGGCTAGCAGCATGGCGTAGTTCCAGCCGTAGCGGAGTTGGTCTTCGGTGGTGCCGGCGCTGCCTTGGACGGTGAGTTCGCTGGAGCCGCAGATGGCGGCGGCGAGGAGTTCGGAGAGCATGGATTTTGCGGTGCCGGGTTCGCCTACCAGCATGAGTGCCCGGCTGCCGGCGAGGGTGACGACGCAGCGTTCGACGAGGGCCCGGTCACCGATGAATTTGGCGGTGATGTCCATTCGGGCTGGCAGTTCGGGGTGTTCGGTTTTGGCGTCTTTGTCTAGTCGAAGTCCGGTTTCGCCGCAGACGAAGGTGACGACGGCGCGGGGGGTAAGCAGCCAGCCTGGTGGCTTGGGCCCTTGGTCGTAGGCGGCGAGGAAGGCTAATTCTGTTGCGTATTGTTCTTCGGCTAGGAGGACTTGGTGTTTGGTGTTCATGGTTTATCAGGGTACAAGAGTGCGTGGACACCTCTGACACCAGATTTAGAACATGAGTGCTATCGCTTTGCGACGTCGACAGGCGTGGGCAGCCAAATACCCAATGTATTTGGCGCGCATTAATCTGCGGGGTGTTCGCGATGAAGTATTGATTCGCTGGGACTTATTCAGCTGCTGGAAAACGGGGCTTGGCCACCCAGGTTAGTAATAACCCATGGTTCTTCTTTGGGGGTTAAGGTGAACGGCGTGTTTTTCTGATTTGCCGTCTGCTGGTGCAGGGATGGTTTCTAGCGGTTGAATAGGCTTCCTTGGCGGTGTGGGGTGTTGGATTGCTGGGATGTAGGGAGAGGGAGTGGGGGTTTGTAGGGTGTGTGTTTCGGTTCGGGAATGAGCATTTTGGGGCCGCATATCATCTACGTGATGAATGTCATATCTTTAATATTTTTGGAGTGACGGTATGGGGTGAATGAAACCTGGTTGATGTGGGAATCTTTATACATAAGAAGTCTGATGCTTATTGATAATGGTACAGCAAATAATAAGCAATGTATGAGTGTTGTGAAGATTTTATGTAGTTATTTCCTGATGGGAGGTTAGTAACTACGTCAAGGTTGGTTCTGCCTGGCAATGGTGGGTGGCCTGCCTGTTATGTTACTTCGTAATATTCTTTGAAACTTTGGTTGAATGACCCATCCTTGGAGGCTCGTGATGCTGTGCCGGCAGATTATTGTGGCGTATTGCCCTAGATTTTCTTGTGGTTTCACCAGGATGAGTGTTCGAAGGCTTTTGGGGTAAACACCACCCTATCTGGTTATTTTTCTTTCCTTATTTATCTTAATTTTTCTCTATTTAAACACAAAAGGTTGTTGTATCATGCCTGTTTTGCCGTTAAAGCCGTTTCTTCTCTATCAGCAAAACGAGTTCAGGATTGGTGGTAACCCGGCTGAGGTGTTCGAATTCGCCCGCAGGTGGCGGGTGTTTGCCGAAAACGCGTTAACAACCGCCGCGTCACTCAGGATGATTAATGATGGTGGGTTCTTGGGTGATGAGGGCGATAGGTACCGGGAACTGATCCATGGTGAGTTCCCGAAGCATTTGACGATCACTGGTGAGGCCCATGGTGGGGTAAGCATAGCCGTGACCAAATACGCGGAAGCGCTCACCACGGCGCAGACCCAGATGAATGCTCTGACAGCCATAGCTATGGTGGATCACACTGCGGTACAAACCGCGGTGGCGAATTATAACCTGTGTGAGGCAAACGTTGTGAGGGCTGCTGCTACGGCGAAACTAGCTGCTGCTACAGCGGTGGCGACTGCTGCGGTGCCGGGTGTGAATGCTGTCACAGCGAGTACTGCTACAGCTGCCCAGTCGGAGTTGGCTGCGGCCCAGGCGGCGTTTGAAGCAGCGAAGGCGGAGCATTTGCGGGCGACTACGGTGTTTGATGCGGATGTTGCTAAGGGTGCGGGGATTAAATCCGCGCTCAGTACCGAGGTGCAGGCCACGGTTACTGCTATTAGGTCGCAGGCCAGGAAACGGTTTGAGGAGAACCCGAATTGGGTGGAGGAAAAATGGGAGGCATTCAAAGACTGGGTGTCGAAGCATGCAGATCTGTTGCGTGATATTTCGGATGTGTTGCAGTCTATTGGTGGGTTGCTAGCATCACTCCCGATTCTGAATGGATTGGGGCTGTCGTTAAAAACTCTAGGGTTGGAATTAAAGGGGTTATTATGTTTGACGGGGAATTGTTCGTGGCAAGAGTTTGCTTCGGATATGACTACTTTCCTGCCTAGAGGGAAAATACTCGATACACTCAAAGGGACAAGACCGGGGAAAGCGCTGTCTGAGGCGTTAGGGGCGGCGAAAGATAAGTTGGGGATGAATGGGCCGAAAAATCTGTGTCGGGGAAATGAGTGCAAACTCCCCGGTATGGAGCCGGTGGATATGGCAACAGGGGCGATGATTGATTCCGCCACCGATGTGCGTATTAGTGGCATGCTGCCAATGGTGGTGGCCCGGAACACTGACTCGGGTATGGACACTAGTCGTGTGTTCGGCCCTGGGTGGAACACAACGTTGGATTGCAGGATTGAGATCCTCCCAGGCCAAATCCTGATGATGACACCTGATGGGGCATTGTTGGAGTTCCCGCCAGCCCCGGTGGACGGCACTGAGGTAGGGGATGCGGGCCGCCCGTGGCGGCTGTGTTTCGTAGACGGGGCGTACCGGGTCCGAAACATCCAAGAAGGCGTTACTTATGTGTTTGGTGTAGCCGGCAGCGAAGCACAAGGCGGCATGCCGTGTTACCGGCCCGAGGGCCCCGTGCCGGACCACACCATCACAGGGGATGTGCCAAAGAATTATGTGTACCGCCTGGACGAGGAAACCGGAGAACTGACCCGCCGAGAACGAACCACCAAGGATGCATCACATGGTGGGGATGATGATGCGCAACACAGTGATGCTGTGGTAGACGAAGACCATCATGATGGCGAAGCAGGTTGTGATCATGGTGATGTGAGTAAAAACCATCCAGCTAGTGATGCTTCCATTCGTGATGATGTTGTTTCCAATGCCCACGATTCCGCTGCGATTGTGAGTGATTCTGCTGTCTCACAGAACGGTCCTGATAATGATCAGGCTGATACTGATAAGCCCCAATCTGACACCGATAATCCCCGGGATGATTTAGGTACCAATGTTGGTGGTTCTGGTGTGTGGGAGGCGTCGAACTCGTTTGTGAATATGCTGTCGTCTGGTTCGGTGGCTGACACGTTTGGTTTGGGTGTTGAGGTTCAGTTGTCTACGGTGGTGCATCATTCTGGTGCGTGGATCGAATACGACTACGAACAAGAAACCGGTCACCTGGTTGCGATGCGCAGGAGTGATGGTACTGTTCTGGAGTTGAAGTGGCATAACCGGATCAGCAGGTTGTTGTCTATCTGGGTGCGGAATGAGGAAACCC